>Ga0075476_10000007_pt1 | contig 66532 bp, 51 predicted proteins | sample DEB08_DNA_5_FD_76339 | JGI IMG/M metagenome (GOLD analysis project Ga0075476, IMG submission 76339) | Aqueous microbial communities from the Delaware River and Bay under freshwater to marine salinity gradient to study organic matter... | ecosystem: Environmental > Aquatic > Marine > Coastal ...
AGCTAAGCTTCCAGAAATTTTAAAAAAAACAAACCAATTGATATCTTAGGTCTTTTTAATTCGGCAAACACATCAATAATTAATAATAAATCCTATGAGTTTGATTCAACGCTGCCTGCCTGTTTTATGCATGCTTTTAATGCCATTTTCAATTTTTGCCAAAGGCATAGATGAAAGGATAGACGAATGGTTTACACCTATAGCTGAAGCCTGGGAAGGCTTCGTATTTACTACCATACCTATTGGTGGACTCGATGTCCCCATCGTGGTTATCCTACTTGTAGGTGGTGCCGGTTTCTTTACGGTCTATTTCGGCTTCGTGAATGTCAGAAAATTCCCACTTGCTATAAATGTGGTAAGAGGCAAGTATGATCATATAGAAGAAGGTTCAGATCCCGTCACAACAGAATCCTTGAATGTAGTGGATGGTGATATTCCTGAAACCATCCGCAAGGAAGGCCAGGAAGGTGAAGTAAGTCATTTTCAGGCACTAGCTACAGCGGTATCCGGTACGGTCGGCCTGGGCAATATTGCAGGTGTTGCTGTTGCTATTGCTGTGGGTGGTCCTGGAGCTACATTCTGGATGATCGTCTGCGGCCTGATAGGCATGTCATCTAAATTCGTTGAATGTACTCTGGGTGTAAAATACAGAGACGTTGATGCCGAGGGTACCGTATACGGCGGACCCATGTACTACCTGTCTAAAGGCCTCGGTGAAAAAGGATATACAAAATTAGGTAAAACCCTGGCCGTTATTTTTGCAATACTTTGTGTGGGCGCTTCCTTCGGTGGAGGAAATGCTTTCCAGTCCAACCAGGCTACAGTCCAGCTTATTTCAATGCTTGGCCTTGAGGGAGGAGCTGTAAAGACAATCATCGGGATAGTTCTCGCTGCATTGGTTGCTCTTGTTATCCTGGGAGGTATAAAAAGCATAGCCAAAGTGACAGGGCGTATCGTTCCTTTCATGGCTGCCATCTATGTGGCTGCATGCTTGTTTATCATTGTCTCCAATATAGGATTCATCGATGATGCTTTTGGCTTGATCATGAAAGGAGCCTTCTCTCCAGAAGCTGGCCTAGGTGGTCTTTTGGGTGTACTTATAACTGGATTCCAGAGAGCGGCTTTCTCAAATGAAGCCGGTGCCGGTTCTGCAGCTATAGCCCACTCCGCCGTTAAAACACGTTATCCGGCCAGTGAAGGTATTGTTGCCCTTATGGAGCCTTTTATTGATACCGTTGTCGTATGCACCATGACGGCCCTTGTTATCATCATGTTTAACAGCGATGGTGCATTTACTTATGGTAATCTTGATGCCAGCAACAATGTGATTCTAAACGCTACCGGTGAAGCATTGGGTGGTGTTGATTTGACGAGCATGGCTTTTGAAGCTGTACTGCCCTGGTTCCCGTACATTTTAACCCTTGCTATAATTCTCTTTGCATTCTCAACTATGATTTCATGGTCCTATTATGGCCTTCAATCATGGAAGTACCTTTTTGGAAAAGGCAAGCGTGCAGATATGACCTTTAAAGTCTTGTTCCTTCTCTTTGTCGTTATCGGTGCAGCAGCCAAACTTGATGCGGTTATCAAATTTTCGGATGCTATGATTTTGGCTTTGGTATTCCCGAATATGATCGGGTTATTCTTCCTCTTTCCTAAGGTAAATGAGGAATTAAAGAAGTACCTGAAGGCTATTAAATACAAGAGATCTTGATGTGCCAAAAGCTGTATTGCACCTCGGTTCCAACAAGGGCTTGAGATCTAAAAATATTCAACTGGCAAAAATGCTGCTTGAAGCTTCGGCAGGGAAAACACATAAGGCCTCAGCCTTTTATGAAACAGAAGCCTGGGGCAAAAAAGATCAGCGCGATTTTCTGAATATGGCCATGCTAATGGAAACAAGCCATTCTCCGGATGAACTATTAGATATCATTCATAAGGTAGAAAATAAAATTGGCCGTAACCGGATCGAAAAATGGGCTGCGCGTGTAATAGATATAGACATTCTTTTCTATAATTCAGATATTATTAAAAATGATCATCTTAAGATACCCCATCCAGAAATAACAAATCGTAAATTTGTGCTTGTACCCTTGAAGGAAATACTACCTGACTTCAGACATCCAGAAACGGGCAAGACTGTTTCACAAATGCTTGAGGACTGTAATGATTCATCCTGGGTTAATTTATACCAATCATGAGCCTGAAGGATTTACCATATGAATTTGTATGTATAGAAGGAAATATCGGCAGCGGTAAGACCTCTCTCGTGGAAAGAATGTCGCGTGACTACAACGGGAGGATGTTGCTCGAACAATTCGAAGACAACCCATTCCTGCCTTTATTCTACAATAATCCGGAGAGGTATGCTTTCACGGTGGAACTGTTTTTTATGACAGAACGCTACAAACAGCTTCAAAACCATATAAGCAACCAGGATCTTTTCTCAAGCAAGATCTTTTCTGACTTTTCATTTATTAAAACCCTTTTATTCGCCAGAAAAAACCTGCAGGATGAAGAGTATAAATTATTCCAAATGCTGTTTTCGGTATTGAATAAATCCTTTCCAAAACCGGATTTGCTGGTCTATCTTCACAGGGATGTCAAACACCTTCTGAAAAATATACGTGAAAGAAACAGGAGTTTTGAAAACAATATTGGAGACGAGTATCTTTTGACCATTCAGGACTCCTACTTTGAGTATTTAAGGAATATTACATCATTCCCAGTTCTCATACTCGACTTGCAAGACATGGATTTTGTGAGCAATGAACAGCACTACGAAACGGTTCGTTTCCTGATCAGCAAACAATACCGACCAGGCGTCCACAGGATATCACTTTCTGTCTAAGACTCTGTTTGTGCGGATTTCTTTTTCTCCGGTTTCATTTGAGGGAACAAGAGCACATCCTGTATAGAGTCCGAATTAGTCATAATCATGGCCATACGGTCAATGCCAATTCCAATTCCAGCAGTTGGTGGCATACCATATTCCAGAGCTCTCAAATAGTCCTCGTCCAATTGCATGGCTTCTTCATCCCCACGTTTGCCCAATTCAAGCTGATCCTCAAAGCGCATTCTCTGATCAAGTGGATCATTAAGCTCAGAGAAGGCATTGCAGATTTCTTTGGCATTACAGATCGCTTCAAAGCGTTCAACCAGTCCATCCTTTGATCGGTGCTTTTTGGCGAGAGGTGACATCTCCACCGGATAATCCGTTATGAAAGTGGGCTGGATAAGATGGTGTTCACATTTTTCTCCAAAGATTTCATCTATGAGTTTACCCTTACCCATTGTATCATCAACGGGGACACCCAGACTCTTTGCTGTCTGCCTGAGTTGGTTTTCATCCATTCCCGAGATATCCACACCGGTATAGTGTTCTATGGCTTCAAACATGGTGAATCGCTTCCATGGTCTTTTAAAGCTGATGGTATGTTCTCCCACCTGAATATCCGTAGTCCCATGGATTTCCATACTTACATATTCAATCATTTCTTCCATGAAATCCATCATCCAGTTATAGTCCTTATAGGCAACATACAATTCCAAAAGGGTGAATTCCGGATTATGAAAGCGTGACATACCTTCATTCCTGAAATCCTTTGCAAATTCAAATACCCCATCAAATCCGCCCACAATCAATCGCTTTAGATACAACTCATTGGCGATTCTCAAATAGAAGGTTGTATCTAATGTATTGTGATGGGTCTTGAATGGTCTTGCCGCAGCACCGCCATAAACGCCTTGCAGTATAGGAGTCTCTACTTCAAGGTATCCCCTATCAGCCATGAACTTACGCATGGCATTTATCATTCTTGTGCGCTTGATAAATACTTCCCGCACTTCGGGGTTAACCGTCAGGTCAACATAGCGCTGTCTGTATTTGAATTCAGGATCAGAGACTTCATCATGTACATTGCCTTCAGCATCCTTTTTTACTGTAGGAAGGGGTTTGACCGATTTGCTCAATAAGCTTAGTTCGGTGACATGTACTGATATGGTTCCCGTCTGTGTTATGAATGCGTAACCTCTGACGCCTAAGAAATCACCCAGGTCAAGCAATTTCTTGAACAACTGATTGTACAGATCCTTATTTTCTCCGGGACAAATCTCATCCCGATTGACATAGATTTGTAAGCGCCCGGAGCTGTCCTGGATTTCTGCAAAAGAAGCCTTACCCATTATCCTTCTGCTCATCAATCGTCCGGCGATACAGACTTCCTTGAACTCTTCTGAGCCTTCTTTAAAATTTGAATTTATATCCTTAGTAGAATGTGTGACAGGATATGTCTCATTAGGGTATGGATTGATACCCATATCGATTATTTTTTGAAGATTATCCCTTCTAATTTGTTCCTGTTCACTCAGCTGTCTTGACATGCCATTCATTTTAGATGTGCAAAATTAAAATATAATTCAATTAGCGATATCAAAAATCACAAATGAAAGGCAGAACTTTGATAGCCACATGGATCTTAGCGTCGGTCAATTCGTTAATATATTGCTGCACACTCAAAACTATATGTTAAATTAGCCTTTCAGCACTATTTATGAACTTGAGAATACATATCCTGATACTGATCATCTGGTCCGTGAACCTGAATGCCCAAACCGTTCTTTATGATGATCCAGTTGGAGAATCGTATACCAATACGGACATGCCTATCACAGACGTAACTCCAACTGTTGATATCACCAATTGTACCTCTATAGAATTCAGTATTGATTATGAGTTTCCTGTAGGTTGGGAGGGTTCAGGAAATATGGAATATCTGGATGAGTGCTGTGCATCCTGTGCGGGAGATCCTGAAAACTCGCTTGACCCACCATGCCTTCAAAATATGAGCTGCACAGGTTCTGTTGGTTGTTGGGATTTCATGTGGATACAATTCTTTATTGACGGAGATCCTGTGATCGAAAACCTGATTGGTGATTCCGGAACGACGGATGCTGAAAGCTTGGGTACGTTTTCATACATACAATGTCTGGATGGAAATGAAGAAGCTCATATTGAGATCGTTAATCACAATTCTGCGGCTTCAGAAACCAACATTTATACCAACGTAAGTATAATCTGTTGGGAAGCTCAGCCAATTATCGAAGACCTGGATCCGGTCTGTAATTCGGACCTGGATCTTGTTGGCGATGCTGTTGATCCTTCGGTTGTGAGCAGTTGGGAATGGAGTACGGATGGACCAGCTACTATTGACGATGAAACAGCGCAGACCACATTTGCTACAGGCCCATTGGATGGTGATGAATTTACACTTACAACCACAGATGTTAATGACTGTACTGCCGAAACAAGCGTTGAATTCGAATCTGCTGAATTTGAAGTCAGTGTCGATGGCGGTGGTGTCATATGCGAAGGACTCTGCACAACTGTGGATACCGATTTCCTGATAGACATTTCAGGGGGAACTCCGCTGTATGAATTAAGTGTAAACGTGAACGGCATACCCGTTCCATTTGTACCTTCTATTGACATAAACGAGACCATAAGAATATGTGCGGATCCTGATATTATATTCCCTGAATTTGATGACAGCTCAGATCCCGTACAGGTCACTATTCCAAGTACATTTTTTCCAATTGACTTGACGCTTGTTGATATTGTAGATGCTGACGGTTGCGTCGGAACAATATTGAATGGAGATGTAACATACACTGTGGAGCAACCCCCGGGCATTAATGAACCGGTCCCTCCTGAATATTGTTTGGCCGAAGGAGATAAAATCGACCTTGCCGTTATGGACGACGAGATCGGTGATGGTGAAGATGTGCTTTGGTTTGAAGATGAAGATCTAGAAGATGAGATCAATAATCCCGCTTCTTATGACCCATCAAACGGAACTACCGTATGGGCCGTAGTTGATAATGGAGATTGCTTTTCGGAAGCTGTTGAAGTGAATCTGAATGTAGATCTGATGCCTGAAATTGAGATCCTCCAGAACCCTATAATAGGATGTGGGACAGATGTATTCATCTTACCTGATATTGAAGATGTAGTTGATGTAACCAATGAAGTAAATGCGGGATACTATCTTGATCCCAACGGGCAAAACGGCCCGGTATTCCAGGTCGTAGTAGATGATACGGAAGAGATCTACATATATGATGCCTCTGCTGATGATTGCTTTGACGAAGTTGTAATCCCTCTGGAGTTGGGCAGTCTCCCGATCATTGAAAGCCCGCTGGATCAAATCGCAGGATGTGGGATGCTTGAATTGCCCGAGGTCATAGGTGAGAATATAGATGAGTATGAATATAATCTTGAAGAAGATGGCAGTGGCACTTCCTATTTTGCAGGTGACTTTATAAATACTTCGGATAATATAACTGTGATCTATTTGATCGCTGTAAGCGAAGATGGTTGTGAAACCTTAGAAGAACTGGACATTGTACTTGCCAGTTTCATTGAGTACAGTGTCATTATCGATCCTTTACTTTGTGATTCACTGGTCTTACCAACTATCACTCCGGCTACGGGAGCAGAAGCTTATTTCACAGGCTCTATGGGAAGCGGCACACAGCTAGTACCGGGGGATGTACTTTATGCGCCGTTCTCTGATACCCTTTTCATTTTCGATCCAATGCTGGATCCGATGTGCTCAAGTGAGGACAGCTTAATGGTGAGTATTTCTGATGGTTCCAATCCTGTCTTACCGCGGGATACAACAGTATGTGAATTCATAGTACTTCCGGAATTTGGTGGAATGACGGGTCCGAATATCCGCTATGCCCCATTCCCTGTAACGGATCCTAATTCAAGTTTTTACCCCGGTGATACTCTGGATTATTCTCAACGCCTATATATTCTTGATACGATCGGCAATTGTATTTACTATGATTCCATGGATGTGAACATTGTAGTTGAACCATTCGCTGGCATGGATACCACTCTGATAGTGTGTGAGGGCTTTGACTCAGGCTCTTTCGATTTAATGGAACTCATCTCCAACCCGGATGGTGACGGTCAATGGAGCTATCCCAATATTGCTGATTTTGAGTCGGGGGATTCGACGAGCATTATGCTTGATGTATTGATTCCTGGCAATTATAATTTTCAATACATCATTGAAGACAGCCTGTGCGGCGCCTATTTGAGTAGTGTTGATATAGAAATCGTAAGCACAGCTTATGGGGGAGAAAACAACAATCTTGATATATGTTCAGGTGGACAGCCGGTTGACTTTATGCAACTTATTTCATTTCCAGATACCGGTGGTGAATGGTCTCAGATCTCAGGCCCTCAAAGTCTTATTTTCAATGACAGCACTTCCGTAGATTTGTCCGGACTTGAAAATGGAAACTATGTTTTTCTATATGTTATTGAAGGCGAAGCACCAACGGATTATTGTGAACTGGAGTCTGCCTCATTATTCCTCAACATTGGCTCTGGAGCTAATGCCGGAGAAGATAAGTCTTTGACCGCATGTGTTGGAGAGACAATTGATTTATCCGAGTATCTGTCCATGGATGCTGATTCCGAAGGAACATTTGAAGCTGACAATATCATTTTCAATGGAACGACATGGAATACTGGTGCAGCCATTTCAGGATTAGATTATATAATTCATTATATCGTTGAAAGTGGTGATCCCGTCTGTCAGCCCGACACAGCCCTAATTACAGTCAACCTAGTGAATCAGTTATCTGCCGGTGTCCCAATATCAGATAATACCTCATGTGAAGGCGAATTGATTGATCTCACTGATTACCTGGAGAATGAATCCGCAGGTGGCATTTTCGTATATACGGATAATCCAGAAGAAGAAATAATAGATGGACTTTGGACGGCAAGCCAGGACACAAGCTTCCTATATATAGTCGGCACCGAGAGCAATTGCCCTGCCGATACATTAGAGTTTGAAATAGAAGTCATTGAGGAAGGCTTGTTCGATCTTGAGATTACTGCTTTGCTCCTATGCCAGGGAGCTGCCCAAGAGGCATTGAACTTTATCCTCTATAATTTGAGCAATACCGAAATAAAATATGAACTAAGTTTTCTTGACGAGAATGCGAATCTCATATTCCAGATAGATACAGTTAGCTATGAAGATATTGAGTTTTTTGTTGGTATTGGTCAAGAGGGAAATAGCGTAAGTAACGACACTGTATTTCTTGAATTCTTAGAAGGTGTGAATATTTACGATTTAAGCATTGAAGCTTTCACAGGTAACAGACAGTGCCAGTCTTCCTTTATAAGTGTGAGCAGTATAAGCATGGCGGACACTTACAGTGAAACGATCGAAGCCGTTCTGTGCGAAGGTGAGAGTTTCAACTTTATGGGTTTTGATTATCTGCAATCCACTTCTCTTACTATTCCTGGTGATAACATAACAGCTTGCGATTCCATCTTCATACTGGATATCACAAATGTTCCTCAAACTCCCGGAAGCTTCACAGGTATTTTCTGTCAAGGAGACACTATCGAAGTTTTAGGACAAAACTTCACAGAAGACTTCCAGGGTATGGAAAATTTTCCGCAGCAAGGCATTTTTAGTTGTGACTCACTTATTGAAATAGATATAGTATTTGAATCATCCATCGTAGAAAATATTAACCAGCAACTGTGTGAAGATGAAGCAATCGTAATCAATAACACGACTTATGATGTAAACAATACAAGTGGTACAGAAGTCTTACAATCTGCCAGCGGTTGTGACAGCATCATTAATATTGAACTGCAATTCCTAGAATTTGGAGAGGCCTTTCTTGAGCCAAGTTTATGTCCTGGAGAAATCTTTAGTGTTGGATCCGACAGCTATAACGAAACTAATAATTCAGGCATTAGTATTCTTTCAAATGCTTCCTCAAATGGCTGTGACAGTATCGTTAATGTGAGTATTGAGTATATGAATAATCCTGAAGTGCTGATTCAAAATGACATTTGTCCAGATGAAATAATCATGGTGGGCAATGACAGCTATTCAGCTCAAATGCTGTCAGGTACAACCATTCTTGAAGGTGCTGCTTCCAATGGTTGCGACAGTATCCTACTCGTTGATTTAAGCTTGATTGAAAATACTTCGTTTGAACTTGTCGATAACATATGTCCTGGGCAGTCAATTATTGTCGGATCAGATACCTACGATGAAAATAATTTAACAGGAACCAGTTTGTTGGAGAATGCCTCGGTTAATGGATGTGACAGTATTGTCAATGTCAATCTTCAGTTGTCTATGCCTATGGCTGAAATTAGCTCAACAATTTTGTGTCCCGGGAATTCCGAATCTACAGCCCAAATAACGGAACTTGCGGGCATCAATTTACCCGTAGAAGTATTTATCAATAATAATGCAGCAGGCACATACAATTCCCTGCCTATACAGTTATCTCTAGGAGCAGGTGTCTCTGATGTTTTAATACAAGGCCTTAATGGATGTCAGTATGAAGAGAGTCTCCTGGTTGAAGAACTGCAATTGGGAACACTCAATATTTCAAGTGCACAGACTAGTACAAATAGCTATCAGCTGGAGATTCAAAGTGACTTCGCCTACGATCTAATCAACTGGTCTTCTACCAGCGGTGTACTTAGCTGTTTGACTTGTGAAACCAACTCCATCATTATCAGCGAAGACACAGATGTGATCTTAAGTGTTATAACGCCTGAGGGCTGTGAGTTAATACGAAGCATAAGTTTGACATATGAAGAAATCATACAAACCGAAGCTTACTATATTCCAAACATCATAGACCTCAATGATCCTGAAAACAGATCTTTCAGTTTGTTTACTGATGGCTCCATCATCGTGAGGGAGATGCGCATCTTTGACAGGTGGGGCAATCTCATTTTTGAGGAAGATTCAAATTCAGGATCAAATTTGGCTTGGGATGGTAGACGTAATGACCGACTGGTGGAACAAGGTGTCTATATCTATAATATTACAATTTCAAACCAGCTCGGAGAACAAGAAATTCTTGTAGGTAACCTCACATTGATCCGGTAAATTTGCACTCTAAAATATCCTCATATTACTATATATAGTAATATGTTGTTACATTTGGGGAACGGCGAAAGCCCTTATTCCGTTAATACTTTTCAAGAAACAAAGGGATGACACAGGTAAGTTATACAGAAGAGAATATTAAATCATTAGACTGGAAGGAACATATTCGTCTCCGCCCAGGTATGTACATCGGTAAGCTTGGAGATGGGTCCACGCAGGATGATGGTATTTATGTTTTATTGAAGGAAGTCATTGACAACTGTATCGATGAGTATGTCATGGGTTATGGTAAGAAGATTATTATTAACATCGAAGAGGGTAAGGTCTCTATCAGGGATTATGGCAGAGGAATTCCTTTGGGAAAAGTCGTCGATTGTGTATCCAAAATAAATACCGGAGGTAAATACGATTCAAAAGCCTTTAAGAAATCAGTTGGGCTTAATGGAGTAGGTACCAAAGCTGTCAATGCCTTATCGGAATATTTTAAAGTATCTGCCTTCAGAGAGGGTAAGTCGAAAACAGCTGAATTTGAATATGGCGAGTTGACAAAGGAAAGCAGGATCGCTAAGTCCTCAGAAGACAGTGGAACATTAGTGGAGTTTCTCCCGGATCCGGATATTTTCAAAAAATTTAAATTTCGAAATGAGTATATAGAGGAAAGACTTTGGGATTATGCCTATCTCAACTCTGGTCTCAAAATTATATTCAATAATGAAACATTCTATTCAAGGAACGGGCTGCTTGATCTTTTGCAAAACAAAACAGACGAAGATAAGCTCCGCTACCCTATCATTCATTTGCAAGGTGAGGATATTGAGATTGCTTTAACTCACGGATTTCAATACGGAGAAGAATATTATTCATTTGTAAACGGACAGAATACAACTCAAGGTGGTACACACCTTCAAGCCTACAGGGAGGCTATAGTTAAAACAGTCAGGGAGCATTTCAACAAAAATTTTGACGCCCGCGATATACAGACTGCGATAATAGGTGCTATATCGGTGCGCGTAGAAGAACCGGTGTTTGAATCCCAGACCAAAACCAAGCTTGGATCACTCAAAATGGCTCCTGAAGGAGCTACCGTCAGAAGTTTTGTTGTGGACTTTGTCAAAAAGCATCTTGATAATTATTTACACAAAAACAAAACTCATGCTGAAGCCCTGCTCAAAAGAATTCAGCAGTCGGAAAAAGAACGAAAAGAAATAGCCGGTATTAAAAAGCTGGCCAACCAGAGGGCTAAAAAGGCCAATATTCACAATAAAAAGCTGAGAGATTGCAAAGTACACCTGAATGATAAAAGAGGTGACCAGGAAGAAAAATTGGAAACGACCATATTTATTACAGAGGGTGATTCAGCCAGTGGCTCTATTACGAAAGCACGTAATGTGAGAACTCAGGCAGTATTCAGTCTGCGTGGCAAGCCTCTTAACAGCTTCGGCCAAACCAAGAAGATTGTCTATGAGAATGAAGAGCTCAACCTCTTGCAACACGCGCTTGATATAGAAGACGGACTAGAAAAGCTCAGATTCAACCGCGTGGTTATTGCCACGGATGCTGATGTGGATGGTATGCACATCCGCTTGCTTTTGCTCACCTTTTTCCTTCAATTCTTCCCGGAAATTGTCAGAGAAAAACACCTCTATATTCTTGAAACACCTCTATTCAGAGTGAGAGACAAGAAGAAAACCTTTTACTGTTATTCTGAAAAAGAAAAGCAGGAGGCTATCCAGGCTTTGAACGGAAAGGCAGAAATTACCCGATTCAAAGGTCTTGGAGAAATTTCACCTGATGAATTCGGAGGTTTTATTGGAGAAAACATCCGTCTGGAACCTGTGCTGATCAAGAACAATACAAAGATCACCGATCTACTCAGCTACTATATGGGCAAGAATACACTTGACAGGCAGGAATTCATCATCAATAACCTCAAAGTTGAATTGGACGAGGTGGCTGAAAAGGAAGTGATAGACCTCGAGTAAGTTCGAGCTAAATATTATTGTACAAGAAAACAGTGAGTTGATTCCTAATTTTGAGCTGGGTATTGCATACAGCATTGATGCTAGATTTGGAGCATTTGCAGCCTTTAGGAAGTCTCTTAAGGATTTTTATGCAGACGAATCCGATGTACTGTCAACTTCTAAACTTATGGCCGGGGTAAAGTACAGTTTCTAAAAATCTGAACCTCCTTTTCTGACGCTATGGAATGTCCAGGTATTTGTGGGTTTGAATGCTCAGTCTGTATTCAGGATTTTCTTTGCAGAATTTTATAGCGGCCCTCATGTTTTCTTCCTGGGTTTCAGAATCCATGGGTTGAATGAATTTGTATTCAAAGTCCCAGCTTTTAAAATCCAGAGGGTTTATATCCTGTTGGGGATATACAATCTTCAATTCGTTTCCTGACTGCACAAGGATTTCGGTATTTGCCTTTGGACTGACGCAAATCCAGTCAATACCCTCAGGCAGTACCATGGTGCCATTGGTTTCTATGGCTACATAACATTGTCTGTCTCTCAGCACCTGAATGAGTTCTTCATCTAACTGCAAGGCCGGTTCACCTCCGGTAAACACGATGAATGCTCTATCATCAAAAGGCCAGATTTCAAGAATCTTATCGACAAGCTCTTCTGCACTGTACTTTCCGCCGTTGAGCCCATCGGTGCCCCAAAAATCGGTATCACAAAAACTGCATATAGCCTTTTCCCTGTCCTCTTCCCTCCCCGACCAGAGATTGCAGCCGGAAAACCTGCAAAATACAGCAGCCTGACCTGTATGATGGCCTTCTCCCTGAAGGGTGTAGTAAATTTCCTTGATGCTGTATCTATTGCGCTTCATTGCGACTGCGAAAGTAAAGCATTTCAGCATGTGAATAAAATCAGATCCTTCTATAATTGTAAAATCAAGTGGAGCGGGTCGCTCTTGGCGCTTGTATGGACACCCTTCGATTGACACAGAAAGCTCTTGGTACAGATTAAGATATTTATATAGTAATAGCCAGATCAGCCCTTTTAAATTTCTTTGCCGCAGGATTATCCAAAAGAACAAAAAGAGATGGATATACTAGAGTCTTGATCTTTACCCAGTGGTCTTTGCAGTAAATCGTCTTGTCAGCAAGAAAAATTTTATTTATAAATATATACTGTAAAAGAGCTATAGCTATACGCCATCCTATTTAGAGCCCTTGGAAAACAGCTTTCGATAAAGATTAATGGAGATGTCGAAAAGGCCTGCATAAAATCAAAAACTTCATGGATAAGAAAAATGCATCTATTTGAGATTCGCTCTGAAAACTACCCCACAGCCTATGTCCAAGGAATCAGCAAAGCTAAGGTCCAGCTTATCGCCTACACGGACATAAAGTCCAGTCTTGAATAAAGAGTCTGTGCAGGGGCCTTTACAGAAGCTGATGTCATTGAAGCCTGAAGAAAGGGAATTCCCCGATTCGACTTCCAGGATATCACTGCCGTCAACTGATTTTGAAAGGGTAAAACTATACTCCCCATTATCCAATACGTCAAGCTCATAAGAATTGAAGCGAACCATCTTTCCATCAATGATATAAATACTGTCTTGATTCAAATCAACCTTTAAATTGTCAAGAGAGTCTCTACAGTCAACACGTTCAAAATAAAACGCATCCCATTGGCCGGTAATAAAAATAGGTTGAGCCTCTTCAGCACAGGAATAAACCGCTGTCAGAAAGCATATAAATATTACAAATCTTGTCAGGCCGTTCATAAGAGCTTTTTAAATAAAAAAAGTTACTGCCAAGATAACAGCAACTTTTTACATATTATTCTATTAGAAGCCCTAGCCTCCGAAATCGTCAAAAGAAATATTCTCTTCCGGAACACCGAGTTCATCAAGAGCTTTGATAACACTTGCATTCATAGCCGGTGGTCCGCAGAAATAGTATTCAACTTCTTCCGGTTCCGGATGCTTGGAAAGATATTGTTCTACGCATACAGGCATGATGTAGCCACGGAATCCATCGCCCGGAGCGTCAATATCTGTTTTTTCCTGCCAGTTATCTTCCGGTAGAGGGTTGTCCAGTGCCACATAGAATTTGAAATTAGGAAACTCGCGTTCTATCTGACGAAATTCCTCTATGTAGAATAGCTCCCTTTTAGTACGACCTCCATACCAGAAAGACACTTTCCTGTCGGTTGTTCTCAAAGTGTGAAACATATGGAACAGGTGTGACCTTAATGGCGCCATTCCGGCTCCACCACCGATGTATACCATTTCTTTTTTAGTCTCTTTGATAAAGAATTCACCATAAGGACCCGAAACGGTGCATTTATCTCCTGGCTTTAAGCCAAATACATAGGAAGAACAAACACCAGGATTAACATCAAGCCATGTATTCTTGGATCTGTCCCATGGCGGCGTTGCAATCCTGATATTCAACTTAACAATATTTCCTTCTGCCGGGTGATTAGCCATTGAATAAGCCCTGAACTGCGGCTCTTCGTTGACCATTTTCAAGTCCCACAGATTATAGTCATCCCACTCCGACTTGAATTTTTTAGGGTCGTCATGGTAATCCGGATGCGCAGTAATATCGATATCCTTGAAATCGACCGTTACCTGAGGCACGTCAATCTGGATGTATCCACCTGCCTTAAAGTCAAGTTCTTCACCTTCTGGGAGCTTTACAACAAACTCTTTTATAAAGGATGCCACATTGTAGTTGGCAATTACCTCACATTCCCACTTCTTGATACCAAATACCTCCTCCGGTACAGCGATTTCCATGTCTTCTCTAACCTTAACCTGACAGGCCAGTCTTTTACCTTCTGCAGCCTCTTTACGTGTCAGGTGGTTCATCTCTGTGGGGAGCACTTCACCACCTCCTGAATGCACATGGCATTCGCACATAGCACATGTCCCTCCACCACCACATGCTGATGGAAGGAAGACATTCTTTTCAGACAATGCGCCCAAAAGACTTACGCCCGGCTGTATCATTAATGGATTTTCTACATCGCCATTTACAATAATCTTGACATCACCTTGAGGCACAAGCTTTTTCCTGGCGTAGATCAACATCATAGACAGTGCCAGGATCACACCGCAGAATACCAGTAAGGCGTAAAGAACAGGCATCAATTCCAAAAGAACAATAATTGTCATTTGTATATATCTGTTTTATTTAATTAAAATGCTGCAGGATCGATTCCCATCAATCCCATAAATGCCATTCCCATCAATCCCGTCAACAGGAAGGCCATACCCAAGCCACGCAAGGCGGGAGGTACATTTGAATATTTTATTTTTTCTCTGATCGCTGCAATAGCTACGATAGCAAGGAACCAGCCGAAGCCGCCACCGAGGCCAAAAGCTACTGACTCGCTGAAATTGTACTCTTTGGAAACCATGAATAGTGAACCACCCAGTATGGCACAATTCACTGTAATCAAAGGAAGGAAAATACCCAGCGAGTTGTAAAGCGCTGGTGAATATTTTTCAACAACCATTTCCACAAGCTGAACCATAGAGGCAATAACTGCGATAAAAAGTATAAACCTCAAAAAGGTTAGATCCACACCAAAAATGCCGTTTTCAGACAAGAGGTATGAATTGATAATCCAGTTGATCGGCATAGTGATACCCAAGACGAAGATGACTGCCAGTCCAAGTCCAAATGCCGTTTTCACTGTCTTAGAAACCGCCAGGTATGAACACATACCGAGGAAATACGACAGAGCCAGGTTTTCAATGAATGCTGACTTGATAAATATATTTACTAATTCTCCCATGTCTTAATAATTATGATACGTCAACCAATTTGGTGTTCCAGGCTCTGTGCGCCCAGATTAATACGGCAATTACAAACATTGCTGATGGGAACAATACCATCAGGTTATTGCCCTGGTACCAGCCAAAAAGAGTGCTTTCTGTCGTATTGATAGCATACTCCGAAGTAGCACCGATTATTTTAGCTCCGAATATTTCACCTTTCCCAAAGAATTCTCTGAAAAATGCTACGATCAAAAGGATCAAACCATATCCGATCCCGTTACCCAATCCGTCAAGTGCGGATTCATACGGTCGGTTGGCCATGGCGAATGCTTCCAGCCTACCCATGATGATACAGTTGGTTATAATAAGTCCAATGAAAACCGAGAGTTGCTTATAACTTTCAAAGGCATATGCCTTCAGTGTAAGCTCCACTACGGTTACCAATGTAGCAATGATGACAAGCTGTACAATCATCCTGACCTGCTTGGGTATGGATTTACGAAACAGTGAAGTGATCACATTTGAAAATGTACAAACAAATATTACCGCTACAGCCATTACCGCTGCATTCTTCATACCCGTGGTTACGGCCAGGGCCGAACAAATACCAAGTACCTGTACTGTGATCGGGTTATCGTCATTGATAGGATCAGTAAGCAGTTTTCTTTCTTTCTTACCGAAAGCTATCGTCTTTTTCTTTTCCGATATTGCTGTATCTGCCATTGTTAATTTTTAAGCGTTTCCAAATAAGGTCGGTAAGCTTCAAGTCCGGTTTCGAGCATAGCTGTTACACCGTCGGCTGTAATCGTTGCTCCAGAAATACCATCTACTTCATGGTTAGGATCTTTTGCCCCACCTTTTCTGACGGTAATGGATGCTAATTCTAAACCATCATAGATTTTCTTTCCAATAAATTGCCTAACCCATGATTTGTTTTCTTTGATCTCCGCGCCTAGACCAGGCGTCTCTGCTTTATGATCAAATGAAACTCCAGCAACCGTATTGATATCTGATTTAAGGGCTATATTTCCCCAAATCTCATCCCAAAGACCTTTACCCCTTGTGTATAGGATATAAAAATCTTCACCAGAATTATTCGTGAATTTATATACGGGACGCAATCTTTCCTCGGCAGGTTTTTTCCATTCCTTAGCCAAGTCCAGATTTTCTGCTTTTCCATTTTTAACCCCCATTTCCAAAAGCTCCTCTTCAGAATAAATCTTACCTGAAGCGTCAATAACGCTCTGCACGATCTGATTATCAAAAATATTCTGGATATCTGCATCCGTTAATTTTGAAAAATCACCATCGATCTCATTGGAAACAGCTGCCAGGGTCGCTTTTTTAGAATAAAGTGATTCATTCCTGTCGTGTCTCGCCTTAAGACCGTTTTGTAAGGCTGCTAAAATTAGGGCCACTATAGAAGTCATTACGATTACAAATCGTATGATCGAAGATGTACTATGCATGTGACAATCTTTTTTTCATGTTTGCTTCCAAAACATAATGGTCGATCAATGGAGCCATTGTGTTAAGGAATAAAATAGCCAACATCCAACCCTCAGGATATGCAGGATTGAATACACGTATTAATAATCCTATGGCACCGATGAGGAAGCCATAGATCCATTTTCCTGTATTTGTAGATGATGCCGTAACCGGATCTGTCGCCATAAATGCCATTGCGAAGAAGAAACTACCAATATAAAAATGGTAATACCAAGGCACCTCCATAAATGGTGTAGCTCCCCAGGCATTGAAAACAAGACCCATAAAAGCAGCACCTAGAAACATGCTCAACATAATTCTCCAACTGGCGATACCAGTTGCAATAAGCACAGCTGCGCCGATAAGAATAAGAGGCTTCGGACTCTCCCCGATTGAACCTGGTATGGTACCCCACCACATCTGGGCTACTGTGAAATTCTGTGTCACATTTTCCCATCCGCCCTGATAGGCCAGGGCTAGTGGTGTAGCTCCACTGTATCCGTCAGCAACTACTGCAGCTGAATTAAATGTATCTATATTCATCCAGGAGAACAGTCCATTGAGCATATTGTGAGCCCAACCATAATCAACAGCTGATCCGGGAGCCATGCTCTCAAAACCGGATACCCATACTTCGTCACCTGATATGGTCGTCGGATAGGCAAAGAATACAAAGACACGTGCCAACAAGGCTACATTCCAGATATTCATTCCAGTACCTCCAAAAGCTTCTTTACCAAGAATTACAGCAAAGGCTACAGATACACAAAGAATCCAGATTGGAATGTCTGGTGGCATGATCAGCGGTATAAGCGCTCCTGAAACAAGGAAGCCTTCTTCTACGGCATGGCCTTTTTTAGCTGCAAACCAAAATTCTATACCTAGACCTACAACATGTGTCCATATAAATATGGGTAGCAACTGGATCAGACCATGGCCCAACTTAAGGTGGAATCCCTCAAGGAATCCAGGATACATCCCAACAGCTGAGAAGTGCTGGTGACCTATGTTATAGGTTCCAAATACGTAACATAGCTGAAGCGCAAGAACAACGATAACCATTGTTCGCTTGAGGTCCATACCGTCTCTAATGTGCACCCCTTTTCCGGATGTAGTCGTATTGGGCGTGAACGCAAAAGTGAAAAAGGCATCGTATGCCGTATGTAAAAACGGACTTTTCTTTTTGTCCGGCTCTATCTTCTTAAATAAGTCTACTAATCCCATTTCAATAATTGGTTATAATTAAGCCTGCTCTCTCATCATGTTCAAACCGTCCCTCAAAATGGCCTGTAAAGGTTGCTTTGAGGTACAGCTGAATTCAGCAAGGGCTACATCTTCTTCCGATAATTCATTTATTCCAAGAGCTTCCATTCTTTCAATATCTCCTGTCAGAATGGCTTTCATTAGATGCTGTGGATAAATATCCATTGGCAAAACCTTTTCGTATTGCCCAGTAACTACAAATGCTCTTTGTTCACCATGCGTATTGGTGTCTCCATCAAACTTGTGATCTGAAAACAAAAAGTTGGGGTAAGTCTTGGATGTGCTTGGTCTTGGTTTTATCGGTAGCAACCAACCAAACAACTCATAATAATTACCTTCTTTGAGAACTGTAATTTGATTTGATCTGATGCTTAGGAATTCATCGCCCTTAGCTTGATCTCCAGTTAATACGTTACCCAGAATAACCCGGTTATTGTCTTCCGATACCAACTTATCTTTCAAAAGATCAGACAAATTTGCACCAGCAAGTGTTCTTATTATTGATGGCTCTTTACATCTGGCTCCTGTAATTCCGACTACTCTTGTCGTGTCGTATACACCTTCTGTGCAAAGCTTGCCTATTACGAGAACATCTTCAATTTTTAGTGTCCATACAGAAGCGTTACCTCTAATGGGCGCTATGTGGTGAATTTGAACACCAACATTACCAGATGGGTGCTTACCCTCAAACCAATGTGTTTCAACATTATTTGCATTTAACAGAACTTCGTGCGGGCGCTTACCAGATCTGCCGTCCAGACCAAGAAATACCTTACCTTCTGTCAGTCTGTTTAAAACATCAATACCTGCCTGGAAATCATCACCCCTTAAATCGAGAATGTGATCATAAGAAATAGCTAAAGGAGCGCTGTCAAAACCAGATATAAATATATTGTCAGGAACGGTAGCAGGATCAGCAATGACATCGAAAGGTCTTTGATTGATGTGCGGCCATGCACCACTGCCTTTGAGATAGGCTATCCATTCTTCCCTTGACGCATCTGAAGAAGGAACAGCATTCTTCTTTTGCCGTTGTTCTTTGTCTGCAAGAATAACCACGTGGCTGATAGATCGCTTGGTCCCTCGGCGCACTTCAACAACTTCACCACTTACCGGAGCCACATATTTGATCTCGGGGTCGGATTTATCAAAAAAGAGAGCTTCACCGGCACTTACTTCCTGGCCTTCCTGAACTTCCAGCTTTGGAATTGGAGCTATACCCCTGAAGTCCGTTGGCTTAACAGCATAGCGGCTTACCTCGGCATTCAAAACATCGCCCTCAGCTGTACCAGCAAGTTTGATATCAAAACCTTTTGATAGTCTGTGAAAAGTACTTTTATCTGCATATTCTGGAGCAGGGGTTCCGAATAATTCAGAAAATGAAGGAAAAATGCTCATATTTTTCTTTCGAGTATCGATGCCTTGTTTCTGGGCTTCGATTTGAATTATGTTATCTGAAATAGAAAAAACAGAGGCGAGAACCAATAGCACTCCAATTACGATTAAGGCTGCAATTAGCATTGTAATTTATTTATTTCGTCTACTACTAAACTCAGGGGGATTAGGCCCGAAAAAAATCACCGCAAATATAAAACTCTTTAACTATAAGTGTCCCGTGTTGTTTTGCCAAAAAGGAGAGAGATACTATTTAGATTATATCTAAATAGATTCGGTTGGCAGGGAATCATCTGCCACATGGATAAAGCTTTGAAAGGGGCATAAAAAAAGCCGCATGATTAACTCATGCGGCTTGGTAGCAATAGAATTCAATACTAACGTATCTGTATCATTTTTCGACTATCTGATCCATAGTCGGTTTCCACTTTGTAATACATGACACCCATCGATCTCAATTGATCTCTATAAAGTGTGATAGTATGTATGCCTGCATCCAGATAATCTCGCTCTTGCATAAGTATTCTTCCTGTCACATCAAATACTGTAAACTGTACATTCGAAGCTTTTGGCAGCTTGAAGCTGACATCTGTAGTTTCAAGGAATGGATTCGGCGTATTCTGATAGAGAACAAATGATTCTCTCTCCTCGCCCCTGAACTCAAGCTCAAGATCCATAACCCTGAGCTCACTGTCATAAGCCTCGGCTTCTGTTAGACTTGAATTGATGTATAGTTCATTACTCAATAAAGCATCCTCTTTCATATCGAACACAAATTCGAACAAGGGAAGATCCTCTTCTATATCGCCTGTCACTATGCTGTTCCAGCTCAAAGTGATAATACCGCTCTCAAGGTAATTTAATCCTATATTTTCATCCGTTACATCCAATTGGCCTGCTTCCACTCCTGCAAAGGACATACGGTCCTTGTTGAAATTGATTGTAGCCTGGAATCCAAGAATATCGTCAAGATCTGAAGAATACACAGGTACAGTAACCTGCTCTCCTTTGAACAGTCTTTGATCATCCGCCATCAGGCTTAAGACATATGGTGATCTCTTTTCGATTGCCCTGTTAATACCCTGTAATGTAAGGTCTGCAGAGGCGTTGACATCACCGATTTTTACGGCTACAAAATCCTGATTCAGCATGTCTCCATGCAGATTGAAGATGTCAATCTCTTCACTGTAAGGGAACGGAGACCTTGGATCAAGAAACACCTGCCCTTCGTCCGGGAATCTCCATGCTTGCTGTCCATTTGGAAAGTCCATTGTAACACCAAGTATCAATTTTCGAATTGTAAGAAGGTCTATAACGCTCACATTACCACTGTTATCGGCATCTGCAGCAATCAACTTAAACGGTGTTCCCAGTTCTTGCAGACCCAAAATATGTCTTTGAATCAATACAAGGTCAAGGGTACTTACACCATTAAGTGGATCATCTTCCATAGTACTTCTGATCGCGTAATCAGTAGACGTCGGGATATCAGAGAACGCGTAATAACCACTTTCATCAGTCATGCGCATATCTGAAAACTCAACGATATAGTTCTGTATGGTCACAGCTACATTTTCGAGCATCTCTTCATTCTCTGTATGTACACTACCTGCAATCATGGATCCTTCAGTATCCTCGCACAAATCGGCAGCATTATCCTGCAGTTCCAGTCGAACAACACAGAAATCCACATTTCCGTATTCATCCTCATAGTAAACATTAAGTGGAATAACCTGCGAAATACCGTTAAGGATATCATCACAATCAAAGAACAATGCATCCACCTTGTTATTGTTTTCATCAAGGAAGTAGATATCCAGTTGATTGAAATTGCCACAAGCTGTATTACCAGTATAATTATCTGTACCCCCCAGGTCAAAATCTTTGGCCCAAATCTCTGCCGAACCATTCGTATTCATTGTAGCCGTAACTACCGAACCCAGACAGTATGGAGTTGGCTTTTTAGCGTCATTGACAATCACTCTAGTCGTTCTCTCTGAAAAGTTTCCACAATGATCCTCAGCGTACCATGTAATTATACTTTCCCCAAATGGATAGGATTCATTGGCATCCAGATTAAACCTGTTGCTTGATCGTGACCCATCCGGATAGGTAATATAATAGTAATACGTTATGTCCTGATCGATAAACATATCGGTACAATCATCCGTCACATCTATAACAAGAGCAGAGGTGTCAACAGCTGTAAAACATGTCTGGGATTTAGATTCAATCACCACAGAATTAGGCGCAATGATATTAGGTGGTTGATTGTCAAATACTTTGATCACCTGTGTATGCGCACGCGTACCTTGCTCGATGCTTGTACGATCAGCTATACACCAGTCAATAACAGTCCATGTTCTCAATATTTTGAAACATGCATCCTGCACATCAGCGAAAATAGCATCATCCCAACCTATCGCAATATCATTACATACGCTTGTATTCACAACGATATTATCTGCATTATAAAGTGATGGCAAATTCATAGGTTCCAGACCGTCAACAGTAGAACAATTCGTTACATCATAATCACTTGGCCATCGTGTCACATTGAATGTGCTTGGATTGTTGATGGATGAATTGGTAAACCTGAAAGTCTGGACAAATGATCCCAAAATCTCATTACACTGATCACGTATTTCATATCTTACATATCTGTTACCATCACCACAACCTGTTGTTTCAAAGTCCGCACGAGCAGCAGCTTCATTAACTACCGACACATTAATATTCAATACCGGGTTTTGATTGTTTGCATTAAAGCAATTGTCAATGTATTCAAACTCCGTAACTGATTGATCGATTATGCTGCTGATGTCTACCGGGCTTTCAGAGCAATCAAAAGTATATAAGCTCTGTGGAGCGGATGTTCTCTGCGGTGGCAGGTTATCCTGCAGACGTACTTCAACAAGGCATGTATTTGTATTACCAGCCGCATCCGTTACCTTAAGATGCATCATCATATCCGGATTATTACAGTTACAGAAGAACTCGTATGTATCCGTATATCTTGAATTAGGATCTGTAGATTTCTTGACTTCATAATCAACCACTCCACAATTATCCCAGGAACCATTATCCAGTGATTCAGCATGAACTTTTGCAACGCCGGTTTCACCGAAAGCGGCTACGGTATATTCTATACATACCGGTATTGGCCTGGTCCTGTCTACAACGTCTACTTCAGTGAAGCATTCACCTGTGTTGCCACACTCATCCGTTGCCACCATTTTAATCCAGGTCCTTCTGTTAACAGGAAGGTTTCTAATTTCGTAGGCAACGCCATTGCTTTGCACGCTGTTGATCTGTCTACCGTTTTCATCATATACGTTTTCTTGTGTATATACACCATCCACAGGAGCATCATCCGGATCCTCGTCATCATCGAGAAGATAATATACTTCAATAGTTACATTATCATCACATGCGTTATCGATAAGACTCGGATAAACAATAGTCCAGTTACCATCACAAGTATATGGGTTTGAACTGATCACATAAGCTTCTTCGCTGATATCATATCCGATTTCATCGGCTATTGTAGATGTGATATTGTCCGGTACACAAGTGATAAGAATCGGCTCATCGTCTATAAGCTTGATGGTTTGATCATATTGCTCAATCTCTCCCGTACACCAATCGAGTATTGACCATGTACGAACTGTTTTCTTCGAGATATCACCACATATATCAAAAGTCAGATCGCTGTGCGTCACCTGGAAATTACCACACAAATCTCCAAATGGAACTCTAGGCCTTCCCGTCCGGTCTGGCGTAGGTACATTATTGGCATTCAAGTCACCAAAAGAAATATCTGTACATCTCAAAGCTGGCTGATCAAGGTCATCATAGCTTTTTGGCCAGATAACCTCATTTATAGTCCACTGCTTGAGAAATATATTTTGTTCACAAGTAGAAGTCAGTCCTGAAGCTGAGTTTGTAACTCTCCAGGTTCTGATAATATGTTGCCAATATCCTTGTTCACAATTGGCACCCAACTGCTCGTCTTCATAGCTGTGCGACTGATCATCAGAACAACCATTTGATTCGATGATGTCGCTTGAGCTCAAAAGGTAAGCTTCGCGTGTATAGACCTGTAGGTCTGCTTCAATGATATTGATAACAGCGCTTCCGGAATTATTGATTACCTCCAACTGCCATGTCCAGTTTCCACTGTGATTGGCGGATTGGCCATCAAAGCCACTGAAAGTCTGTGATGGTCTGAAGCTTCCAATCAATGCATTTTGTGTAGAACGGCATTGGTCCGGTGATCCAAACATTGCATATAAATTGCTTGCTGCATCTGTGAGACATACATTGATATTAGCATTTCCACATGGCTGAGAGAAATTATTCAAATCAAGGAGTTGCCTTGTTGTTCCCTCTGGAGAAGTCAGATATAGTTCCAGTTCACTGACATCCGGCATTTCTGCATGGAAATTCAGGATAACATCCTGGATAACGCCATTGATATCATTAAGAATGAGATTATAGGTCTCTGATGATCCGGCTCCAACCGTTTCATCCAATACCCAACCCCTGTCAAATCCTCGTATTTCATCACCAGGTGCCGTGCCGAGCGTAGAACAATACATTTCAATATCCTCACAGTCAAGAATAGGTGCTGATTTATCTTCTGCAAGGATTTGACCCCAGCAGGATATTCCTGTCTGCCCAGTTACGGTAACATTGTACAAGCCTGGTTCAAATATCATGACAGAACCTGTTCCATTTGCAACAGTACCGGTATTTGTGTTTTCAACATTAAGACCGAAAAGGTCGAAGCAATGCTCCCTTACCAGAATCATTTCCGGTGTAATATTGGCTTCACAATCTCCGTCCATTGTTATATTGACAAGGTCGTTACAGGCAAGATTACCCCTGCTCTCCACGACATTGACATCAATGATACACTGATCGTATATAATACCACCTGATATCAGGTTAATTCTTAACTCATGAAATCCGAACGGCAGGTCCGAAAAGTACAAACCTGAAGCATAAGTCTGATTGAACAGCGTATTGTCAATTGTATAGCTGCCAGGCAGAGATCCCGGATCAGGGTTAATGATCATACCGCCTTCCGTCTCAAATACCGCCTGCCAGGTATAGGCAAGGTTGGTACAGTTGACTGCGTCAAGATCAAATCCACCAAATGTGTAGTTTTTAGCACACATTGGATCATTAAGATCAGGGGTAACAAAGACAGTACCTGGGCAAGACCAGTCAAACAGAGCATCAACCGTAAGTTCAATGGTATCGTAAGCTACCTCATTGGACGTGAAGGTCGCTTTTACAATATACTCACCGGTGTATTGAGTATTGTCCAAAAGCAGTGAAGGATTAGGCACCATGGATGAAAAGCCGTTTGGACCACTCCATTCCCAATTGATATTGGCATCTGCAATGGCCTGTCCGCCATCCATTCCCGTCGCTGTAAAGTTTACAGTCTCACCCAATTCTGCACAATAAGAAGAACCATCAGCAGGCGTATCTATAGTCACTGAAACCTGTGCCCATAGCCCATTGATGCTCAAGATCATTAAAATGACCATGTATATGGTCCTGATCCTAGTCTTCAGACAAGCGTTATTAAAATCTTTCATGGTTAAAAATTTTTGTGTTCGTACGTTAGTATTTTTAGATTCTAGCATCAAAAATGAATTACAAGTTGTTTTTATGTGAGTAATATATTTTTTATATATCATTGATTTTCAACTTTTTATGAATTAATATCATGATATATTCAAAGTTTTTATAATTCATAGTTGGAAGGAGGCAAACATTATACCAATTTGTAATATGTGAGAGGATCGAGCTTTAGCCCAGGGATAAAGTCGAAAGCGCAGAGTTCATCAAAGGATTGTGTATCTTCCAGAAAAGCTTCGGCCATGTCCAATGCACATAAACATTGCCTGAGTTGCGGGCACCATTTATCCGAGTCAGACAGGTATTGTCCTCAATGCGGTCTTGAGACCGTATATCGCAAGCTGTCACTACGTTTTTGATGAAGTGGGATAACTTCGAAATGATCGTACTATGGATTCATACTTCAGGAATTGTTTATCTGCTGACATCACTACAAAAGTATTATGGTGAAAAAATCATCAACACACTGTTTAAGTTAATGATGCTTGGGTTCTTTTACTGGACTTCCATGTTCTTCATTCTGTTTTTAATTGCCATGATTTCGTTTATAAGCTATTGATTCAATGACAGAATTTGTCCCTAACATAGGGCTCGAGGTCCATGTCCAGTTGAATACAATGACCAAGGCTCTCGGTGCTGAATTACAGGAGTTTGGCGGCGATGCTAACAGCCGTGATTATGAAATAAGCATGGCTTTGTCGGGCACTTTGCCAAGGCCCAATCAAACCCATGTACATCATGCTGTAAAAATGGGCCTAGCCTGGCCGACCAAAAAGAACTGAAAAAATGTTTTGAAAAAATATTAAATTCCCCATGTGATTAACCCTCAAAATATCACCAAGCGATATTACAAAATCGGTGAAGTGGCTGAAATGTTTGATGTGGCTACCTCCCTGATAAGATATTGGGAGTCAGAATTCAAACAGCTCAAACCCCTTAAGAGCAAGTCCGGGATTCGACGGTACAAAAAAGAAGACATCTTATTGATCGACAGAATTTACGAACTTGTCCGAAATAAGGGCTACACTCTTGAAGGCGCAAAAAAAGCATTAAAAAAACCTGTCGAACCTGGTAGAGCAAATAATGAACACCTCTCCCGGATCAGAATGGAATTGAATGATATCAAAAACGGGCTTGTCAAGCTGAGGGATGAAATCAGGAACCCATAAGCAGGATTGAGGTATCGCATAAGTCCAAATCGGCCTTGTCATTTGAAGCCAAGAATACCGTTTTGCCTTCAACGTATGCGTGGAAAAGCTCGTAGAACCATGATTTTCGGGTATCATCGAGGAAAGAGCTGGGCTCATCGAGAAACAAAAGAGGGCTGTCCATAGTCAAAGCCAAAGCGAGACTTAACCTTTGTTTCATACCCGATGAAAAATAAACGACTGGCTTGTCACGCGCATCTTCCAACTGCGCCAACTCGAGGAACTTTTCAAGACTGTCTATCCTGAATGATTTGAAATTACTGTAATGGGTGAATAATTCCCTGGGACTTAACTCTTCGTCCAATTCGCTGTATGCTGCACTTATCGAAATGTATTTATAAATATCATCTCGATCAATATGCTTCTCATGCATCACATAAGTCACCGTGCCCAGACTTGGTGACAGGAGGCCGCACAGAATATTTAAAAGTGTGGATTTGCCGCTGCCATTTGGGCCGGTTACAGCTACCTTTTGACCGGCTTGAATACTAATGTTCAGGTCTCTGAACACCCAACCAGAGTCAAAGCGCTTGGACAAGTTTTCAATAGAGATATGCATTAGTCGACACCAATCATGCTTTGAAATCCTCGCATCAGACCTTTTTCTGAATTGTTGATAAATTTTAGAATCTGGTTTCTTTCGGCACTGTCAGGACACTCGGCGTTAATAACTTCAATGGCTTTACTTATGGACCAGCCTTTAACAAACAGATGCCTGTAAATATCTTGTATACGGTTAATGGCATCTGTGCTGTAGCCTCTGCGCTCAAGACCTACCCGATTGACGCCGATATAACTCAAAGGCTCCCGTCCAGCTTTCACATAGGGCGGAACGTTTTTCCGCACCAGACTTCCTCCTGAAATATAGGCGTGGTCACCAATTCCAACAAACTGTTGTATTGCGGTCAAACCACCAATCCCCACATGCTCTCCAATAACGACATGGCCTGCCAGATTTACGGCATTAGCTATGATGCAATTGTGTGATATATGGCAGTCGTGAGCAACATGCACATAAGCCATGAGCAGACAATTCGATTCAACTACTGTCTTACCGTAAGCCTTTGTTCCCTTATTGATAGTGCAACACTCTCTTATGCTGACATTATCGCCGATCTCGACAGTAGTTCTTTCTCCGGCATATTTTAAATCCTGGGGCACAGCACCTATGACAGCTCCAGGAAAAATTTTACAGTTTTTTCCTATTGTGACATCCCCATATATTACAGCATTCGATCCAATCCAACTGCCATCACCGATAACAGCATGGGAGTGTATACTCGCAAAAGGTTCAATGGTAACATTATCACCTATTGTAGCATCGGGATGAATATAGCTGAATGGAAATTCCTGCATCAAGTTCTTTTAATAATCTGTGCCGTGAGTTCACCTTCTGAAGCAATGGATTCGCCAACATAAGCAGTTCCTTGCATATGCACGATACCGCGTCGGATTGGACTTAGTAATTGCATCTTGAGTATCAGGGTATCTCCCGGCTTGACCATTTTTTTAAATTTCACATTATCCATCTTCAAGAAATAGGTATCCCAATTGGATGGGTCTTCTACCTGAGAAAGGGCCAGAATTCCTCCTGTTTGTGCCAATGCCTCCATTTGAAGGACACCAGGGAATACCGGATTGCCAGGGAAATGGCCCTGGAAGAAATTCTCATCCCCAGTGACATTCTTGACGCCAACAACCGTATCCTTACTGAATTCGATTATCTTGTCTACAAGAAGAAATGGGTACCTGTGGGGAATAAAGCCTTTTATCTCTTCATGGCTGAATAAAGGTTCAGCATTGGGATCATAATTCGGTAAGCCACCGAGTTTTTTCAGGCGTGTATGCTCTTCTCTAAGGTACCTGGCAAAGGCGACGTTTCCTGTATGCCCCGGTTTACGGGCAATGATCTTCCCTTTGATCGGTTTCCTGAGCAAATATAAGTCACCTAGTAAATCGAGAAGCTTATGCCGTGCCGGTTCGTTAGGATATTGCAGGCTTAGACCGTTAAGGATCCCATTATCGACAATAATATCTTCGCTGACATTGAACTTATTGGCGAGCTCAACTATCTTTTCTCTTGGGAAATCTTCATGACTGAACACTATTGCATTGTCCACACTTCCACCCTTTATAACACCTCGTTTTTGAAGTTCCTCCAACTCATTAACAAATACAAAAGTGCGCGACGGCGCTATTTCTTTGGCATAGTCTACCCCATGCTTGTACATGGCAACCTGCCTGCCTACTTTTGAGGTGTATTCAATGATCGAAGTGATTTCAGAATTATCGTGATCATCGACGGGAAAATAAAAATACTCTGCACCGCTCGCTTCATCTTTGAAATGCACTTGTTTGGGAATATCTATTAACTCCTGCTCTTCTTCCAGATCCTGCAGGCCAGCCTCCAGGAGAGCTTTCACAAATGGATTGGCACTACCGTCAAGGATTGGTATTTCAGGACCATCCAATTCGATTCTCATATTATCAATACCCAAACCAAATAGAGCGCTGAGAAGGTGCTCGGTGGTATGAACAAACACATCTCCTTTCTTTAATGTAGTACTCCTGTATGTGGAGTCCACATTTATAATGGAAGCTGGAATCTCAATAGCTTTCTCAAGATCTGTCCTGACAAAATAAATGCCCTTGTTTGCCGTCTCAGGCAAGCACTGCATCCTTACTGTCGTACCGGTATGCAAACCTATCCCTTCAATCTTGAAAGGGGACTTTATCGTTTTCTGATTCATAATTATTCGGAGCGATCCCTTAGATCTTCAAACAATTTTTCCAGTTTGTCTAAGCGGCTTTGAAGGTCGGGCAAATTCTTGTATATAGCAAAAGATTTGAGATAATTATTGTAGTCTATAGCCGGGTATCCATACCACTTTGTTCCCTCTTCTATAACCGACTTAGTCATACCACTCTTCGCCTGGATCAGGGTTCGGTCTCCCACACTGATATGCCCAACCAATCCTGCCTGTCCTCCAACCTGACAGCTAGAACCCAGCTTTGTACTTCCTGCTACACCAGACTGGGCAGCCATAACCGTATTTTTTCCAATTTCGACATTATGAGCTATCTGGATAAGATTATCCAGTTTGACGCCCTTTCGAATGACTGTAGATCCCATTGTAGCTCTGTCAATGACCGTATTCGCACCAACTTCAACATCGTCCTCCAGGATGACATTTCCAATCTGCGGAATCTTCTTAAAACTGCCATCTTTCAAAGGTGCAAAGCCAAAACCATCACTGCCAATAACCGCGTTGGCGTGAATGATACAATTATCACCCACCAAGCAGTCTTTATAAATTTTAACACCCGGATAGATGATGCAATTATCACCTATACGTACATCAGGCCCTATATAAACCTGGCTGTGTATCGTGCATTTTTTTCCAATTCGGGCGTTAGTTTCAATAACGCTGAACGCTCCTACGGTAGCTGTTTCATCCACTTGGGCCGACTTTGAAATACTTGATAATTCATGTTTCTCCGCCTTTGAAGGCATACTGTCACCGAATATACCCAGGATGACGGCCAGAGATTCATACACATTATCAACAGCAATTGTAGGTACATCAAAATCAATGTCTTTCCATTGGTTGGACAGTAAAATGGCTGAGGCATTGGTCTGCCTGGCTTTGTCGAGGTATCGGTCATTGGATAAAAAAGTGATTTCTCCTTCTTGAGCACTGTTGATATCAGAGGCACCTTTTATTTCGATTTTACCGTCACCTCGGACCACACCTCCAATCTGTTTTGCTATATCTTCTAAGGTCATCGCCATTCTACAAGTAATATTTCAATAATGATTAGTCAATTTTCGTACCACGCTCGGGGAAACAAAGATTGGATTAAATTATGAATACAATTATTAATTCTGTACAAAATTATTCTTTCAGCCAATAATTTGCTCTTATAATAGCTTAATTGTCATGCCTGATAATTCTATGCCTTCCATTCCAGGCATATGTCTCAACTGTAATGCTGAAGATATTTGCTTATATAAGCGATTTGAAGCACATTTGCGCAAGGATATGGATAAGAAAAAGAAACTGATTATAGGAACAAGAGGCAGTGAGCTGGCCTTGTGGCAGGCCCGGCATCTGCAGGATACACTCAAATCAATTGGACAGGAATCAGAACTTAGCATAATCAAAACCAAGGGGGATAACATTCAAAACCTCGGATTTGATAAGCTGGAGGGTAAGGGTTTTTTTACAAAAGAAATTGAAGAAGCCCTTAATAAGGGACAAATAGATGTAGCTGTTCACTCCTTGAAAGATTTACCAACAGAGTCTCCCGAAGACCTTGTTATTGCTGGATTGAGCTACCGGGAAGATCCTGCTGATTTACTTATTATCAATAAGCAGAGCCTGAATCCGAACAGTCCTTTAAAACTTCACGACGGCGCTGTCGTCGGCACCTCATCCATTCGAAGAAAAGTGCAGATTAAACACTTTCTTCCATCTGTAGAGCTGAAGGACCTGAGAGGAAATGTGCCCACCAGGATTAAAAAACTTGAAAGCGGTGTATACGATGCCATAATTATTGCCCATGCAGGTGTCAACCGTATCGAAGCAGATCTCGGTACTTTCCATTGCATTAGACTAAACCCTAAAGAATTTGTCCCCGCACCAGCCCAGGGTGTGATCGGGTTCCAGGTCCGAAAGGAAGACCTGGCAGCGAGAGCCCTGATTGATGCCATACATAAGAGAGAAGTGGCCCGTTGTACTAATGTGGAAAGAAAGGTGTTAAAACTGATGGCGGGAGGATGTCAGATACCATTGGGTGTCTATTGCGAACAAGACCCGATGGGACATTTTCACATTCATGCCGCCTATTCGGAAGGATTGAATTCTGAACTCAAGAAAGTTAGTATCTCCCAAAGCACAAGCTATATGCTGGCTGAAAAAATTATTGAAGAACTAAAAAAATAAAGCACGAGATGTACCTGGTTTTTGATTGCTCCGGAATTGACAAGCCAAAAGACTGGAAAGCCCCTTTTTCAGATACTTTTGCTTGGCCCCGTATGATTCATATTTCTTGGATCATAATGGATGGTGAGTTGAATCCTGTTGATGACTACGATCAGATCATTGTCCCGGAAGGATTTTCATTCAATGATGACATCGAAAAACGCTGCAGGATAGACCAGGAAGACATTGATACCAAGGGCGCGCCTCTGGAAGATGTGCTCAAAGCCTTTGACAAAAGTCTTGAACAGGTTGATTATGTGATCGCTCACAATCTTAACTTTAACGAAAATGTGCTGGCTGCAGAATTTCTCAGGAAAGGGATAAGCCATTCCTTTTTTAGCAAGGAACGGGTCTGTCTCATGCAGGAAAGTACCTTTTTTTGCAAATTACCAAGTAAAACAGGTGGTTATAAGTGGCCCAGCCTGTCAGAATTGCATTCCATTATTTTCAAAAAAGCCTATGCCCCGCCTAACAATGCCCGGGCAGATGTCATAGCAGCGACTCGCTGCTTTAAAGCTTTAAAAATGGCCGGGCAACTGGATGACCTTTTCGATGATGAAGATTGATATATGAAACGACTTTTTATCTCACGACAACTGTCAGCTGCGTCTGCCTTCCACAGCCTCGATTCAAAATGCTGGAAAATCACAGATAAAGCCCTGATCACTATTAATTCCATCGATTTCAAGGATGAGCCAGAAACAAGCTGGATATTTTTCTACAGCAAGAACGGTGTCAACTGTTATTTTAATAAAAGACCTTTCTCCGAATCCATCAAATATGCGGTGATGGGTCCAGGCACAGCTTCCGCTTTCAAAAGTCGCATGGGTACAGAAGCCGATTTCATAGGAAATGGAGACCCAGAACCTACTGCCTTGGAGTTTCAAAAAAACTGCAGTGATGAGTCGGTTTTATTTGTTAAAGCCCTTAACTCCCGCAACAGCGTATATAATCTGTTACCGAAGAATATTGAAAAATACGCCCTTGATGTATATGAAAACCGCCCCCTGGATTGCTTTGAGCTGGAAAGCTGCGATTGTCTGATATTTACCAGCCCTCTCAACGCCAAAGCCTACTTCAGCAAATATCCATACAATCAGGAAGTAGTATTGAGCATCGGCGCAACAACCGCACATTATATTATAGATAAATATGGGATATGCTCCGAAATGCCTGATGAAGCAAGCGAAAAAGGGCTTTTCGATCTGTTTGTTAAAAAGCTAAAAATCTAGCTCCTAGGATTCGAGGCAATCTTTAATGCGCGCAAAGATTTCATCCAGACTGCCTACTCCATCGATCTTATTGGACAATCCGCTTTCTGCATAGAAGTTGAAAACCGGGCTTGTTTTTGCATTGTACTCGACTATCCTTCTTCGTATGATCTCTTCGCTTTGATCATCCGGCCTGTTGGATGTCTTGCCTCTTTCAAGCAGTCGCTTGACAATTTCATCATCAGGCACGTCAAGGGCTATAAGATGAGTAATCTCGGTACCCCTATTCGTCATGATTTGATTCACTGCTTCAGCCTGCGCTATTGTACGCGGTACGCCGTCAAATATATAACCATTGGGGTTATTACTCTGGTTGAGCCTGTTTTCAAGCATACCTATCGTCACCTCATCAGGAACCAGTTCTCCTTTGTTCATATACTCCTTGGCTTTCATGCCCAGCGGCGTGTCATTGCCTATTTCATACCTGAAAAGATCTCCTGTAGAAATATGCGTCAAATCAAAGAGTTCTACAATTTTTTGAGCTTGCGTTCCTTTACCTGAGCCTGGAGGGCCGAATATGATCAAATTTATCATGATTATTAGTTTGCTGTTCGCTAAACTAACATTTTTTGGCGGTCAAAGTTTCCAAAAACAATCTTGCCAAGCTTCAATAATTGACCAAGGATATAAATGAGAAACCCCGACATGAAAGCCGGGGTTCATCACCAATTATATTTTTGAAATCCTTGTTCTGTCTTACTCTTCAGCAGCCTTTTCTTCACCACCTTCTTCTTTATCATCGCCAGCACCAGCATCAGCTTCAGCACCAGCTTCAGCTTTAGCAGCTGCAGATTTAAGAGCACGCGGTGTCTCAACAACAGCTACAGGAATACTTTGATTCACCATAACAGTCATACCTTCTCCAAAATTGATGTCTCTTACCCTTACCGCTTCTCCAAGCTTAAGCTCTGATATATCGATAAACAATTCATCAACAAGATTAACAGGATCAACTTTTACTTTCACCTTTCTCACTGACTGAACAAGTCTTCCACCATTTTTTACACCAGGAGATGCTCCTTTGAACCGTACAGGAATCTCTACATTCACCTTCTTGCCATTGTTGATTTCAAAAAAATCAATATGTTCGATTTCTTCTGTTACCGGGTGAAACTGAACATCTTTTACAATAGCGCGATACTGCTTACCATCAATATCAAGTTCTGCCAACCTGAAATTTGGCGTGTAAATGACATCTCTGACATCATTCCAGTTTGTATTGAAATGAATGATTTCATTACCACCATATAAAACAGCAGGTATTTTACCTTCACTTCTTAGCACAGAAGCTTTGATTTTAGTATCCCTGGTTTCTGCATTTATAGCTACTATTTCCATTTTCCTGAGTTTAATCTAATATTGAAAACGTATCCTTATCAAAAGGAGTGCAAAGATAAGAAAGAAATTACCATTATAGCAATATTATTTGTCAACAAATAATGCAGAAATGGATTTGAATTCGTGGGTATTCCTGATGACTTTTGCAAAGAGTTTTGCGCACGACAGTACCCTAATCTTCTTAGATTTCTGTTTCAATGGGATTGTATCTGTCACAATCAGCTCTGTCAACACCGATTTTTCGATGTTTTCATAGGCATTACCTGACAAAACCGGGTGCGTGCACAAAGCCCTGACGCTTTTGGCGCCTTTATCCATAATAGCCTGGGCAGCCTTGCATAGTGTTCCGGCAGTATCCACGAGGTCATCAATCAAGATGACATCGGCATCTTTAACCTCGCCGATGACGGTCATAGCCTCGACTTTATTAGCTTCTTTTCTGACCTTATCGCAGATGACGAGGTCTTTCTGAAAGTATTTAGAAAAACTGCGCGCTCTTTTCACACCACCCACATCAGGACTGGCAAATATTACATCATCCAGCTTCTGCTGTGCCAGGTAAGGCATAAAAATCGCTTCTCCCTTTAGGTGATCCACCGGAATATCAAAGAATCCCTGAATCTGATCGGCATGCAAATCCATAGTGACAATCCTGTCTGCGCCGGCCGCCTCCAGAAGATTAGCAATCAATTTGGCCGATATAGGAACCCTGGGCTTGTCCTTTCTATCCTGACGTGCATAACCGAAATAAGGTATTACAGCTGTGATATATCCAGCCGATGCGCGTTTAGCCGAGTCAATAAGCAATAGCAATTCCATCAGGTTGTCCGAAGGCGCTATGGTCGATTGAATAAAAAACACATAGGCTCCACGAACAGATTCTGTAATGACGGTCTGCATTTCTCCGTCTTTAAAGCGATTAATCTGGAGATCGCCCAATCTTTCACCGTAAAAGTCTGCGATTTTTTCAGCCAGATACTGAGAATTCGTACCTGAAAAGAGTTTAACATCTACCATTCTAAGGATATCTTTGCCGCGAAATTAAGAAAGTGATTTAACAATTGCCTGTGATCCTTTGTTTTATTGATCAAATGCCGAGGTGAAAAAAATTGTACATAGCGATTCCGGCCTGGCCTGGCTGCTGCTCATCCTGCTCAGTTTGATCTGGGGTAGTTCGTTTATCCTGATTAAAAAGGCCCTTATAAGCTTCAATGCGACTCAGGTTGGTGCAGCACGTATTGCTATCTCCTTCCTGGCTTTCCTACCTCTTTTTATCAAACATTTCAAAAGTATTCCCTGGAATAAATTAAAGCCTTTCATCATTGTCGGGCTTTGTGGCAGTGGCTTTCCGGCATTCCTCTTCGCGATAGGACAACAGGAAATTCCCAGCAGCGCGGCAGGGGTATTCAACAGCCTTACACCCATATTCACGTTTATTATCGCCATTTTTTTTTTTAAAGCTCGACTCTATGGAAAACAATTAACCGGGGTCATATTGGGATTCTCGGGTGCGAGCCTCCTGTTCCTGGCCAAACAGGAAGGAGAATTGGCTTTCCCTTTTTTCCATTCCATGTTGATGGTACTGGCTACTATCTCATATGGGATAAGCGCCAACACCGTCAACAGATTCCTGGTGGGTGTTAAGCCAACTGTCATAAGCGTAGTATCCTTCGTCATCATTGGGCCTTTCATGTTGATCTATCTTTTAAACAGTAGCTTCCTGGGACAACTCAAAAGCCATCCGCAAGCTATGGGCTCTTTTGCTGCCCTTCTAGTACTTTCTCTGGTAGGTACTTTCCTTGCCAATATCCTGTTTTTCAAACTGATCCAACTGACGGATGCCGTATTCTCATCATCGGTAAGCTTTATTATACCGATTGTAGCATTATTATGGGGGGTGCTGGATGGCGAGATGATATCTGTCTATCACCTGGCTGCCCTGGGGCTCATATTAAGCGGAGTCTTTCTCATTAAGAGAATGCGCTAATTGCTCTATTCCGGGTTCCTGTACCAATCCTTGTACTGGACATAATGATCGGATGTGCCCTGGATATATATCTGAGCATGGATATCATCTATCGCTTTTAACTTCCTGGCAGGTGTTCCAGCATATATAAATCCCGATTCCAGTTGCGTACCAGATGTGACAAGTGCCCCGGCAGCAATGATTGTATTCGAAGGCACAATTACATCGTCCAGGATGGTTGCTCCCATCCCTACCAGCACATCCGGTTCAATAATACACCCATGAATAATGGCCGCGTGACCAATGCTGACCTGGTCATTAAGAATAGTATCCGAGCGACCTACTGTACCATGAATTATCGCTCCATCCTGGATGTTGCATCGTTTCCCAATCCTGATTCTATTGCAATCTCCCCTAATAACCACCTGGAACCAAATGCTTGAATCCTCACCTATTTCCACATCACCGGTAACTGTAGCGTTCGGCGCCAGCCAGGCTGTTTCACTTATTTTTGGCGTAATGCCCTTGACCTTAATTATGTGTGCCATCTTTTGCCGTACTTAATGCTTCAAGTGAATAACCCTCCTTCTGCAGCAACCTGACCACACCTTCTTCTCCGCCAAGATGACCCGCACCTACTGCAAAAAATACGGGTCCTTTTTTCATTTTCTCTGCCATTACCGGAATCCAATTGGCATTCCTGTTATTGAGTAGCAGGTCATCATAGCCTTCAATACCTTCATCTTCCGACATAGCGCTTACCATCCGGTTTATATTCTGCTGCTTGTACATATCAATCATTTGCTTGAAAGTATCACCTTCTGAATCTGCCATCTTTATAGTCTCGAGCAACATATCTGCCTGTACCTGGTATGGTATACTGTCGAATACGCTCATCTGGAATTCAATGCTTTCCAATCCTTCAACCTCTTTTTCCGATTGCTGACTCAACTCAAATAATTCCATTTCATAGGATTTCATGTTGCCGCCTCCACCTAAACCGGCTCCCAATTCGACATCCCCGCTAGCGAAGACGGTCAGGAACATAGGCTTAAGCCTTTCAAGAAAAAACATAGGCAAGCCCATACCATCAAAGTGAGAGCGAACAACTTCATAATCCTCTTCGGAATAAAGATCTTTTAAAGTCATACCATCGTTCATAAAGGCCTTTGTCATCAAAACCATTTGCTTTGACAGATCAAACATATCATCCATATCAATTTCAAATACCACGCTTGAGGCACTTTCAAAAGCTCCCAGTGTTCCCCTGGGCCAGAAGAAATCATCAGAGGTAATTAAATGGATTGTTCCAAAAAGATAGCTGGGTTGTTCCAGCCCATTGCCTTCAATTTTCCAAAGAAGGGCACTAGGCAATTCAGCTGCTGCATCTGAACTTGTCGTCGCATTTTTTGATGTGCCGCAAGCAATAAATAACAGGGCAAAAAGAAAAACAATGAGTCTATTTCTCATTTAGTAAAGATTATTTTTTCTTAAAGATTTCATGCATTATAAGAGCCCCGGCTACCGACACATTCAACGACTCTACTCTTCCTGATCCTGGTATGCTGTAAAGGCTGTCAGCCAATTTATGAATGCCGGGATTTAGCCCCTTCCCTTCAGAACCCAAAATCAGGGCCATAGGTTCATGGGGACCAGGTAATTCCTTGGATGTGTCATTTCCAGCTTCAGCAGCGATGAGTTTAAGCCCGGACGCTTTCATATATTCGAGCGCCTTAGCCAGACTGGCCTCGCGGCACAGATGGATATCCTTAATAGCTCCTGCCGAAGCTTTATAAGCAAAACTGTTCAGCAAGGCCGATTTTTTGGACGCTATGACAATGGCGTCAAAGTCAAACCATACAGCAGACCTGGCTAGTGCACCTATATTACGCACATCTTCAATCCCATCCAGTACCAATATCCTGGGTACGCGACCCTGTTCATAAAGCAATGGCAGTAATTCATCGATCGTATAATATTCCACTATGGCCAACTGGGCTACTATGCCCTGGTGATTGGCATTGGAAGACAGTGCGGACAGCTTTTGCTTTGGCACATATTGCAATGGCGTATTGGAGAGCCTTGCCTCGCGCCTGATTTCTTTTTCAAAATCACCGCGTATATCTTTATCTATCCAGATCTTTTCAAGCCGCGTTGCAGACTGGATAGCATCCAGTACAGGTTTGCGGCCAACTATAAGTGTATCTTTTTCCATTTGCTTTTCAATATGGTGATTCTTTTGGATTTAAAGCAAAATCTTGCCGTGTCTTTGACCCAAATCACAATTCATATGTTTTAATGATCAATTCCGAATATTATAATAAAGCACATTTGTCTTAAAGGTCCTGTAGCCGATAATACAATACTGTTTTTAAAATGTATATTCACCACATAAAAAATTATCACTAAATATGAACAGATTTTTAGCTTTTATTATTCTGATTTTTGCTTCCGTACTAACATTTGCGCAAAGCAAAGCTACTCAGACGGGAGAGAAGTTTCTTAGATCCAACTCCGAGGATTTTGATTTGAGCATTAATGACATTTCAGAAAAGCTCATCTCAGATATGTATACAACAAAACACAACGGTGTTACCCATATATACTACAACCAGGCTCGAAATGGCGTACCTGTTCATAACGCTATATTTACTGTCAATGTGAATAGAGATGGAAATGTCCTCTTTCATTCCAATGAATTTATAAAGGACCTCGATGCCAAGATAAACACTCAGAAGGCACTGGTCAGCCCGGAACAGGCCATTATAAGAACAGCTGAAGCATTAGGTGAAGTCGATATTGACAAACCTACCTTACTAAAAAAACAACAGGATGGCACGATGGTATTCCAGGAGTCCAGTTATTCAAGAGGCGCTATTCGTGTAAAGAAATACTACTACCCTACCGGTGATGAGGTGAAACTGGCCTGGGAAGTTGCCTACCATGAAAGAGAAGGATCGGACAGCTGGGCATCAAGAGTTGATGCAGTTACAGCAGAGCTGATTGATATTGAAAACAGGACAATATACTGCCAGCACCATCCCGGTCAGTTCCATAACCATTCCGCAGAATGCCGTGATATGGAAGAGCAGTCGGCAAAACCAGGTCTGGAAGAATTATCTATGGAAGGAAGCTACAGGGTGTACCCTATTCCTCTGGAGAGTCCTATTCATGGAAGCCAGGAACTGGTAACTGCTCCACATCTTGTGGAAGCCTCTCCTTTTGGATGGCATGATATCGATGGTGCCGAAGGTCCTGAATATACCATCACAAGAGGAAATAACGTTCACGCCTATAATGATTACAATAACGACAACCTAAGTGAAGATGACGAACCAGATGGAGGCGCTGCTCTCGTATTTGATTTTATACACAGACAGGAAGAAGAACCTGACTCCAATGAGTTGGCTGATGTTGTGAACCTGTTTTACGGCAATAACATAATCCATGACATAAGCTATCTTATGGGCTTTGATGAGCAAGCTGGTAATTTCCAGTTCAACAATTATGGGAATGGTGGATTGGATAGTGACTTTGTCATCGCTCACTCGCTGGACGGCTCAGGTGTAAATAATGCCAACTTCTCATTGGCGCCTGATGGGGTCAATGGGAATATGAATATGTTCCGTTGGGGTGTGCCTCAAAGCACCCTATTCAGTGTTACCGAGCCGGCTGAACTTGATTTCAACTACCAGAATGGAACAGCCTCCGGTGGTTGGGGATTTGATGAATCCTACAACTCCTATGATTTTGTAGCTGAGTTGGCAGCGGCGTATGACAGCGATCCACAATTCTCAAATAATGTGTGTGGGCCAGTCGCCAATCCAGATGAAATAGATGGTAAAATCGCCATGATCTATAGAGGTCGCTGTGAATTTGGAACCAAAGCACTCAACGCGCAGGAAGCAGGAGCTGTGGCTGTTATCATTTGCAATGTGCCAGGAGCCGGTAATGACCCTACCAGCGATGGAAACGAACCAATGGGCATGGCACCAGGCAGCGATGGGCTTGGTGTTACCATTCCGGTATTCTCATTGGGATTTGCTGATTGCAATCAAATTATATTGACAATAGAAGCAGGTACTCCTGTCATGGGTCGTATTAAAGCTGAAACATCGAACGGCCCATCTGAATTAAGCTCTGGTTTTGACAATGGCGTTGTGTTTCATGAATATGGCCACGGTATCAGCAGCAGGCTAACAGGTGGACCCAGTGCCATCTGCCTTAACAGCGATGAACAAATGGGCGAAGGCTGGTCGGACTTCTTCGCTCTTGCATTGACTGTTGAACCGGGTGACAGAGGTGAAGATGCGCGCGGCATCGGAACCTATGTTTCAGGTGAGGAAGTCAATGGACGAGGTATCAGAAGATATCCCTACTCAACAGATATGAGTATAAACCCGCAGACATTTAAGGATATAAAAGCTACTACAGCGCCTCACCCTCTGGGAGAAATATGGGTAGATATGCTATGGGATATTTTCTGGCGCTATGTAGACAAATATGGCTACGATGCCGATTGGACCAATTCCCAATCGGGAAATTATCAAGCGGTACAGCTGGTTCTCGATGGATTAAAAATGCAAGGTTGCTCGCCAGGATTTGTTCGCGGTCGCGATGCCTTACTGTCTGCAGATGTTGCCAATACGGGAGGTGAAAACACCTGCTTGATATGGGAAGCATTTGCACGAAGAGGTCTGGGGTACTTTGCTGACGGTGGCAGTGCCAATAACAGGAATGATGGCACAGAGGATTTTACAACATTGCCCCTATGCGAGAAAACCCTAAAGATTTATAAGAATATACCAGAGCTTCTTAACCTGGATTCAGAAGTCGAGGTGGAGTTAATTGTTGCCAACCACATTGACAGCACAGTTACCGGCCTTGTGGTCAGCGACGAATTTCCTGCCGGCATGTCTCCGGTCTCAGGATCAGAAAGCCGCGTAGCAACCATTATAGGCAATCAAATATTCTTTGATTACGATTCCCTTCAACACAACCAGTGGGACACGATTAGATACAGGCTACAATACGATAATACGGTAAACTCTACCATTCTATTCAGTAATGCTGTTGAATCAAATGAAGAACTGGAAGAGTGGGAAAGAATATTGATCCAGGATCAAACCAATATCTTCAGACTAAACAGCAGTTCAACATTTCCTACTTACTCAGGAGAGAATTGCTGGTTCGTGACCGAAATAGATGATGACACAGAAGCAATGATTCAATTTGCCAACATAGAAGTAAACGGAGAGAAACCAGCTGTTCGCTTCTGGCACCGAATGAATACCGAGTTCGCACGAAATGGAGGGTTTGTAGAGATTTCTACAGATGGCATTATCTGGAATGATGCCAGACCTTACTTTTTGAGAAACGGCTACGAATGTCCATTGGCATTTACCACTTTCGCCATCCCTGCCTTACAGGCTTTTTCAGGCAGATCGGAAGCAGACCAGTATATTGATAGCTATATAGACCTGAGTTCATTTAAAGGTCAGACGCTTACCTTGAGGTTCAGATTCGGAACCAATTCCGGCGAAGGCAATGAAGCTAATGATGAAACCTTCCCATTTGACTCAGGATGGTTTATTGATGACCTGGACTTGATAGATTTGTCAATTGATGATACAGAAGCTTGCATCAGTACATCAAATGAGCAAGCCTGCTCTGGTGGCGTGATGACCGTACTGAACCCTCAAATGTTAAGCAGTAGCTCCGAAGAACTTGTTCAACTGTCCGGTTTGAAAATATATCCTAATCCGGCCAGTGATTTAGTGAATATCGAAATCAACGCATCTGAAAGTGACAGGGCCTATATTGAAATGAGTGATGTCAGTGGCAGATTGATATACAGAGATGTAAAGCAGCTAAACAAAAACATCAATTTACTTCAATTGAACACTGCTGATTATAAGCCTGGCGTTTATTTCATTCTTCTGCAAACGAAGCAGGGAATAGCCAGTCAGAAATTGATTATCGAATAAAATTAAAATCAATAAAAAAGCCCGAGTTATTGACCCGGGCTTTTTTTATTCTTCTTCGTCTTTCTTCTTTTTCGCTTTCGCTCCAGATAAGGTATCCATCACTTCTTCAATAGTGTCTTCTACTTTTTCTTTTATATCTTCCGCTTTCTCCTTTAAAGTATCAAGCTTTTCCTCCAGATTCAATTCATCCGCCTTGTCATTAAGTTTTTTCTTGATCTGTTCTCCTTTCTCTTCAAGATTTTCTTCTACAACTTCAGATACGGCTTTTACCGTATCCACAACATCTTCAATCATTTCGCCAATTTCTGTTTTTATATTCTCAAGTACATTTTCTTTCTCCTCCGCTTGTTCAGATTCTTTGCCTACCTGGTCATTTTCAGGACCTTCATTGATAGCTTTGGCAGCTTCATCCAACTTGTCAGCTTCCTCTTTCATAAGCTCCGCTTTGTGACTGATTTCTTCGGCTACTTTCTCTTTCAACTCCTCTGCCTTCTCCTTCACTTTCTGTTTTTGCTGTTCTGCAGCCATTTTTTGTTGCTCAGCATGGAGTTTTTTCTCAAGGTTAGAACGTGTTGCCAGCATATCCTTAAGCTTCAGATTCTTGGAGTCAATGCGCTCTTGTACCATCTTAGCCTTGGCCTGTCTGATCTGCATTTCCAATTGCCCCTGTGTAGTATCAGCACGCTTATTCTGAAACTCGATATCTTTCATATCTCGGGCTATTGATTTTTCCATTTTTTCAATAGCAGCAATCAATCCCTTATACCTTCTTTCCAATCTGCTTGAATTGTTGGGATCAACTCCTTTATCGCCATATCTTTTCAGCTTAACTTTCTTAAAGGCTTCATCAATTTTGTTCCAAAGACTGTTTCTGTCAGACTTTGTGAACTTCTCTTTATTAAACTCAGCCTGCATGCTTTTTAACTCATCAAAAATGGGTTTTAAACCTAATCCCTTATCAATCTTATCATTTATCTTTTCGATTTGCTCATCGAAGCGCTGCCTGTTCTCTTTTGAAATCTTGGCAAATTCTTCATTTGCTTTAGAGCGTAGCTCCTTCATCTTGGCAAAGAGCTCGTTGGTAAGCTCCTTAAGCTTATCGGCGTGACCCCTGAAAAGGTTTTTATCCCTTGCTTGCTCGGAAACCTTGGCCCAAAAGACTTTCATTTCCTCAAAAATGCCAGAATCGTATTCTGACAAACCATTAATGCGTTCTCGCAAGTCTTCCAACTCGGATTTATAGAGGTCATATAGTTTACCTGACAAGACAACAAAGTGCCACTCTGCTTTGGCACGTGTAATTAAATCCGTTCTTTCAACTCTGATATCCTCAGGGAGCAGATCTTCCGTCATGGATAATGGCCGGTCCACCGTTTTATGGTCTTTCGGAAAGGAAACTTCAAGGTCTTCCCTCCATTCGTTCATCATCTGGTTATAAAATTCTTCTGTAGCGATTTCTTCCGGAAAGCTGAATAACTTTACCTTGTTCTCTTCTGCTAACAATTCAAGGGCCAATAAAATTTTTTTGTCTGTCTCGTCGGTTCCCCAAAGCACAATTTTCTTTTTCATAATCTGATAGTTCGTATGCTGCCCGGGCAGCTTCAATCTGTTCTTTCTATGCGTGATAAGTCCTTCTCAAAAACCTATCCTTGTGTCATTAAATTCTGTAATATCTGTACGGCATTCGTTGCAGCGCCTTTACGCAAGTTGTCAGCAACAACCCATAAGTTAAGACCATTCTCAATCGATTCATCCCGGCGCACTCTCCCTACAAATACCTCGTCTTTCTTTTTTGCAAACATGGGCATAGGATATGCATTCCTTGAAGGGTCATCCTGCAATATGAGGCCTTTTTCGTTTGAAAGCAAAGATTTTATATCGGCTATGTCAAACGCATTTACAAATTCAACATTTACTGATTCAGAGTGACCGCCATTCACTGGAACACGGACCGCTGTAGCCGTAATAGCTATATCAGGAGCGCCAAGAATCTTTCGAGTCTCATGGACAATTTTCATCTCTTCCTTGGTATAATCATTATCAAGAAATTCATCGCAATGCGGAATGCAGTTTTCAAAAATGGGATAATGATAGGCCTGAGGATATGACAAGCTTTCTTCCCCATTTAACTCTTTATTGTATTGATCCACAGCCTGGTCTCCGGTGCCTGTGAAACTCTGATAGGTCGAAATAACAAGGCGTTTAATGCCATATGCTATATTAAGTGGATTAAGAGCTACTACAAGCTGTATGGTAGAACAATTGGGGTTGGCTATTATGCGGTCTTCATTAGTTAATAAGTGACCATTGACCTCGGGTACGACCAATTTAACATCCTCATGCATACGCCATGCGGATGAATTATCAATGACAACCGTACCTTGCTCTGCAAAGCGAGGAGCATTTTCCAGCGAGACAGCACCACCCGCAGCGAACAAGGCAAAATCCGGCCTTTTGGTAATGGCCTCATCCATCGTCTGGACAAGATATTGCCTTCCATTGAATTCAACACTGGATCCTACAGACCTGCTTGATGCAACAGGTATGAGCTCATCCATCTGGATATTTCTTTCTTCCAGAACTTCGAGCATTTCCCGACCCACAAGTCCAGTGGCTCCTACAACTGCTATTTTCATTGTCTAAATTATGAGTTAGCAAAAGTAACATCAATTCATCATTTATGCCTCCAGGTACCAATCGAAATGTAACTGGACTATGATTACCTTTTTAAGCAACAGTCATCATTATGAAATAAATGGTGATTTGATTTTGCATATTCTACCATGCTTGTTTGTATGCGGCTTTCTATTATCTGCAAAATGGCCCGGTATATCATCGGGTATAGATAATGACAGTGAGCCCATAACTTGCAATGGGAAATGGGAAGGTGATACTTCCCATTTCACTTTTGAACCAAACGGTGACTTTCATTTAAACGCTGAGAAAGCTGGTCGCAGTTATATCTACAAGAATTATTCTTTTTCAGAAGCCATGCGGTGGAGCCTGAAACTTAAACTAAACTTTGCTCCTTCTTTGAATAACCGCCTACGCATTATCCTCGCTTCATTAGATAGTTTGGCTGAGTCATCGGCATTCATTCTTGAAATCGGTGAAACCGGTACTATGGATGCCCTGGAGCTTTACCATTGTGCCGACGGGGTAAAAACCTTGATGGCTCGCAGTTCAAATGGTATCGTCGCGAAAGCATTCGAACTAAATATTGAAGTGCATAAAACCGAGGATGGCCTATGGATACTTCATGCCAATATGCCCGGTGAAAATTCATGTAATCCGGAATTCACCTATCCCTTTGAAAGCGATATTATTCAAGAGATGGCGTACATAGGTTTTGAGCTCAATTACACAAGCTCAAATAGAGATGCTTTCTATTTTTCAAACATGGAATACGAGCCATCGTATCCCGACTGGGAGGCGCCCGGTTTGCTTGAACTTGAACTAATTGAAGGGCAAAGTATGATTCTCCACTTTGATGAAAGAATACAATCAGAAACAGGTGTAATATGGCTTAGTGATGAACTCGGAAACATATGGCCTCCTGATACCATTCATCAGGATTCACTATACTGTGACAGGCTTCATCTGACATTTAACACCGGTTTAGATCCTATCCAATTGTACAATCTGAACATTTTAGACATTCTGGATATGGACGGTAATTCGGCTGATATCTACTACGACTCTATCAGATATAATCCGAGTCCGGGACCTCAAGAACTTTTGATAAATGAAATACTCTTTGACCCCTTTCCGGGGCTTGATGATTTCGTGGAACTGTACAACCCCACTAGAAAATTCCTGCAATTGAAAGGTCTTGAGTTATGCAATGCAAACAAATCGGATTGTAATATGATACCGGAAGATCTCATACTTGATCCATCTGCTATTATAGCCTTCAGTCCGGATCCAAACGAATTGAAGATACAATACAAAACACCTGATGAAGCCTGGATTGTTGAACAGGATTTGCCAGGCTTCAATAACGATTCCGGTAACATCAGCTTGAGGGTTGATTCACAAGGCAACCGGCTTACCGTAGATTCCTTTGACTATACCCGAGAAATGCACTTTAATCTCATCATGAATCCTGAAGGTGTAAGCCTTGAAAGGCTGTCTGCAGATGCCAGCAGCAATAGCCCCCAGAATTGGTATTCAGGAGTAGAATCCAGCCATTGGGCGACACCTGGATACAGGAATTCAAACAGCTTCACTGATAAGCGGGGCCTTTCATCATTTACATTCCAGAATGACGTCTTTTCTCCGGATGGAGATGGTTTTCAGGATCTTTTGATCTTTAACTACAGCCTGGAAAATACCCACTACATAGCCAACGCCTGGGTTTTGAACAGTTGGGGAGCCCTTCACAAGCAAATTGCAAACAGTGAATTGACAAGCCAAACCGGAATCATTAGCTGGGACGGGCTGGACCGCTTTGAACGTCCTTCACCGATGGGAATTTACGTCCTGTATTATGAATTTGTCCATGCCTCGGGAAATAGAATCACGGGGAAGAAAGCATTTGTTTTGGCTTACAGAATCTGATGAAATTCCATATTAAAAAAGGATTTTTGCCTTATTGATCACCAAAGTTTAATTTAGAGATTTAATCAAAAATGTTTCCGGCGTTGAACGGTCCAAAATTTCAATTTGAGTGTAAAGATTTTAATGCGCTTTCAATCAAGGAGCTGTACCATATTCTACAATTAAGGCAGGATATATTTGTGGTAGAACAAAATTGTCCATACCTGGATTGTGACGGGAAGGATCTGGACTCCCTCCATTTATGCTATTATGATAAAGGGGAATTGCTGGCCTATGCACGGCTGATTCCTGAAGGTATTTCTTATACATCATATAGTTCTATAGGGCGGGTTGTATGCGTTAAAGCCCTACGGGGTACCGGTCTGGCCAAAGCGTTGATGCGTACGGCTTTGGACATTATGCTGAATCGCTTTGGTGCCATACCCATAAAAATTTCTGCTCAGCTATACATCAAAAAGTTCTACCAGGACCTTGGCTTCAAGGCAGTAGGAGAAGAATACCTTGAAGATGACATCCCTCACCAGGCCATGATTTACCATTTTGATTCCTGATGAATTAAACATACTGAGTGCTTCCTATTTCGAAACAGAAGACATCCTGGCTTTGAGTGAAAAAATGCTGGGAAAATTACTCATATCCACCAAAGATCAGAATTTGTGCATCAGCCGAATCGTTGAGGTGGAAGCTTACAAAGCGCCTGAAGATAAAGGCAGTCATGCTTATGGCAACAGAAGAACGAAGCGGACAGAAGTGATATTTGGGCCACCCGGAAAAGCTTATGTATACCTATGCTATGGCATTCATAAAATGCTGAATATCATTAGCGGCAGGGAAAACCTGGCCCATGCCATCTTGATTCGTGCTGTCGAGCCCCTGGAAGGTATTGATACGATGCTTGAACGTAGAAAAGTAAAAAATATCCACCAGCTTGGCAATGGCCCCGGCAAATTGTGTCAGGCATTAGGTATCGAAATGCACCACAATGGCCTGGATCTTTGTAACAAGAGAAGTGTATTATGTATAGCAGATGCCCATTGTATCAATGAGGATGAGATCTTAAGAAGTCCTAGAGTTGGAATATCCTATGCAGAAGAGTGTGCCCATTGGCCCTGGCGTTTCAGAATTAAAGACAACCCTTTTACAAGCCTGCCGAAAAATATCAGTTACGATTAATTAATATCATCTTAAAGCCTGCATTAAGCTAATTGAATATGCCATTTTTTGGTTTTATGTTTACATAACTCTATTCTGAACACTAATGGATTTTAAATTCTACATTATCTGCTGTGCCTTGACATTAACCGCCTTTAAAATAAAGGCACAAACCAATGACCTTGTCTACGATAACAATATCTATCTTGATTACATCAAATCGGTAAAGATAGCCCATGCCGGTCTTGAAACTTCATTTCCAATAGTCGACTTCGATTCTGATTATCAGGGAAGACTCTTATTAAGTTTTGATGACCTCGAAGGGGGGTATAAGCGCTATACCTACAGGCTCATACATTGCGACATGAATTGGAACCCATCCACGCAACTCGAAGAAATAGAATACCTGGATGGCTTCAATTACCAGGACATCAATAATTACAGCTACTCGACCAACGGCTATTCAGACTATACACATTATAGGCTTGTATTACCCAACGAGGATGTGCGCTGGATCATTTCAGGCAATTATCTATTGGTCATCTATGATGATGACCTGAATATCCCCGTCATTACAAGGCGATTTATGGTGGCAGAAACCAAGATCAATATCATGCACGAATTGATAAAGCCACGGGATGTAAGAAAGCTTGATACACATAACGAATTAAGACTGACCCTGAGCTATAAAAACTTCAAAATCGTTCAGCCTATGACAGAGCTGTTCGTTACCGTATTGCAGAATGGAAACTGGAATACAGCTAAAAATAGCTTGCGAGGCACTTACGAACGTGGAGAAAGCCTTGTCTTTGATGAATTGGACCAAATCGTATTCCCGGGCTTAAAAGAATTTAGAAGTTTTGATATTCGACCTTTGGCATACACGACCCAATTCGTCAACAGCATTGAACAGGATGAAATTGAAACCACAGTATTCCTGGACCCCAACAGAAGGAGGTCCGGGAGAAATGCTCTGGATGAAATCGATGCCAACGGATTTTTCATCATTGACAACGAACGCTATGCCGATCCGGAGGTGTCTAGTGAATACTGCAGAGTTGTGTATAATTTGCAGGCGGACTATCCTTTCGATCGAGACCTATACATTGTGGGTGCCTTTTCTGATTTCCAGGCGCGTGATGAATACAAACTGGACTACGATCCCAGTCAACAAATGTATATTGGGGAAGCCTATTTCAAGCAAGGCTATTACGATTATATGTTTGCTCTTCAAAACCTAGATGGCAGTCTTGACTTTGAAACGGTCGAAGGTTCATGGTTTGAAACTGAGAACGATTACCAAATTCTGGTATACTATCGTCAATTCGGCAGCTTTTATGACAGACTTATTGCGGTCAAAAGCTTTAATTCAAACCCCTGATCCCTTTTAGTCCCATTCATACTTGATCTGGCTGAGGTATAAGCCATCGGCAGGAAGATATTCTAGTTGCTCACCACGTCCCAGATTGAATGAATTCTCAAAACCTTTCAAAGTCAACCGGCCAAAAGCTACTTCAAGGACATAAAACAATAAAGCCCGAATCATGGACTTGAGAAATCGGTTGGCCTGAATTCGGATCATAAAGCTGTTCCCCTGCTTGTGGATGAGTTCTGGTGGCGATAAAATCTTACACAAGGTATTATTATGCCTGTCTGGCGTCTTGCAGAAAAATCTGAAATCCGATTGTTCTGAAATAATTTGCAATGCAGATTCCAATTTTTTAAAATCCGGCAGTGCCCCGAGCTCAAGACTTTTTTTGTCGAGAAAAACATTCTTAGCCCAATGGAAATGATATTCATAGCTCCTGGACACAGCGCTAAACCTTGCATGAGCAGAATCAGATACTCTGTAAATACCTTTGATACAGATATCCTCAGGAAGCATACGATTCAATTTGTAGGTATAAGTTTCTGGATTGAAATCCTTAAAGTCCACATGAAAATAGAATGATCTGGCGTGCACAGCTTTATCCGTTCGCCCACACCCGACGATAGTGGTTTGAGAGCCACTGATAAGGCTTATCTTTTTTTCTATGATTTCCTGTATTGTATTCGATGTGTTGGATTGCCGTTGCCAACCGTTATAAGCACTACCATCATAGGATATTTCGAAAAAATAGCGCATCAGTCACAGATTCTGCCTAGCCAAGTTCTTTCCTTAGAACTTCCAGGGGTGACTTGCTAACAACTTCTCTGCTGTTGAGCAAACCGATGAAAACTGTAAGTGAGGTAATAAAAATAAATATGAGCAAAACAGGCATCCAATTCAAACTGTAATCCAGCTCCAATTGAAAACGAGCGATCATATAACTTCCAGCAATAGCCAGGATGATACCTGTAAAAGATGAAAGACTCCCCAATATGAGGTATTCAATGGCATTGATCCTGAAGATCTGACTTCTGCTGGCTCCAAGTGTCCTTAACAATACACTCTCGCGAACCCTTTGGTATTTACTCAGAAGTAAAGAACTGATAAGTACAATCAAGCCAGTCAGAATACTGAACCCCGCCATGAATTTGATCACATAGGATATCTTGGAAAGAATATCGTTGAGTGTACTCAAAATAGAAGCCAGGTCAACGATTGAGACATTCGGAAAATTCTTCACGACCTCCTTCCTGTAATCTGCCAACACATTGTTGTTGGGCGATTTTGTAACCAGGACATGAAATTGCGGAGCCCTCTCTAAGACGCCCTCCGGGAATAGAATGAAAAAACGCGTCCGCATTGATCTGAATTCTATTTCCCTAAGGCTGCCTACATAGGTTTTTATCAATGCGCCCTGGACATTCCATTCCAGTTCATCACCGATTTCGACATCAAGCGCGTCCGCAAAGCCATCTTCTATACTGACAAAAATCGAATCGGCAGGATTGCCACTGTATGGTATCAAATCACCGGCTACAAGGCGTTCATCCTTCTCAAGCGTATCTCTGTATGTTACCCTAGCTTCCCTGTTTATAGCCCATCGACGTGCAGTAAGACTGGTATCCCTCATCCACTCTGCCTTGCTTCTGCCTTTCCAGCCTGCAAGGCGCATAGTGACAATAGGCACATGCTGGGTTAAAGGCATATCGAAAGATTGCGTTATGTCAGCAATACTGTCCCGTTGATCCGTTTCGATGCCGTACAAAATCATATTGGGTTGGTTGCCTGCATCCATACTGGCGACATTATTAAGGAGCAAGCCCTGGATGACAAACAAAATGGTCAGGATACAGGTACCCAAACCCATGGATACAATCAAAGTTCTTGTCTGGTTATTGGGTCTGTACAGATTTGAAAGTCCTTGTCGAAAGACATAAGACCAGGACCTTGGAAATACTTTTCTCAAAAACCACATAATGAAAACTGCAATGCCATACAGTATTAAAAAACTAACCATCAGACCTATGGTAAATGAAAGTGCCACATCTCCTTCAGAAGTCAGGAACCATAGGAAGCTATAAAGCGCAGCAAGTACTGCTGCATAAAGCATCCACTTCAATGGGTCACGCCCAGAAGTATCTTCTTCAAATGAAGCCCTTAAGGTCCTCAATGGACTGATTGAACGTATCGACAAAAGCGGAATAATGGCAAACAGGGATGTAATAACAGACCCGATTACAATACCTTCTACTATAGCTCTTGGAGATACCTGCAGATCAACCTGGTAAGGCAAGACATCGCGCAGTACGATTGGAAGCAGGATTTGTATAAAACTGCCCAAGATTGCACCAAGCAATACACTGATAAAACCCAGAACGGAAATCTGAACAAAGTAAATCCAGAAGGCACTGCCTGATTTCAATCCCATGCAACGGAGTACAGCAATGGAAGGAATTTTTGACTTTATGTATATAAATACACTGCTGGCCACGCCAATGCATCCGAGAATGAGCGATACCAAAGCGATGAGATTTAGAAAACTGTTCAAACCTGAGAAAGCTTGATCTAGGTTACGTTTTTGATCATCAAGCGTTGTAGACCTGAAACTTTCAGACCTGAATAGCTGCCTGCGGGTTTCATTGTTTTCCCACTCTTCCGTTTCAAAGTCTCCCGGCAATTTGTAATAATATACGTAATCCACAAGGCTACCAGCTTGTACCAGATCTGTCTTTGCCAGCTCTGACAGAGGCATATATACAGCGGGGGCAAAGCTGGACCCCAGACCTACCGAACCAAATATGGATTTGAGCCTTCCGCCAATTTCAAAATAGGACTTACCGAGCCGAATAGTATCTCCCGGCGCCAGTCCATGCTCAATCATAAGCCCGTCATCTACAAGAACTGTACGATTGGTTTTGTAATCCACTGCGGCAGATTCTGGCACCGTTTGGATCTTTCCATAAAATGGAAAATTGCCCTCTACAGCTTTAATACGGACGAATTGAGAGCCGTCGGATTTTGGAATATAGGCCATGGAAAATAGTTCATTTTCTTCAGCGCTCTCTCCAGGGAGAGAATCTGTCATTTCTTTCAACTCAGGGGTTAAGGGTTTATTGGCTGAAAGCCTTAGATCAGCCCCCAATAAAGATTTTGACTGGCTATCTATATCTCTTACAAGATTGTAGTTGAAAGAATTGATTGCTACAAGAGCTGTAATTCCCAACAAAATGGAAGACATAAACATAAACAGCCTCAACCTGTTCTTTCGGCTGTCCCTGTAAGCTGTCTTAAATATAAACCGCCAATTCAAATTCATACAGCTTGCATTTGACTGCTATCAGAAATAACCTTGCCTCCCCTGAGTTTAATAATCCTGGAAGTCTTCCCGGCAAGTTCCAGATCATGGGTTACAAGAACGAGCGTAGTATTCTTCTCTTTATTCAGGTCGAATAATAAGGCTTCGATGCGCGAGCCTGTATTGTCATCAAGGTTCCCTGTCGGCTCATCGGCAAATAGAATTTCCGGTTCGTTTATAAAAGCACGCGCTATAGACACGCGTTGTTGTTCGCCACCAGAAAGCTGACTTGGGTAGTGATGCATTCTATCCGGCAGTCCCACCCTATCCAAAAGTTCTACTGCTTTATCATAAGCTCTCTTGCCCTGTAATTCGAGCGGGATCATGACATTCTCAATAGCCGTGAGTGTGGGAATCAACTGGAAGTTCTGAAAAACAAAACCGACCTTCTCGTTACGCAGGCTGGCACATTCATCTTCAGACATAGCACTGAGGACTTTACCACACAATACCACTTCACCTTCTGTAAATTTATCCAAGCCCGCACAAAGACCCAATAATGTAGTCTTACCACTCCCGGATGGGCCAACAATCGAAATGATATCACCCGCCTCTATATCAAAGTTGACGTCGTCCAGAACCTTCAATGAGCTTTCACCACTTGTATATACTTTTGATACCTTTTCTATTTTGAGGATTGATCCCATAATAACTTGATTAAAAATTTGACCTGCAACAGATTGCTTCTAGCTTTGTTAACTATGAAACTGAGATTTTATGAATATCTATAACAGGCATTTGATCTATGTGTTTCTGATCCCGGCTCTCATTTTCCTTTGGCCGGGCTGCAAAGATAAACAGTCTAGCACACAAGAAGTTGTGCCACCGGAAAACAAACAGACGAATGCAATTGAAATGTCTGCAGATGATTCTATGAAAACGATACTATGTTTTGGCAACAGCCTGACGGCTGGTTACGGACTTGAGGAAGATGAAGCATGGCCTGCACTTTTGAAAGAGCGGCTTGATTCCCTGGGATACAACTATGATGTAATCAATGCCGGCTTGAGCGGTGAGACAAGCTCTGGAGGGCTCAACAGGCTTGATTGGGTATTGAACAGACCGGTAGACATTTTCATCCTTGAACTCGGCGCCAACGATATGCTTAGAGGTCTTGATGTTTCCAATACCCGGGAAAACCTGGACAAAATCATCGACTTGGCAAAATCAAAAAATGAAAAACTTTCTGTTCTAATCGCAGGTATGATGTCACCACCGAATATGGGGCCTGATTATGAAAAGGCATTTAATAAGATCTATCCCGATCTAGCAAAAAAACACGATGCTGCCCTGATTCCTTTTTTCCTGAATAATGTGGCAGCTGTCGATACATTAAACCTGCCTGATGGCAAACACCCGAATGCAGAAGGACAGAAAGTCGTCCTGGAAAATGTATGGGCAAGCCTCAATGAATTACTTGTAAGACCGGAATAATTTGAAAAACACATCCCAACTTATCTACCTTAACCTGGGTGTATTCCTGATAAGTACTTCTGGTATCTTCGGCAGACTGGTAGAGTTAAGTCCCGAACTGACCATATTCTATCGTTGCGTACTGGCTGCTTCTCTCTTGTGGATCTACATCAAATTCAGTCGTTTACAAATCGGGGTAAGCCAAAAATCAGATCTGAAATATATCCTTATTGGTGGGGCATTGATGGCCTTGCATTGGGTCAGTTATTTCTACTCTTTAAAGCTATCAAATATAGCTATTGCCATGCTGACCCTTCATACCTTTCCAGTGATGACCGCTATCATTGAACCTTTCGTCCTGAAAACAAAATTTCAAAGTTATCATATTGTACTTGCCCTCCTTGTACTGGTAGGCGTTTGGATTATCCTGCCTTCGTTTGATCTTACAGATTCTATAGTCCTCGCTACGCTTTGTGGACTTGTATCTGCCCTCGCCTATTCTCTGAGGAATATTTGGACGCGTAAAATTATGATACGCTACAACGCATCTGTTATGATGTATTATCAATTGCTGATTATAGCGGCCTTGCTCTCACCTTTTCTATTTTTCATGGATTCCTTGCCTTTAAAAACAGATTGGTATTATATCGTAGCCCTGGCTTTGATGACTACAGTTCTTGGTCATACCTTATTGGTTAATTCGCTGAAATACTTCAGCGCCATTACCGTTGGTTTGCTGAGCAGTATTATTCCTGTTTATGGAATTATGTGGGGTATATTTTTCCTGTCGGAATATCCTGATCTTAAAACTGTTTTGGGAGGTACTCTCATCATGCTGAGCTTCTTTACGGAAACCGTTTTCGCCAGTAAGCTGTCACAGAAAACAAACCGGATTAAAGCCTAAAAAAAGCCCCATAGATTCTATATCTACAGGGCTCTTTGATTCTGAACTGCAGGAATTATTTTTTCTTCCTGCTTCGTACTGTTGTATTCTTAGCTGTAGCCGTTGTCTTCTTAGCCCTCGTAGTCGTTTTCTTGGCTGCCGGCTTCGCTTTCACAGCTGTCTTTCTTGCTGCCGGCTTCGCTTTGGCTGCACTTGTCTTCCTGGCCGTTGTCTTCTTAGCTGTAGCCGTTGTCTTCTTAGCTCTCGTAGTCGTTTTCTTGGCTGCCGGCTTCGCTTTCACAGCTGTCTTTCTTGCTGCCGGCTTCGCTTTAGCTGCACTTGTCTTCCTGGCCGTTGTCTTCTTAGCTGTAGCCGTTGTCTTCTTAGCTCTCGCAGTCGTTTTCTTGGCTGCCGGCTTCGCTTTCACAGCTGTCTTTCTTGCTGCCGGCTTCGCTTTGGCCGCTGGTTTACTGGATTTCTTCTCCAATCCCGGAACCTCGAGCCTAGCCCAGTTCTCACCTGCTTCAATACGGTTAATCTGAGTATGGCTGACACTGAATTTTGCCGCTATTTTACTCTTAGGCATTCTTCCTACAGCAAGGTGTTTTTTAATTCTGATCACCTGCGCTTCAGTTAATTTTGGTTTGCCACCTTTTCTATGTGGCTTATATCCATATTTTTTAGCTCTCTTCTTCACATATTCCCTCCATTCGTCGTCAGTCACCCACACGATGTTTGAGGCTTTATTATTGAGACGATTCAGATTTTTGTGGATGTACCTGTTGTAGCCAGCTTTTCTTGGCTTTTTGGACCAGTACTTTGCAACAGCCATATGAACATAAAGGCCATAACTTCCTCCTTCCAACTTGATGCTGGACTTCAAGTAGTCTTTTGCATCCGGTGTAGGATTCAGAATATGCTCTGATCTATCCGTTTTACTCCTGGACTTTAATCTTCCCAGATTGGATACATAGTAGTCCATTTTTAAAGTAGGTCTTGGAGTTTCAATTTTTTTCCACCGTTCGCCTTTAAGGCTTTTGGCTTTTTTTTGTCGAGTTACATTTGACATGAGAAAATGATTTAATTATCTAAGTTTGATACTATCCTGTCTATATACTTGGTCTTAAGATAGTAATCTTTAATCAATAATAATTGCTTTTCGTCCTTATTTTGAAAATTAAACTCTTCAAACAGCGACTGGATGCCTTCATTAAGTTCATCATCTACTCGCTTTAACTGTTTGAGAATATCATCTTTCAAATCATTTTCAGGATCCATCTTAAACTCCATGATCATCTCATTGATGTCCATGACCTCTATCAGGAACTCCTGTGGGACTTTCTCACTTCCTTCAACAAAATCAATGCCATTAATTTCCAATACGTACTTAATACGCTCTCTTTTACTGCTTAAAGTCCTGTATGCCTTGTTGATCGTGGTAGACATTTCCAATGCGTGAATTTGCTCTTCCTGTGGTAACAAACCAAACCTGTCGGGGTGATACTCCCTTGACTTTTCGTAATACTTCTGCCTCAATTCTTCTTCATCCAAGATGAATGAAGGTGTGATTCCAAATAACTCGAAATAATTCAAGGCTTGATTTTTTTATTAGAATAATCGAGAAATATCAAGACCGAGGGCATATATCATCAATAGGATAAGAACAATAAATCCTACAAAATTGGCTATTTCCATAACCCTGTCCGGCACCTCTTTGCCTGTTATGGATTCAAATATGAGAAACATGACATATCCCCCATCCAGTGCGGGAATAGGTAATAGATTCAGAAATCCGAGTAATATTGACAAGCTTGCTGTCATATACCAGAATCGCCTCCAATCCCATTCTGTACCAAACATTTTTCCAATGGTAATGAAACTGCCCAGGCTTTCCTTTACCTGAATATTACCTTTAAACATCTGCCCGAATGCTTTAAGTTGGTCAGTTAGGAATGTCCACGATAGTGAAAATCCAGCAGGAATTGCCCGACCCAGAGAATAGGATTCTTTTTGATAGTCATAAAACTTGGAACTATCCTGGATCCAGAAACCAATGCGCCTTCTTTTCTCTATTTCTTTACCTGAAAGGCGATCTACAATACCCTGCTTTTTATCAAATAAGGTATTAAAACTTGTATTCAGGGTATCGGCATTTCTGACCAAGCTGAATTGCATCACTGATCCTTCAGCATCCAATACCGCTTCCTCGAATTCGTGTGCATAGTTGGTTGGTTTATCGTTTATTGCAATGATCCTGTCACCGGCAATTATGCCGTTTTCTGAAGCTTTAGCCGGAGAGCCTTCATCGATATAGTCTACAACAGCCGGGTATTTAAGGAATACAAGCTGGAGGTTCCTATTCTCAAATTTTGTCAATTCAGAGATATACTTTTCATCCACGGGCACCTCTACTACCCTACCATTACGTTCAACATAAATTTTATCTGCCTGGTTAATGATGATCTCCTTCGTCAAAACGCCTGGTCTGAACTGTTCAAATTCTTTATCACCAACAGATAATATTTTATCGCCATCCCTCAGTCCCATCTCATACCCGGTTACACTGACAGCTATACCTTCGGTGACTGCCTCGTTGGAAATATACAACTCACCCCAGACAAATAATATCATCGCAAAAAGGATGATGCCAAGAATAAAATTCACGGTGACGCCACCAACCATAATGATGAGCCTTTGCCAGGCAGGTTTGGATCTGAACTCCCAAGGCTTGGGCTCTTCCTTCATCTGCTCTTTATCGAAACTCTCATCGATCATTCCCGATATCTTGACATAGCCACCCAATGGCAACCAGCCCAAACCATATTCGGTCTCTCCCTTCTGAAATTTAAAAAGCGAAAAGCCTGGATTAAAAAAGAGATAGAATTTTTCAACCCGTGTCTTAAACCATTTGGCTGCACCGAAATGCCCAAATTCGTGTAAGACGATCAGGATAGATAAACTAAGAAGAAACTGTGCAATGGTAACCCACATATTCTTTATTTTACGTTGATAATTAGCAAATAATATCGCTTTTCAAACGCCGCAAAAGTAGTAATTTAATAAGCATAAAACCACAAGCATTCGGATTGTTCAGCCAATAGAATGAATGTTTGCCATACAATAACACCAATGATCCTATTTTTTGTACGCGATTTAGATGAAAACCGAGCTTTTTTGGAAGAAGATGAGTTCAGACACTGCATAAAGGTCTTGCGCAAGAAAGAAATGGACCTCATTAATGTAACAGATGGTCGTGGTCGCTTTGCAACAGCAAAAATAATACACATCGCAAAATCAAGAGCAGAACTGCAAATCAATGAAATCGAACAGAAAGCTGCTAAAGAGAATACACTTTACCTTGCCATAGCCCCTCCCAAATCAAAATCACGTTGGGAGTTTATTCTTGAAAAATCAGTTGAATGCGGTGTCGATGTCATTTTACCTTTTCAGAGCATGCATTCTGAACGGGTTAAAATAAATGTTGACAGGGCTAAAAAAATTATCCGATCCGCAGCATTGCAATCCAAGCGTATCGTTCATCCCTCGATTGCAAATTTATGCAGCCTTGATGCACTTATTGATTTTGCAAAAAACAATGATATAGAGTCATTTATCGCTCATTACCAGGAAGACAACACCAGCTTAGGGAATATAGCATTCAACAGTAAGAATCAGATGCTCCTTATTGGACCGGAGGGAGATTTCAATCCGCTGGAATTGGAAAAAGCCATACAAGCAGGCTTCCTCCCGGTAAAGCTTTCCCGGAACAGGTTGCGCACCGAAACAGCAGCTATGGTCGCAGTCACACTTATAGAGTCGCTTTACATGACTTAATCAGCCTTGGGGATTAGGATACAAATCATCCTCGGCTTCTTCAGCCCTTGGCACCAGGCATTGAAAGTCCTTTTCCACCAGGATGTAGCAGCCATTATCCATTTCTGCCTCAAAACCGACCTTATCATTTAAATGCCAATCCTTTATCCATTCAGAAGGAATGTTTATAACAATAACATGTCCTTCAAACGCTGCGGTCATGCCAGATCCATCACCAGCTTTCAGACCGTAATCGAGATTGTTCCCCAGCAAGGCACAACGATCAGTTACAATAGACTCTGAGACAAGTGTCTGAACCTCATCTTTGCTGAGTCGCAATCTGATTGTATTTGATTTTATCCTCAACTTCATTTTATATGCACTTCTTCAAATTCCTTAAAAATATTCAACGGCAGTTCTTTTATCATATCCGAGTAGCTTTTCCAGTCCTCTGCAAAGAATGAATTAATAAGCTGTAGGATTTCTTCTGTTGCTCTCCTGGCCGTATCAATGGCATTCCTTCCATTTTTTGTAGGCGCTCCTGTAGAAGTATTTAGAAAGGAAGATGCGGTCCTTAATTTTGAATTCAAAGTATGAGAATCATCTCGATATGCCGTCTTACGTGCTTCCGGTAACATATAAAGATGCATTAAACTGTCAACTCTATTTATGGTTTCCTTGTGCAGTTTATTTACGTCTTTTTTGATGCTGTCTTCTTGAACCGCAATGATTTTCGCGTATGTTTCCATCACCTTCTTGGCTTCTTTCAACTGGTCAAACCCTTTAGTTGCTGCCTCAACAACCCTGTTGAACTCTATGCGTGCAACGTATTTAGCTTGTGGATCAAAAAGTCCGGAATCTACACGAGGGTCTGGCAGCACATCAAGCATAGTCGAATCTTTCTTGCCAGCAAAACTGAAGAGCACTTTATACTCACCCGGTATAATGGGCACTCCACCGGGTTCTGAATTTTCTCTGGGTTCAGACTTGCTAGGGTATCTAACCCCCTTCTGGTCAGGCCTCCACGATATTCTGTTCAGACCATCTTTGAGTCTTCTATGGATGGTCCTGACAGTGTCGCCTTCACTATTAATCACTAACACCTTGAGTCTGTCATTCTTTTTTGATGCCGGTTTCATTTTACCAATATCAGACTCCTTTGTTTCTTTGCCATCTTTGGGCTTTTCTTCCGCTGGCTTCTTCCACAGCGTAAAGACAGCAGACATTCCTTTATTATCGCCAACAAATTCTCCCTGTGCAATAAATCGGATACCATCATAAGATCTTGAGCTTGTAAGGTATGCCGGTCTGGCTCCAAAACTGTAAAAACTTGAATCAAGGAGTTCCTTGCCCTTGGAAGCTAACTGTCTTAAAGGATCTATGTCATCCAGCACCCAGAAAGAACGTCCAAATGTACCCAGGACCAGATCACTATGTTGTTCCTGTATTTTCATATCCCGGATCTGCACATGTGGCAAGCCTTCCCCCCAGCGGATCCAAGAACGGCCATAATCAAGCGAAAAATAGAGACCTACGTCGGTTCCCAAGAACAATAACTGGTCTTCGAAAGGATCCTGTAATACGGAACAGACGAATCCTTCAACATCGTTGTCATCAACAATCCGTGTCCAGCTCTTACCATAATCCTTGGAATGGTATAAATAAGCTGACCAATCGTTGAGCCTATAATTATTGACGACGACAAACAACTCACCTTCATTAATCTTTGATAATTGAATCTGAGGAATCCAGCAGTTTTCGGGCATTCCTGGAAGACTGGCACTCAAGTCCGTCCAGCTTTGCCCACCATCCCTGGTTCTATGAATACGGCCGTCATCAGTCGATGCATAGATCAGGTCTTTTTCAAAAGCACTGGGAGCAATAGCCAGAATAGTTGTATGGTTTTCAGCACCCGTAATGTCAAGTGTAAGGCCACCACTTTTGGATTGATTTTGCTTGATGGTATCGTTGGTCGTCAAGTCCGGAGATATAATTTGCCAGGACTTGCCACAATCACTGCTGTAGTGCACATATTGTGAGCCATAGTAAAGACCACAATCATTGTAAGGGTCTAATGCAAGTGCTGCATTCCAGTTATACCTCAGCTTTTCACCTTCAGGGTGCTGTGGCTGAATAAACTCAGTGCGTCCCGTAAGCCTGTCATAGTGCGCCAAATTGCCTTCCTGAGACATGGCATAGCCATAACGGCTATCATCTCTTGGAGCGACATCAAAGCCGTCTCCAAAATAAAGTTCCTGCCAATCATAATTGCGAATCCCGCCACTTTTCAATACGAAGCCTGGACCTACCCACGATCCGTTATCCTGCATACCGCCATAAATATTGTAGGGAAAATGATTATCGACATCAACATGGTAAAATTGGCCGACAGGAAGATTTTCAATAAATTGCCAGGAAGCTGCGCCATCTCTTGAAATATTAAGCCCCCCATCATTACCGTTGATCAGGTAATTCGGGTCATCGGGGTCAATCCAAAAAGAATGATGATCAGGGTGGACGCTATTGCCATAGTCCATAATTGTGGTGAAGCTTCGGCCACCATCCTCTGATCGTGACACATAGGACCAAAGATTGTAAATCCTGTTTTCATTCTTGGGATCTACATAGATTTCAGCATAATAAAAAGGCCTGTTTCCAATATCCTTTGTACTGACCAAAGTCCAGTTCTCACCTCCATTAGTGCTCTTGTAAAGTCCATTTTTTTCTGATTCTACCAAGGCATAAACAATGTTGGGCTTTGATGGTGCAAAGGCAAGCCCTACCCTCCCTATATGCTCTTCGGGCAATCCTTCTTTGTAGCTTAGTTTTTTCCAGTTTTCTCCTGCATCATAACTCAGATAAATACCTGAGTTCTCTCCTCCTGAATTAAAGCTCCAGGGAGTGCGTCTGAATTCCCACATTGCTGCGATGAGCTTATCCGGGTTTGATGGGTCCACAACCAAATCAGCAATACCGGTACCTTTCGATGCATACAACACCTTTGTCCAGCTCTTACCACCATCTGTCGTTTTATAGACACCTCGTTCTTCGGAATCGCCCCAGGCTGAGCCGAGGGCTCCCACAAAAACGATATCCGGATTATGGGCATGAACTATGATTCGATGTATAAGCTTGGTCTCTTTGAGTCCCATGTAGCTCCAGGTCTTACCGCCATCTATACTTTTAAAAATTCCGGCACCACTGTTATGTGAGTTTCGTGGATTGCCTTCGCCAGTTCCTACCCAGATTACATCAGGGTTCTTCTGATTGAATTTTACCGCGCCAATTGACAATGTCGGCTGATCATCAAAAATTGGCTGCCAGGATATACCTCCATTCTTGGACTCCCATACACCACCAGAAGCAGATCCAACAAGTATATGTTCTTTGTCCTGAAGATTGACATCGATAGAAGTGATTCTTCCACTCATGCCGGCAGGTCCTATATTCCGCCAGTTCAGATCCTTGAAATACTTGAAGTCAAGGTCCTGGGCAGACAATTGTAGACCAAGGAACACAAATAGAAATGATACTAGAGTTGAGATTCTCATAGACTTGAATTCGTAAGTTTTCAAATGATAAAATTCTGATACTAAATCCAATAATGACCTGCTAATGTAATCAGATTGAAAGAATTTTTATGAGGCCCTAATATCTGGACGCCATCATCCATAATAGCACAAACAAGAGAAGTATTGAGACTGACAAACCGATTGCAGCCGTTCCATACTGCAGATATACCAGGCTGCCTATACCAAACAACATGGAATAAACAAAAAGGCTGCCTGTAAACATCATTAGTATTTCTGATGAGAGATGCTGATTAGGTAATTCTTTGAGCTTGGTTTGCTCAGATTCAGACATACTGCCGAGAACCGGCTTCCAGCCTAAGGGGTATGGCTTAATAAGTGTATAAAAGGACTTTAGAGTATCCAATTGCGTTTTTGGTCCCCAAATACAAGCCAACAGCCAACATACAGAGGTGATGCCGATACCGGCAATCATGCGCTCGTATGCCAACAGGCCTCCATCGTAGAATATCTCGAAGTATAGGGCTATGATAAAGGATACTATCATCGCAACGATTTCTGCCATTGCATTAACACGCCACCAAAACCAACGTAGAATAAATATCAAGCCTGTTCCAGCCCCGATCTGCAACAAAATATTGAACGCCTGTAAGGCATTGCTCAAAAGAAGGGCGAATACAGCTGCCAGGATCATGAGGATAACTGTGCTTACTCTTCCAAGCTGTACCTGTGATGCTTCATCTAGACCTGGTTTGAAAAAACGGACCACAAAATCTTTCACAATATATGACGCTCCCCAGTTCAGGTGCGTACTTATTGTTGACATAAGTGCAGCTATCAAAGCGGCAATTACAAGGCCCAATAATCCTTTTGGTAAAAGATTTATCATGGCTGGAAATGCCAAATCATGTTTTATAAGTGATGACTCCACTTGCGGAAAGGCAGTGGCAATAGAATCAAGGTCTGGAAATACAACCAAAGAAGCCAGGGCAATTAAAATCCAGGGCCATGGCCTCAAGGCATAATGAGCCAGGTTAAAAAATAAGGTTGCTTTTACTGCATCCCTTTCGTTGCGAGCTGACAGCATCCTTTGTGCTACATATCCGCCGCCGCCAGGCTCTGCTCCCGGATACCATACGCTCCACCACTGGACAGCAATAGGAATTAAAAACAGGGGAATAAAGAGCTCTGGATTCGTAAAATCAGGGATATAATTCAACTTCCCTTCTACCGACTCATGAATCAACATGGAAGAAAGCCCACCTACCTCAGGAAGATTTACAATATATATGGCTGCTAGGATCATACCTGCCATGCTCAGTATAAATTGAAAGAAATCAGTCAGAATAACCGCTCGCAAGCCGCCCATTGAAGCATAAACTACAGTGATAATACTTACCAGAGCTACAGTCTGAAAGGCGCTCATTCCCAGGATCACTGAGGCGATCTTAATGCCGGCCAGCAATACCGTAGCCATTATAATGACATTAAAAAATACGCCCAGATAAATGGCTCTGAAGCCTCTGAGGAAGGCGGCTGCCTTTCCTGAATACCTCAACTCATAGAATTCGAGATCTGTATCGATTCCGGATCTTCGCCATAAGCGTGCATATACAAAAACGGTAAGCATTCCAGTCAGTAAGAATGCCCACCAAACCCAGTTGCCTGCCACACCATTTGTACGAACAATGTCCGTAACCAGGTTGGGGGTGTCAGCCGAGAAAGTTGTGGCCACCATGGACACGCCCAATAGCCACCAGGGCATATTACGTCCGGAAAGAAAGTATTCACCGCTGTTTTGAGAAGCCCTTCTGCTGACCATAAAGCCAATTCCCAGAGTGATCAGGAAAAAAACGAGAATTATAATCCAGTCAACAGAAGACAAATTCATAAGGTGTAAAAATTGTAGGGTCCCAATTCGGATTTACTTTATATGTTCAATTATGGTTTCAATTCTTCGCGCCAACTCTTTGACAGGCCTGCCCAACACACTGCCTACAGTGTAACCGTATTCCTTACACAGATTTTTGATGACCGACTCCGCATGATGCGCAATTGAACCTACAAAATGTACAGGAAGTTCTTTTAATTCTTCCTTGTAGGGATGCAAGGCATTATTGATGAACAATCGAATTTCAAATTCCATTATGCCCTGCATAATAGGATCATCCAGATTTTCTAATACGAATGGAGCGAAGGAAGCAAGGTACGCACTCTGATTGTTGTGATGGTATAGATTGTATTTGACACGCTCTGGATCCATATTGTATCTTTCTTCAAACTTTTTAGCAAGATGTTCTGGCATGCGCCTGTAAAAATAGGCCCTCAGGCATGCTCTTCCGATGGCGTTACCGCCGCCATCGTCCATGAGGCTATAGCCGAGGGACGGTATTTTGACATCAACCTTTTTGCCATCGTAATAACAGCAGTTACTTCCCGTGCCCAGAATAGCTACAACCGCCGGATCGTCTGAAGTAGCAAATACAGCTCCTTCTATGTCACTCAGAACATGAATGTCGGTACTTTTGTAAAAAAGTGATTTCAATGTCTGCTTCATCTTCTGACGTATATTTTCAGGGCCACAGCCGGAACCAAAGAAAAAAATCTGCTCTACATAACTTTTTATGCTCAGAATATCATTAGAGCTGTTAACAGCTCCTATTATCTCGTTTTCCATGGCATAGGTCGGATTAAGCCCCGGCGTACTTATGATGAAATGCTTATCATTTCTCTGATTGTCAACAAAAATCCAATCGCATTTTGTTGTGCCGCTATCTGCCAGGAGAATCATATCGTCTTGGAATTAACAAATTGTGCTTAAATCAATACCTTTTCGAAAGAATAAGTACATAAATATAACAATGCTAAGCTTTCAAGCATTATTGATGTGGTCAATTCCTTAAATGCGCGAATAGCGAGGCTATGATCAAAAGGAATTGATATTTTTGCAGCCGTATAATTAGATATGCAGTTTGTTCATCCAGAATTACTTTGGGCTTTACTGGCACTTTCAATCCCGATTATAATCCACCTGTTCCACTTTAGGCGGTTTAAAAAGGTATATTTCACCAATGTCAGATTTCTCAAAGAAATAAAAGACGAAAAGAGTACACGCAGGCGATTGCGCAAGCTCTTGGTACTTCTTTGCCGCTTACTTGCCTTTGCTTTTATCATTCTGGCATTTGCACAACCCTTCATTTCTGAAGATGATACAGCCAAATTCGGAAAAAACAATGTCAGTGTTTTCATTGACAATTCTTTCAGCATGACAGCATCCAGCGAGGATGTTCCCCTGATGGATAAAGCAAAAAGAAAGGCCGAGGAAATTATTGCCGCTTATTCAGAAACAGACAGGTTTCAAATTCTTTCCCATGAGATGAAAGGGTATCAGCTAAGATGGATCAATAAGGAGAATACCATCCAGTCTATTGAGGAAATTGAATTAAATCCGGAAGTAAGTATGTTGGAAAATGTCCTCCAAATCCAACAGCAGTACCTTCCTGATGATGGCAACAACATTATTTATTACATTTCAGATTTTCAAAAAAGCATCACAGACTTTGAATCTCCAAGCGACAGTCTTACAGAAGTAAATCTTGTTCCTCTACAGGCTGTTAAGGAAAATAATATCAGCATTGATTCTGCCTGGTTCGAATCGGTTGTACCTGCGCTCAATCAGAACAACAAACTCCTGTTGCGCATTCACAACCATGGCAGTGAAGACCAAAAGGATCTGAGAATCAGAATGAGACATAATGGCCAGACGCGACCCGTAGGCATGATTGACATCAAAGCCAATTCATTCAGGACTGATACGGTCAAGCTCCTGATTAATGAGGCTGGCTGGCAAGAGGTTGAGCTGATTCTTGAAGATTATCCAATCCAGTTTGATAACAGTTATTTCCTGGCATTCAATGTACCTGAACAATTGCAGGTTCTGTCCATCAATAACTCAGATACCGAAAAATATTTCCAGGCCGTCTTTTCCAGCCTCAACAATTTTAATCTTACGCGCGTCAACAGCTCCAACATCCCATATGACAGAATGAATGACTTCAATCTCATCATTTGCTCGGATTTAGAGAATATAGGTTCAGGACTGGCCGGCGCTTTGGCAGAGTATATTCGGAATGGCGGCAATGCCCTTATTTTTCCGTCAAGGAATATCAATAACGAAAGTTTCAGCTCTTTTTTCAAAAC
>Ga0075476_10000024_pt1 | contig 48066 bp, 37 predicted proteins | sample DEB08_DNA_5_FD_76339 | JGI IMG/M metagenome (GOLD analysis project Ga0075476, IMG submission 76339) | Aqueous microbial communities from the Delaware River and Bay under freshwater to marine salinity gradient to study organic matter... | ecosystem: Environmental > Aquatic > Marine > Coastal ...
AACTGTGTTGCCCCCTTGTCACCTATCCCCTTAATACCCGGAATGTTATCAGAGGGATCACCACGCAATCCTTTGTAGTCAGGCAGAAGTGTGGGGGTAAAACCAAAGCGCTCTAAAACAGCTGGTTCGTTATATAAAATAGTATCTTTAATTCCTTTTTTAAGAGTAAAGACTTGCACACGATCCCCTTCTACAAGCTGCAGTGTGTCCATATCTCCTGAGGCAATAACAACCTCAAGATTGGCATCACCCTTAGTTTGCTCGACAATCGTTCCTAGAATGTCGTCAGCCTCAAAGCCTGGTGATTCATAGATAGGAATATTAAAAGCCGTAACCACATCCCGAGAACGTTCAATCTGCATCACTAACTCATCATCAGATTTCCGACGTGTCCCCTTGTAGTCTTCATAAATATGATGTCGAAATGTCTTTTCAGGCATATCATATGCGGCAACAACATAGTCTGGCTGCAATTCATCTATGATCTTTAGGATCATAGTAATAAGCCCATAGAGCGCCCCAGTTGGAAATCCTTTACCAGTTCTAAATTCAGGTAATGCATGATACGCCCGATGGATAATGGCGTGCGTATCTAAAACAACAAGTCTTTTTCTTTCAGATGACATGGACCCAGTATATAGGTCCAAGCAAAAAAGACCCAGCTATACAATCTGTACGCTACGTGCTGCTCCACCCATGTGAGTGATTGTAATCGTACGATCAATATATTCTTCTGGAACTGAAACTTGGTTTGGCCACTCAATACAAATGAGATTTTTTGGATCATTACACCACTCTTCAAACCCTAGAACCTTGAGTTCGCTGTAGTCGTCGAGGCGATACGCATCAATATGAATTAATTGGTCAAATTTAGCACTCTCAAAATCTCGATAGAATTGTGCCAAGGTAAATGTTGGGCTCGTTAATGGTTCAGAAATACCTAAAATTTCAGCAATGTATTGCACCGCCGTTGTCTTCCCGGTCCCAAGATCGCCAACAAAGGCAACCACATGAGTATCGGAATCCAGTGTAGGAAAAAAATCTTTCACAACACCTTGAAATTCTTCAACTGTCTTTGTTTCGTATGTATTCACGGAAATAATCTACCATGTAAAAACCACCCGACAAGGGTGGTTTTTACTTAGCTTCCGAGATGTCCTTGATAAATTTCATCAAGGAGTGCTGGTGGGTGTTCGATCTCTTGCTCCTCAAGGATTTTCTCCTCTTGTGTCTTCACTGGTACCGGAACTGGCACGTGCACATATTGATAACGCGCATTGGTAGGTTTTAAGTATCCAGAAATCTGTAAGTAGTACATCATCAGTACGATCGCAAGAATCACCAACAGAACAGCAATAAGTGTCCCTCCCCCGCCAAGCGCACCAAGAGTAGATGCCGCAAGGGCTTCGGCACGTTCTTCAGCTAGGGTGTGATACCGAGTATCAACATCGTAAGCGGTGGCTCCTTCACGAGCGCCATTGTCAGGATTCTGGTGCACTAACTGCGCCATGGCAATCACCGGAATGCGGTCATCTTCCAGAGCTGGAAGCTGCATGGTGACAAAGATCGTTCCCGTCTCATTAATACCAATAGTTCCAAATTCGTGTGATATCGCATGGTCAACAGCTGAGTAATCACCGCGAGTTGCGTCTAGGTATTGCAGGTCTTCTGGTAGTTCGACATAAAGTACGCCGTCCTTTAATGTCCGCTTGCTTGTATTTTTATACGTAACCTCATAGGTAATTACATCCCCTGTCTGCATTGCGGATACGCCATTTTGGATACCCAAAGAAACAAACGTTGAAGGAACGGGTACTAGAATTTCGAAAAATTCAATCACCGGCTCGTCTGAATTATTTGTATTAGAACTAGTAGTTGCAGAACCAGCAGTTGTCTTGGTAACAAAGGATGTAGTCACACCACACTTCTTACCAGCTGTAGTTTCAGCACAGTTACGCACGTAGTAACGTGTCCCAGCAGTGAGACCACTTACGGTCCGACTTACAAAACCAGCCTGTGTTCGGGTAACTGAGTTAGTCTTTTCATTTACATCAAGAGTGGTTCCAAACTCGAAGTATGATTGCGCCGAAAGACCTTTCGGGTCTAAATATCCTGAAAATGTAGCACTGGTCCGGCTAACGCTTGCCACCGGAGACGTACCCACAATTGGTTGATTGGTAGTAGCGCCAGGTAGGTTTTGGGTATTTTGATCATACGCCTGATACACAACGGTCACCGATCCGCGCTTATCTTTACCAGGAGCGATATCTCCTAGCAATAATCCGTTAGCACTAAAAATTGCATCGGTATTTTGACCAAACGGGATTCCAAAAGCGTTGCCGCCGTTATTTGGGAACCAGAACACCTCATCGTTATGAATAAAACGAAGTGATTCATTCGCGTTTACCACAATACTCTGGGTTCGAGTGGGAGCATTGTCTGCAGTAATCGTTGCGGTAAAGACCTGCTGTGTTACTGTTCCTGAATTCTTTGGTGCCAATTTTAGTCGCACATTTTGAGCGGTCTCAGAACCAGAGTTTTCATAACTAAGACGTAGTGTAAATTGATTACCCTTCTCAACCGTTGCGGTAGCAGACCAACATGACTGACCAGAAGCAACTTGCTTAGCAGTAGTTGAAACAGAAAGCGTCTGACATGAGTCAGCAGCCGCGTTAATTGTAGTATCAGCCAAAACAGCTGTTCCCCACGACAAAACAAGCGCCACGAGCGCAACCTTTATAAACAACGTCATCTGAGACATAAGTGTATTCATATGTTCATATTATGACATTTTTAAGTGTTAAAGTCAAGTAACTACTATTTTCCTACGAGGTGCTATCATAGAGATACTATGGCAATCCATTTTGAGGAAGAAAAACAACAAAAACAGCTTGAAACACTGCGTCGAAAAGAGGAAGAGGAGTCAGTACAACGCTTAGCTCAAAGTTCTGGTATTCCCTACGTAGATCTTACCTCCATGACCATCGAAACTGATGCATTGGCATTGATTGAAAAAAGTGTTGGACAGAAATTGGAAGCCGCCTGCTTCAAGCTTGTTGGTAAAGATCTTTATGTGGCGATTCGTAGCCCTGAAAAACCAGGAATCCGAGAAGAACTCTTCCGCCTTCAGAATGATGGCTTTATTGTTGGTGTATACCTCACCTCTCGTCGCAGCTTAGAAAAAGCCTGGGACCGATACGCCGACATCGCCATCACAAGCAAGAGCCGTTCTAGTTTTCTTGATATCTCCCCTGCAGCACTCAAGAAAATTTCTGACACCGTAAAAGGCAACGATGATATCGCTCAAATGATTGATGAAACCGAAGAAAGTGAAGGCCTTAAGCGCGTTACCCAGCTTATTGAAATTATGCTGGGAAGCTCTATTGCAACCTCTTCTTCTGATGTTCACATTGAACCTCAAGAAGAAGAGGTGCTAATTCGGTTTCGACAAGATGGAATTCTGCAAGACATTACTAGAGTTGATCACGACACCTACAAAAAGATCAATTCTCGAATTAAGATTTTATCTCGCTTGAAGCTTACCCAAGACAAGCAGGCCCAAGACGGACGGTTCACTATTGAATACAATGAACAAGAGATTGAAATTCGTACTTCTATTGTTCCTGGTGCATACGGCGAATCAATCGTCATGCGTATTTTGAATCCGGATATCATCTCCATCAAAATGAAATCTCTCGGTATTGAGCCAAAACTTTTTGAAGTGCTACGAAGAGAGGTACATAAACCGAATGGTCTTATTCTCACCACTGGTCCAACTGGTTCTGGTAAAACCACGACCCTCTATGCCTTTCTAAAAGAAATCTACAACCCAGAAATTAAAATCCTTACCATTGAAGACCCGATTGAGTATCACCTGGAAGGAATTACCCAAACACAAGTAAACAAACAGAAAGGGTATACCTTCCTAAGTGGATTGCGTGGCGCCTTGAGGCAAGACCCTGATGCCATCATGGTGGGTGAAATTCGAGACTCGGAAACTGCTGAAATTGCAGTGAATGCGTCACTGACTGGTCACATTGTTCTCTCAACACTGCACACCAACAATGCAGCTGGTGCGATTCCTCGAATGCTTGATCTTGGTATAAATCCAAAAGTGCTCCCCTCTGCCCTCACGGTATCAATTGCTCAACGCTTGGTCCGAAAACTTATTCCTGAATGTAGTGAAACCTACACACCGGATGAAGAAACCAAGACACTGATTCGAAAAATTCTAAAGCGGGCGGAAGCCAATGGGAAAGATTTAACGAGCTATGGTGTTAACTCAGATCAGGAAATCATCTTATATCGACCCAAAAAAGAAGTCTGTGCCAAAGGTAATGGTAGTGGATATAAAGGGCGTATTGGTCTTTTTGAGGCAATCCTACTTGATGAGCCTATTGAGCAAATTATTACCCAGAACCCATCCGAACGAGAAATCAGACGACTTGCAGACAAGCAAGGTATTCTTACCATGCAAGAAGACGGTGTACTAAAAGCACTAGCTGGCGTTACGTCAATTGAAGAAGTTAAAAAGGTGGTTGATTTGACCGAATATTTAGATGATCCTGTTACTACATCAAGCACACCAGCAGAGCCTCCAGCTGACCTTCCTGGTTTCGTAATCCCCGAACCAAAACAAAAAATAGTGGTCGAAAAAGAAGTGCAGCCTATAATAGACAATGAGGATATGCCTAATCCAGAATTAGAAAAACGAATGGAGAGCATCGAGTCTTCTTTGAGTCGACTCGCTGCGCTGATGGAAAAAACAACGGAACACATGGTGCAGCAAAATACTCCTCCTCAACCCTCCCCCCTTGCACCACTAAGAAAAGTGCGTAAAGCAGAACGTGAACACCATCAAGATGTAAAAGATCTTCACGAACACCTCGAATCACATAATCATCCCAATGATGCAGCGGTAAAAAATATTGCAAACAGTATCCGTGATTTAGAACTCCTTATGTTGCTTGAAAACATTGATCGACTCGAACAAGAACAGCGTGAAAACCCAGAGAAAGATATTACCGACCATATTCGGAGCACAAGAAAAACCGTTATTGATGTCATTAAAGCCAATCCCCCACAAGACCCTGAAGCGCACCTTGGTTCGCAGGGACAAGTACTACGTGACGAACTTAATGTAATTCTCAACCGTCTCTTCGAACTTGAACGTAGCCAGATGATGAATCCAAAAGAAAGTGCTGCAGACGCATTAAAGAATACAAAAGAGGCAATCAACCAAAAACTCACTACAGCATAGAGAAAAAAGGAGTATGCTATACTCCTTTCAACCAAATAAAAAACCTTCTTTTCACATACAAACCCCTAAGTAATCGACCTTCACCCATGCGGGTGAAAGCACGGGTAAACAACTGGGGAGCATTGCAGAAATCTTGCTTACGAGAGCAAGTACCACGCAGTCCCTATTGCAAACCCAATAAGTCCGGGAGACCTGATTGCTTAGAGATTTATATCTAAAAAGAAGGTGAACATCGAAGCGTTTTATTAGAACATAATTCGCTTCAAAGAACTTGTTATGTCTGCATCTTAGCATGACATATTTTTTTTGTCAAGTTTTTTTCCGAGAATCTTACAAAAAAGCTATACTATATATATGTCGGAACCAAAAACACCTGAAAAAAAATATCTCGATCGAACTCTGCGCCCTGACACCTGGGATGATTATGTGGGTCAAGAAACCATAAAAGCAAACCTACATATCCTGCTGACTGCTGCAAAAAAAAGGAACCACCCACCCGAGCACATCCTGCTGTATGGACCGCCAGGACTTGGAAAAACTACTCTCGCCCACCTGGTTGCAAAAGAGCTTGATGCTCATATGAAAATTACCTCAGGACCAGCCATTGAAAAAGTTGGGGACCTTGCCAGCATTCTCACCAATGTACAACCGGGTGATGTTGTATTTATCGATGAGATCCACCGGTTAAACAAAATGGTGGAAGAGGTACTCTACCCTGCCATGGAATCTGGTGTGCTCGATATTATTATTGGCAAAGGGCCATCAGCTCGGACCATTCAATTAGAGCTACCTCCGTTTACATTAATTGCAGCAACCACCAGGATAGCTCTGCTCTCTTCCCCACTTCGTTCCCGATTTTCTGGCGGTGTTCATCGATTGCAGTTTTATAAAAACAACGAGATCGCAACCATTCTCAGTCGCTCATCAGCTATTCTTGATGTCAGTATTCCGGAAGACGCGCTCGACACCATTGCAAAACGAAGTCGTTTTACCCCTCGAACTGCAAACTATTTCCTGAAGCGTATTCGTGATTACGCAGATGTACACAATGAATCTGTGGTATCACAAGACGCGGTTCAAAAAGCACTGGATCTTCTCGGTATCGACACTATGGGACTTTCGCAGAGCGACCGACACCTTCTCGAAACTCTCATTGATAAATTTGAAGGTGGTCCAGTAGGACTCAAAACACTTGCCGCAGCTACCGGAGAAGAAGAATCAACCATAGAAGAAGTGATTGAACCTTACCTTATTCAGCGAGGACTAATTGAACGTACACCACGCGGTCGCATTGCTACCGAAGCTGCCTATAGGCATCTTAAGTAACTCATTGTTGCTCAACACACATTAAATCTGTAATCTGTATTCATATGGCAGGACATAACAAATGGTCAAAAATTAAACACAAGAAAGCAATTACTGACGCTAAGAAGTCTAAAATTTTTGGGAAACTGGTTCGATTAATCCAAGTGGAAGCAAAGAAAGCTAATGGCGACACGAACGCACCAGGCTTACGAGCTGCAATCGAAAAAGCTCGTAAAGAGAATATGCCGAACGATAATATTGATCGCGCCATTAAAAAAGCTTCTGAATCTGCTGACGCGCAGCCAGTAACATTTGAACTCTACGGCCCTGGTGGAATTGGGATCATTGTAGAAGCTCTCACCGACAACAACAACCGCACCAATGCTGAAATTAAACATTTATTAAGTAAGCACGGCACTTCCCTTGCTAGTCCAGGATCAGTGTCTTGGGGTTTTCAAAGAAACGCAGAAACTTTTTCATGGGAACCAACTCAAACCATAGAAGCCTCTGATGAAGAACTTGCGAAATTAAGCACACTTGTTGAAAGTATTGAGGATCATGATGATGTACAAGAAGTATTTACTAATGCGGCATAGTACTTATGCGTATTCTTGGCATTGATCCTGGCTACGACCGTATCGGTGTTGCGGTAATAACCGAAGAGAACAGAAAGGAGCACGTTCTATTCTCTTCTTGTATTGAAACTAATCGTAAAGAATCATTTGCAAACCGCCTCTTATTTCTGGCCCAACAAATTGAAGTGATCCTTGAAACATGGAAGCCAGACCTGCTCGCAATTGAAACACTCTTCTTCCAAAACAATAAAACAACCGCCATGCGCGTATCTGAAGCTCGTGGGGTAATTATTTATCTAGCCACAAAAGCTGGGCTTGGTATTCAAGAAATTAACCCGGGAACCATCAAAAACACCATGACCGGTAACGGTAGAGCTTCAAAGCAAGAAGTGATCAAAATGGTTCAATTAACCACAGGGGTTAGGTCTGCCAAACATGATGACGAATACGATGCGATTGCCGTTGGAATCACCGGACTTCATACATCTCAATCGAACCATCAAGAAATCAAGTAGGACACTTGCACTCCAAGAAACGATTTGTTACTAATGGTGGAGTTTTATTTATTCATAACAGCTTTTAGCTTCATGATGGACGAAGAATTCAATCCAGAACACATTGATCTGTATCCAGAAGACGAAGAAGAACAAGACGATGTCACAAATGATGACGATGATGATACGGACGATGATTGGTTTGATAACGACAACGACGACCTTGTCGCAGACGATGATCTCGACGACGAAGAGCTATAGTCAACACCTGGTGAAAAGCGAGTGTCCACACACTCGCTTTTCACTTGATCCTTTTATATAAACACTTACACTGTCGTGGTACCATTACTATCAACAAGTATCACCACCTTTTCCACAGAGTTATGCCCAAGAAAAAAAAGCTGAAAAAACGTCTATGGCACCTAAGCAAGAATGTCTTTTGGATTGGATTAGGACTAGGCTTCTTGGGTCTCAGTGCTGGTTTGTTCTGGATCAGTAACCTTACCCTTCCCAACCTAGACTCCTTTGATGAAAGACAAGTAATCACTTCAACAAAAATTTATGATCGAACAGGCGAGGTGCTTCTCTTTGATTTTCATGAAGACATTACAAGAACTGTAGTACCAGCAGAAACTATTAGTACGTACGCAAAACAAGCTGCCGTTGCGATTGAAGATGCCAATTTCTACAACCACAAAGGTGTTGAACCTCGAGCAATTATTCGAGCCCTACTCACCAACCTTAAAAGCGGTGATCTCTTAGGAGGACAAGGTGGATCAACTATTACCCAGCAGGTAATAAAAAACGCACTCCTCACACGAGAGAAGCGCGTATCACGAAAGCTTAAAGAATGGGTTCTGTCACTTCGCCTTGAGCAGGAATACACCAAGGACGAAATTTTGGCCCTATATTTAAACGAAATTCCTTACGGAGGAACCTTGTATGGAATTGAAGAGGCAAGTAGAAACTTCTTTGCAAAATCAGCGAGTGAAATATCTTTAGCTGAAGCTGCATACCTCGCCGCCCTTCCCCAGGCACCCACCTTCTTCTCTCCTTTTGGAAATAACAAAGATAAATTAGACAATAGAAAGAATCTCGTTTTGAAGCGCATGCTTGAAAATGGCTTCATTACCGAAGATGAATATGCTGGAGCAATGGATGAAGAAGTCGTATTCTTACCACCAACATACTCTCAAAACAGTGCGCTTCATTTTGTGCAATATATCCGCGAATATCTTGAGGCGAAATACGGAAAAGAAGCTGTGCTTCGTGACGGGTTACGCGTTATCACGACCCTTGATTTTGAATTACAACAAAAAGCAGAAGAGATTGTTCTTCGGAATGCATTAGAAAATGAAGAGCTTTATGAAGCGAGTAATCAAGGTCTCGTTGCCATCGAAGCAGCAACTGGTCACATAATTACCATGGTTGGATCTCGAGATTATGAAGATCTTGAAATTGACGGTAATTTCAATGTGACCCTTGCAAAAAGACAGCCTGGTTCTTCATTTAAACCCTTTGTATATGCTTCTGCATTTCAAGAGGGTTATACCGCTGACACGATTCTGTTCGATAGTAAAACTCAATTTTCAACGGTAACCGACTGTGATCCAGACAACCTGACCAGCGAGGGAGATTGTTACTCGCCGAACAACTTTGACGGAAACGAGAAGGGACCCATGACGCTCCGTAATGCACTGGCACAGTCAAGAAACATTCCAGCTGTAAAATTACTGTATTTAACCGGAGTACGTGACGCTATTAGCACCGCTCGATCAGCAGGAATTACAACTCTTTCCACAGACCCAAATCAATACGGCCTCACACTCGTACTTGGTGGTGGAGAGGTTAGCCTGCTTGATATGACCTCTGCATACACCACGTTTGCCAACCAGGGTACGCGTGTTGATCCGCAAATTGTACTAAGAGTTGAAGACCATCAAGGTAACGTTCTTGAAGAACCTGGTATCAGAAGACAGCAAGTTCTCAATAGTAATGCAGCTAATATTATTAACGATGTACTTTCTGACAACACCGCCCGTACTCCACTGTTTGGCTCACGATCATTTATGTACTTTGGAGACAATACTGATATTGCAGCCAAAACCGGTACCACTAATGATAACCGCGACGCTTGGCTCGTTGGATATAGTTCAGAAATTGCCGTAGGGGTATGGTCTGGAAATAACGACAACTCTCCCATGACAAAAGGTTCCTCAATCTCAGGAAAGAGTTGGCGTGAATTCTTCCTTGAGGCGAACAAAAAGTACCCGCCACGAAGTTTTACTCCCCCAACCCCATCTTTCACCGATAAACCGGTCTTGAACGGAGAATGGCGCGGAGGTGAAGTTGCAACCATCGACATCATCAGTGGCAAGCTCGCAACTGAACACACACCCGAAGATGCTCGTTTTGAACTCATTAAAACAGAGCCTCATTCAATCCTACACTGGGTAACCCCAAGCGACCCAACTGGCCCAGCACCAGCTGATCCAAGTCGAAACCCTCAATATGAACGATGGGAGTACGGAGTATTATCTTGGCTACAAGAAAACAATCCAACCATACTAAACACAACTACTACACTTCCCACCGAATTTGACGATGTACACACACCTGGAACGGAGCCTGTAATATCTCTACCAACCATACCAACGCTCTCTGCAGGTAATCTTTTCCAAATCACTCCAACCATCACAAGCACACACCCCGTGACTAAAGTTTCCTATGAACTCAATGGGCGCTTTATTGGAAACAGTACCGCTTTTCCATTCTCACTTTCCTATGTCCCCCAAACAGACGAGCTTGAAAGTAATAATCGACTCACTATTACAGTTACCGATGCTGTACTAAACAAAACGGAAATGACAATTGATCTCACTCGAGAGATCAATTAAACAATCCGATAAATCTCAACCCCTCGCCCTGCAAGGTCAGTAATAATCTGATTACTTTGCTGCATTAAAAATCTTTTAACTAATGGTGGTACTGAAGTTTTAATAACCCCTCGAGATAACACCGCAGCATTACGCGGCATGGTGTAATTAATTTTTTGAGACAAGAAATCTTGAAGGTAGTCTCTGACCACAATCTCTTCTGAAATAATTACCTTTTTATACGTAACATTATTCATTAGCGATTCATTGGCATTACGAGATATGTAAATTCCTTATCAGTTACCCCCTTCACGATAATTGGCTTACGCTCTCCAGCGAATAGAATCTCCACACTATCGTCGTGGATTGACTGAAACCCATCCAGTAGGTAACGGTGATTCAACCTCACCACGAGAGATTCCCCCTTAAGAGCCCCCACAAGTTGAACCTCACCAGAACCAACTTCTGCATTTACGGCTGAAACCTGTAGCTTTTTCTCACCTGGATCAATTTCAACATCAAGCTGCTGGAACTTATCAGAAAATAATGTAACTAATCGCAGTTGGTCTACAAGTTCTTGTTTTAAAATCACTGCCTCTGCTTGATACTCTTTTGGAATAATGAGTCGGTAATCAGGAAAAGCCCCATCAATAAGCCGTTGTGTTACCGAGCAATTACTACCGAGTATTTCCACAAGGTTGTCCCCAACCACAACTTCAACCTCCTCATCAAAACCATCAATTACTTTCATCACCTCTTGAATTGAAGCAGCTGGAAGCAAGAGTGGTTCGAAGTCTATGTCCGCAATCACACCAGGTATACGCTTTTCAGCTAATCGAAATGAATCAGTAGCAACAAAGACCAGGTCATCCCCATCCTTATACACATACACACTGGCTATCTCAGGCTTAATTTCGCTCACTGCTGCGCTGTAGGCAACATTTTTAACCCCAGATACCAAAACCTCGGCAGGTATCGTAAAACGAGCCCCTTCAGCAACATGTGGAAGGGTTGGGAAATCCTCCACGGAATACACCTGCGTTACCACCCTTACTCCTTCAGCTTCTAGCTGCAGCTTTCCTTCTTCTTGCTCAAGTTTCACCTTATCAACTCGCCGCAATTGCTGAAGCACCTGAAGTAAAAGAGATCCATCAACGGCAATGATGCCTTCCTTTTCAATAACAGCAGTCACCTGGAGTTCAATCCCCACCGCTAGATTCGTTGCCTTTAGGTGTAGTTGATTTCCCTTAGCTTCAAGAAGTACCTTCGATAGAATTGGCAGACTGACATTCTTACGAGAAACCTTCTCTATTCTTTGGAGTCCTTGTACAAGTTTTTCGTGGTTACATTCGAGCTGCATATATTCCTATATTACTTAATTAATTTTTTATTATTACTATTATTAGTCCTGTGGAATACGTGGATAAGTTTTCTGGTCTTTTATATGCAACGTACAATTGGTTTTTGTCTTGTTGAAAAGAAATCAATATCTCTGGTGATTCTCCGTGGATAAAATAGACGACTTGGTGGATAACTTATGTTTTTGTGGATATCTCTTGGTTTATACTCAGTGCTATTCTCTCGTAATCCCCGGTAAATCCCACTTATCCACTAGGTTGTTAACATGGCGCGGATCTGTTCGATGTCTTGATTTAGGTTCGCATTATCTTCGATCTCACCTTTAATTTTGGTGTACGAGTGGATTACGGTGGTGTGGTCGCGCCCGCCAAGCTCCTTCCCTATCATGGGGTATGAGATGTTGAAATCTTCTCGCAGGAGAAACATGACAACTTGGCGAGACAGCACCACCTCTTTTCTTCGGGTCTTTTCGTAGATCATTTCTTCGTCGATATTGTAGTAGTCCGCAATGATCTTTACTACTTCGCGAATAGAAATGTTTCTCTTGGGTTTAACATTATTCTTGATGAGAGACTTCACTTCACGAAGATTTGGAGTTCTACCTTTAACTTGAGTTTGCACCATAAGTGAATTAAGAATCCCTTCAAGTTCACGAATGCTACCTTGCACGCTTGTTGCTACGTGATCCAGTACTTCAGTGTCGATAATGAAGCCGTTTTCTTGTGCTTTAGAGCGTAGAATCGCTAACTTAGACTCAAACTCCGGTGTTTGAATATCTACGATCATACCGGCACTAAAACGAGATTTGAGACGTTCTTCAAGTCCAATAATAAAGTTAGGATGCTTATCTGATGAAAAGATGATCTGCTTGTTTTTGTCGTAAAGGATGTTGAACAAGTGGAAGAGTTCTTCCTGGGTTTTATCTTTTCCAGACAAGAATTGAATGTCGTCCATAATGAGGACGTCAAACTTCCGGTACTTGTCTTTAAAAGCGGTGGTTTTATCATTCCTGATTGCGCTCACAAGCTCCATGGTGAAGTTTTCTGAGCTTGTGTAATAGATGGTGGCATCAGGGTGCTGCTGCTTAATGGTGTTCCCTACTGCTTGGATTAAGTGAGTCTTTCCTAGTCCGGTTGGGCCGTAGATGAAGAGTGGGTTATAGATTCCTGGCTTAGCGATAATAGCTTTAGACGCTGAATATGCCAGTTCATTAAATGGTCCGATAATGAAATTATCAAACTGATACCTGGGGTTCAGGTTGTCCTTCTTGTTGATGAAATGATTTCGAAGTGGGAGTTCATGTGGTTGAGGGGTTTGAATTCTTCGCTGCTGTCGTCCTCCCCCTTTTTTAGTTACAACGTATTCAACGCTTCTCACGTTGTCACAATTATTGCGCAAGGCGCGTAAGATTGTTTTGTGGTACTTCGTGTGCAGCCACTCTCGTACAAAGTCATTTGGTACTCCTACATATAATGTTCCTCGGTCTTCCTTGGTGATATATGTATTCTTAAACCAGGTTGTAAAGTTTGCAGCTGAGATGTTAACTTCTATCTCTGCCAAAGCGTCTTCCCATATCTTTTTCGTGTCTAACATGCTCCCGGAATTCATGATTATTCGATAACTGGACTGATTATAATATGGGGATAACCTTGCAAAACTGTGGAAAAGATGGTGATAAGTGTGTATTTGTTGTGGGATAAGGGTTATTAACGTTTTTCGCACAACACCTTGCTACTTTTGTCTAATTACGTTATATTCTGTCCGCATTAATGAATACATCTATTTATGCCTAAACGAACCTACAACCCAAGCAACGTAAAGCGAAAGCGAACTCACGGATTCCGTGCACGCTTGAAGCGCGCTGCTCACATTTTGAAAAATCGACGACGCAAAGGTCGAAAGCGACTTGCTGTATAGCTTTTTCCCCCGCTATACTTAAAGTATATGCAACCAAAAGCATTGCGTATTGCTCGAGAAAACTTCAAAAAACTACTTCAATCCTCTCATAAGAAAAGAGGTAGTTTTGTTGTTTTGCATTACCGCCCATCTCAGCAAGCAAAGATCGCTGTTGTGGTTCCTAAGAAGGTTGCGCGGAGTGCGGTGCAACGTCATCGTTACAAGCGTATTATCATCCCCCTACTCTCTTCAAATACAAAACACGAGGTTGTGGTGAGAATGTTTCGCAAACCTAACTCTGAACAAGAGCTTCGAGAAGATGTTTTGAGATTAGTTAAGTCAATATAAAACATGAAGCAACTAGCACTACTACTTATACGTCTGTATCAATATATTAGAAGTTTTACTTCTCCTTATAAGACTTGCGTGTTTGAGCCTACCTGTTCTTCGTATGCCAAGGAGGCAATCGAGCGATATGGTTTTATGAAAGGAACTTTTTTAGCCATGAAGCGTGTTGGTCGTTGTCATCCGTGGCAAAAAAATAAGGGTTGGGATCCGGTGCCAAAAAAATAGAAAAAGACTTCCCTTATCTAGGGTTTTTGTATAAGATAAGGCAGTAATGGGTATCTGGAATACAATTTTTTATCAGCCGCTCTATAATGCGCTGATTTTTTTGGTAGATATTCTACCTGGAGGAAGTCTGGCGCTGGCAATTATTGTACTTACAATTATTGTGAAGCTTATTCTTGCCCCCCTATCCTTGCGAGCCTTAAGGAACCAACTCACACAAAAAAGGTTGCAGCCATATGTGAGCAAGATTCGAGCTCGATACTCTGATAAGCAAGAGCAAGCGGCAAAGCTTATGGAGTTTTATAAGCTCAATAAGACAAACCCTTTCTCTGGGTGTTTACTTGTTCTATTACAGCTTCCAATCATTTTGGCGTTGTATACGACCTTCTTGCGAGGTGTAGAGGCTGATCCAGATCTACTCTATTCTTTTGTAACAATGCCAGCTAATCTTGGCGTTGAATATCTTGGTGGCTTTATTAATCTACAAGAAACAAGTATTGCGCTAGCAATTGCCACAGGTCTTGTGCAGCTCGTTCAAGTTCGCTTCTCCCCTACTTTTCAAGGGCAGGATTCCAATACTAAGGCACTGAGGGATGCTAAGGATCAAGATGAGATGCAAGCCATCCTTATGCAGAAGGTGCAGCGTGGAATGCGATACTTCGTGCCTGTGATGATTACCATCTTTGCAACCCTGGTACCAGCCGCTGTTGCTCTCTATTGGATGACCAGTAATCTATTTACCATCGTTCAGGAGATTATTGTGACGCATCGGGCGAAGCCAGGTGCTGTAGTTATGCCAGAGGGATATGAATAAGATACAGCTCATTCAAGATATTGTTACTGAACTTTTCGCTGCTCTAGGCATTGAAGTGTCTCGTATTGAAAAAGTAACTGATCATGAGCTTGATACAACAGTGATTGATGTCCGCACTCCCGAGCGTGGACTTTTTAGTTATAACCACGGTGAGCTTTTGCGAGCCATGAATCATATTGTTCGCAAGAAGGTGGAGCAAAAGGTTTTGCAAGGAGGAGAAGGTTTTGACGCTATCCCCCAGTACATTCTTGATGTGAATAATGAACAGACGAAACGTATTGCTGACTTAAAAGCCAAGGCACGTATTGCAGTGAATCGTGTAAAGTCCTTCTCAACAGAGATTGAACTTGAGCCTATGACTTCTTATGATCGTCTCATGATCCATACTTTTCTTTCAAAAGATAAAGATGTGGAGACAACCTCAGTTGGAGAGGGGTTAGAACGACGCATTGTAGTTAAACCAGCCTAGTTCTCTACCACCTGGTCTACCCTGCCATCTATACCATCTATTTCGAGACTCCAAAGGTACTCGGTTTTTTTATCTATAAAGTAGATGTAGTTGTTTTCAAAAGGGTCAACTTGCATCTTATAGATATCAAGCTGCTCATTATTCACTGCTGTTGGGCTATACATAAGTCGAGTAATGAAATTTTGAGTATCAATTACCCAAATTTCATCAGTAAAGCTTGTGACTCCTTTAAACCAATTATCAGGCTCTCCGTCTTCCAGGCCGTCACGCGGAACACCACAAAAGGCAAACCTACTGTCTCGAGACCATCCACATTTGTCTGGTAAGGTCGCAAAAGACAGTACGCGTTCTCGTCTAGTCTGTAGGTCTAGGAGTGCCGTTAAGGTGTCTCCGTTGATATCGTCAGTATAGCTGTATAGCACGTATTGTTCATTGGGACTCACAGTAGCTAGTAATCCTAATTTATTACCAAGAATCTTTTCAAAACGATTAGTATTTGGTTCTAGGCGATATGTATTACCAATAGCATTGTATGAAGGTTTTGTTTGTAGAAATACAGAAGCACTGCCAGCCGGCCATTCTGTTAGCCATTCTCTAAAGTTGCTTTCGAAAACAAACTCGCCATTACTTGGTGTGCTTAGTTGAACAACCTCCCCTCTTCCCTTTTGTCCATCAGTGCGAATCGTGAACATCTGATTTGAGATTGGCTCTAGTGCGGTGTCTGAGATATCAATATCAATGAATTGTCCCGTAAGTGAAGCAGGTAGGATATTTTCATTTAGCCGCTCTGCGGCAACCTCACAGCTTGTTTGGAGTGTCGCTAGTGTTGAAGTGCTCAAGATGTCTTCTGTGCTTGTGGCAAGGTTCTCAATTTCTTCAAATTCTCTTACTAGGTCAATAAGCTCGCTGGTTATGGTGTCGCTTGGCTCTGTGTTTTGTTGATAAAGCACTGATAAGGCATTTCTTACCCCTTGAACTCCAGGATGAGTTTCTCCTAGTTCGAGAGAGCGAAAAGGTGTGCTGCATTCTATTGGGCGAGATTCTTGGATAAAGCGCCCCACAAAGGTCTCAATACTTGAGGTGTCGCGATCATACCTTCTCACCACAAGATTTTCTCCTCCATCAGCCATATCAACCTCATGGACACTAGGGATGGTGTTTTGTGAGATCTCTCTTCTCTCAGTTGTCGTATTTAGTTGAAATTCGTTAACGTCGAGATCTTGTTTAGTTACTGCTCGTAGTAACGGTGAGCGAATAACCTCCAGTTCGTTTACATCTATGTCCCCTCTTGAAGAATTGTATGCTTCAATTGCCGCTTGGCTTAGGTAGAAACGATTTGTATCAAGTGGAGTGTATCCCACAATGCTTTCTGAGGTTACCAACCGAAGGCGATCTCGCTCAATTGGGATAAATTCATCTGGCCGAACCCCTCCTGTTACTGGTGGGGTTGTTGTTGCCTGTCCTTGGTCTGGTTGTCTATTTGAAGGAGAACCAAAAGGAAATAGATTGTCTGGAGATATTTCAAGTCGGTCTCGTAAGAAATCACTAAAAGTGAGAAGCAGGGCTGTGATTACCACAAGAATGGCTATGACGATAAGGATGATTCGTTTTCTCTTCTTCTTTTCCATGAATAAACTATGTTAGTTTGCTGGCACTATACCTGATATTTTACGAAGCCTGCCTCTGTTAGCTAGATCATCTATCTGGACAGCTTGACCTGGGCCACGCCCTGCTCCGCTGGTTGATTCAACGATCTTACCATTCCCTATCCACATAATTACGTGTCGACTGGTGTCGCCAAGGTCCCATAAGAGAAGGTCTCCAACTTCAAGGGTTGATGTTGCGGTACCTCCTGCCGTTCTATAGGTGTATTGACCGGTGGTTGGATTAATTGTATTGACTCCGTCTGTAATTGATCTCAATCTTGAATCACCAAGAAGATCCTGAACACCTGCTTTTGGTGGGTTTAGGCCTGCGCAGTTTAGTACATGATAAACAAAACCGGAGCAGTCTAGACATACTTGTCCATCTGGGCAGTAATCGTGGCAGGCTACCGCTTGGTTATCTTCATTTTTACATTGGTCATATTCTCTCTTGCTGGGAGGTGGGTATGGCGGCTCATCACCTTTTCCCCCCCAGCGGTAGGTAACTTTCCCTTGAAATGAATTAACAATATCAGGTATTTTAGTTCTCCCGCCGCTGCCAGGACAGTCAATACCGATGTCAGTTGGAAGCACATAGCGCCAACTAGGAACACCAGAAAGGTCACCTTCTTCAACAAACTCGCTTGGATATTCAAATTCAATAGAAATTGCTGCGATCTCAGGGTCAAGTTCGGTGAGGGTTGGGTTGATAGTGCTTAGGATAACGAAAATACCTAGCGCAATAACAAGACCAATCAATGCATTTACGATACGCTCCTTTGCGTTTGATTTCGTTCCAATTGCTTCTGTGGTCATGTACTGCACCCCTGCAATAATAATCATTACCACTGCTGCAATTCCAAGTAGTCCCACAAGTACGGTTACCATCCGGTTTACCCAAAAACCAATAGAAAGCTCTTCGGTGTAGATGCCGTCTAAAAAGCCTTGATCTGTTTCGTCTCGCACATCAACTCCTAATGCTACTAGTCCAGGAAGTGGAGCTAGTAAGTCATAGCAATTAGGGTCGAGACGACCAATGTCTGATCCATCTTGGCTATCCCCTGGGATATAACAAGGAGAGTCTTGGATTGATTCTAAGTATCCTTTTACAAAGGGGTTATTGACGAGTGCGATGGTGTTTCCGTCTTTGTCAATAAGTCTGTTGTTGTTTGTTTTTGGTTTTTTGTCACAATCTCCATCACAATCGTACTTAATATGATAGCCATTATCTTTGAAAGAGTTTATGAGTGCAAGAGTTTGGCCTTGGGCGGCCGGGTCACCATAAAAATCCATATTAAACCCTGCAAACAGTAGCTCGTCTTCTGTTAAAAAAGATAATTGGCACCCATCCGTACAGTGGTTCGTGTCAAAAAAGAACCCTTCTTCAAGATCAAAATCTCCAAGGATGTGGTTAAACTGAAAGCGAATATCCTGGTGTGCGATAAAGTTGTAATCGGCACTTGCTTTTTCATACCTGATCCCTTCTCGGTAATAAAAAGATCCATCTCGCTGGTATCTTTTACCCAGTACTGGCAGAATGCGAACACTTCGTCCTTTGCAGCCCACAAGTCGGCCAGATACTTTAAGTATTGGAGGCTCAGTATCGCTATAAAAAGAAGCCGGTTGCTGCCCAGCTGTGATAGGAGAAGTGGCTCCTGAGTTGGGATCTATTTCCTCAATTAACAGGTCTCGAACATTACACTCCCCTTTCGTTGCATCTGCTTCTTCTGTTCTAAGACCAGTTGCAACCCATGGGGTATCTGCGCTACCAACCACGTTATAGGTAAGCTGTCCACCAGATAGAAACTCATCGTAATCCACTTCACGTGTAATTGGATTGCCGCTATCATCAAAAACTTGCGCAACAAAGTCTATATCACAGGTGTTGGCAAGTCTGCTACCGCAAGTGTCATCACCAGCAGTGAAGGTTTGTGTGAATTTTACAGCCGTCTGTGCTTTACCTAGAGTAATCTCCACTGTTCCACCCGCTGGATATGTGTCTGCGCTAAATGCTTTATTTTCACGCATCCTGATTCTAAGCTTGTGGGTTTTTTGGTCGGTACTATTACATTCTAGTAGGTTTACAGCTACAGTAACTTTCTGCTTCCCTTGAGGTGTTTCGGTGTAGTTAAAACCACTTTGAGGTTTATATTCCAGTTCTCCAAAACGACAATTTGATGTCTGTGCTGCTACTTCCTGTGGTGCAAAAAAACCGACAACAAAGACGAGAGTGGCTATAAAAAGAAGGGTTTTTAGGCGAGAAAACATGGTTATGTCGTTTATTGTATCACGTTGAAATTAACGATATCCGTCTCTTGTAGGGGTTTACTAGGGTGGTCAATTTTAACTCCTAGCTCAGTTACAGCTCCCTCTTCGGGTAGTGTGGCAATGAGCTCATTCTTCTTATTTGAGGTTTGTTCTAAAATAGTACTTCCGTTCATAAACCAATTAAAGGATAGCGTGTTCATGAGTTCGTTCTTTACAGAGAAATAATAAGGCTCAGCTTGGAAACGCAAAATACTTTTACGATTATTAGTATCCACCGCATTAGCTTTTCTTAGATAAGAATCCTCTTCATATACAATGACTTCAGGGTCTAGAATGGGAACAATGGTACTGGCAACAGCTTTTGTTAATCCGTCTCGATGTATCACCTCTAAATCAACCCGTTCTTCTAGGCGAAGAAAGTCATTTCGGATGATGAGTGGGTTTGCCGCATATCCAGATTCATCCGGAACATTCTTTCCATTGAGTCTCCAGTTAAAGACCATTCCATTTTCAAGTTTTTGCGCTCCTTCATTTCTAACATTAGGAATTCCCACGATTCTAATGAAGCTTTCAGGGGTTGGAAGTGCCTTTCCTCTGTAAAAAGGTGGTGTATAGGTGTCTGCTTCCCAGAGGATATCTAAGTCGGCTGGTGACACCCTAGCCCATTTTCTAATAGCGTTTTGCGTATCTATCTGAATGTAGGCTTCAATACTGGTTGTTTCCCCCTGGTCTCCGGTTGTAAAGGTTACCTCATTCTCTCCATAGCCAGATTCAATAATTTGTCCGTCAATAAACCAGGTGACAATCATTCGATTCACATCCACTAAAAGACTTGAAAGATTTGCGGTCACCTCTTCATTTGTTCCAGGTGTTGGTGGGTCTAGGGTTAAAGTGATGTCGCGAGAAGTAATCTCTTCTTTATATAGCTGTGCTTCTGCTGTTGAGGCAAGCAAAAAAGTTGCAAGTAGAAGTATCGTAATAACTTTTTTCATGTCTCTAGTATATCGTAAAGTTTAATTTACGAAATTTTCTTGTGCACTGGTGCTGTCCCGAAACTCTTGTTTTGAGTTCTTTATAGAAAGAATTTGTGCAGGGTCAGAGGTAATGATTTGATCTTCGGTGTAACTTGCGATGATTTTGATGGCAGCATGCTTGAGACCAGCAAAGAATATCCCCTCCCCTACGTTCGACTCGAGCAAAAGATATTTCTCTTCGTCAGTTAGGTTGAAAGTTTTTTGGAGATTATCAATCGTTGATGGTGATTGCTTCAAGAGTAGCTGAATAGATGAGTTGGTAATGATAGGTACGCCATATTTAGACTTCATGAAGTCTCCAACGTCTTGAGTAATGGTTGCAAGACCTAGGTAGTATTTACGTCCTCGCTTAGCAAGACTAAACAAGAATGAAGCGGTATCTTCGTTCTTCATCATCCACCAAGCTTCGTCCACCACGAGGAGTCGTTTTCGAAGATCTTTACGAACCGCAGACCAAATAAAGTTTGTAATGATATACATGGCAGCTGGCTTTAGTTCGTCCTCCATGTCTCGTATTGAGAATACAACAAGTTTTTTATTGATACTTACGTTGCTTGGGGCGTTAATGAATCCAGACCATGAACCCTTTGTGTATTTTTCAAGCCTGCTCACCAGAGAGTCACTCCCCTCCATGCTGCTCAAAACCATTTCAAAGTCAGACATGAGCGGTGGTTCAAGGTTTGCAAAATCTTTATTTCCAGTGATGTCTTTTAGGGCGTATGTTTCGGTAATGGCGCGGTCAATAATAGAGTCTTCTTCTGGAGAAAGCCCTCCGAGCATGATTCTAAAGAGTCCAACCAAGTGAATAACATGTGAACGAAGCACATCTTGAGGTGATTCGTCTGGAAGTGGCTGCGGCAAATCAAAGGGGTTAATGTGGTGCTCAGAAGATAGTGAGATGTTGAAATATCGGCCCCCCACCGCTTCAGCAAGGAATTCGTATTCACGTTCTGGGTCAATAACAATAACCTCAGTGTCAAACATCATGGTCCTGAGGATTTCAAGTTTGGTGGTGTAAGATTTTCCAGCACCAGATTTTGCAAAGATAACAGAGTTATAGTTTTCGAGTGAAAATCGATCAAAAAGCACTAGGCCATTATTGTGTCGGTTGATTCCGTACAAAATACCTTGTTCTGAGCTAAGATCTGAAGAAATGAATGGGAAAAATGAAGATAGTGGTCCAGAATTTAGTTTAATATTTACCCCCATTTCGTCCTGTGCGATTGGCGCCACAGAATGAAAACCTGGAATTTGCTGATAGAGCGCTGGTTTTACATATACCAGCCTTGATTCAAAGAGGGTTTTGATCTCGTTCTCTAATTTATAGAGTTCTTTTTCATCGTCTGCATAAACGGTGACATAGAGACCCACATCAAATACCTTTTCTTGAGCTTGTTGAAGTCGGTCTCGGAGTCCTTCGAGGTCTTGTACGGCAGTGTCGAGCATTGGATCACGCACCATTCCCTTCTCTTGTCGAATGTTGATCTGACTTTGCACTTCAGCAACTTTCTTCTGAAACTTCCGTAGGATTTTTTCAGTAGGGATTGGTGTCACTTGAATAGAGAGATCAAATTTTTGATCAAGATTAATAACGGGGCTGAGCCATCCTGATACCAAAAAGCGTGGATAAGAGATAATGAAATAACTACGAGCCGTCTGAGAACCAATCGTGATTGATTTCGTCTCTACCTTAATTGCAGATGGGGCTAAAATATCTTGCAGTTCGAGTTTTGCACTTTCATACACTTCCTGTGGTAGTACCGGAAGGATCTCTGCCTCGTTCTTTTTATTTTTTTTACCTCGTAGGTTGTCTAGTAGTCCCATAATATTAATTATTCTCTAGCTCAATTCCTCGTTGTTGCTCTCCAGGGTTAAAGATTTGGTAGTAAACTTCAATTACTTCTTGTGTTCCAAGCTGTACTCCTCGTACCCCCATACTGGAAAGGCCTTGCTGTACGATGCCAACGCGTTGTTCTAGTTGAGACCTTCCCTCTTCAAATTGTTTGAATTCTTCAGAACTTGTGCCTCCGAGTTTGTTAAGAAAACCCAGTACACCCTTATTCTGCTTCACAATCGCGGTGTTATATGGAATCACCACAAAGAATGTCTTGCGCATGATATTTGTTTGTTCAGTAAACCAACGAATGAATTCAATATACTCTTTGGTCTGTACACGAAGGAGTTCCTCGGGGATTTGTTTGAGTCGTTGTTCTAAGCTGGCAAGATACGGCCTAATATCAAGCTTTCTCGATTGAATAAAAAACTGTAGAGGAAATTCTATGGAATTTAAAAGTCTCTGGAAGCTGCTGGTAAGCGCATTCTGCTCTTCATCAGATTTCAGGTCGAAGTTCACAGAAGAAACCATAATAATGGTCCGCAGGCTACCATCTTTAAGAATCACGATTCCGTCCCGCACCTCTTCAATGGGTATGAAATTTTGTGTAGCGCTACTCATTGTCTTTACTATTATCTAACACATTGAGACTCCAGGATAGTTGCTGTAGATTTCCGTTTGGTTTCTGGCTTGGTTCAGTTTTTTTCGGCTCAACCTTCTTTTCAGCAACTTGTCTCTTTGCGCTATAGTCTTTTTGCCACAAATACATTCTTTCTGAGAACGCGTGACTAATGAATGCCTGGATAATTTTAATAAAAGGCTGCCCGTTAATTTTCTTGAAAGCTAGCGCTAATGCCAATGCTCCGGTTGGTAGGCCGAGAATAAAAGCAACTGCTTGTGGTAAAAGTTCCAAGTAGAGATAGATCATCCCTGCCCCACCAGCAACGTACACAAATTGTTTTATTGTGAGTGGTCCAAAAAGTTTATCTTCCACGTCAATAAATTGTGGAACTTGAAACTGTTGCATAGGAAAATTATAACACCTTATGCTATAGGCTCTCGATAAGGGTCTTGGCCTGTGGTGGGCTGCTGGATGGTTGAGGTAGAAGCTTCTGTTTTTGGTTTGACCGGAACCTCCTCAATAAGAGTTACGTGCTCTGTTGAAAAAACGTTATCAGCGCTTGCTGGTGGGGTTTGTGGAGGGGGTATGTCTTCAATTTTTTCCTCTTCCAATACTTCTATCCCCCCTGCTGCAAGAGCGTCTTTAGGTGCGGGAACCTCACTAGCTGGCGCTGGAGTGATTGGCTGGTGACTTCGTACATAAGTGAGCACTGGCTGAAATACCTCTTTGTTTAAGAGGTTAATAATCTTCTGGTGATGGTCTGGAAATGAATTTTTTACCTGTGCAGTCAATTCGCGTGCAGACATGAGTCCAATGAGTACAAAATCAATAGCGGTACGAAGCATATCTAATTTTTCCAGTGAGAAGCTGTGCTGTTCTCGTAGATCAATAAGAATCTTATCAACATTTGTTTTTTCAATACCTCGTAAAACCCGTTGGTCTACGTCTTTGTACGCGGTGTTAATTTGTTCAGCGGTGAATGTCTTCATGGATTAGTTGTTATTGCGTCGAGCGTTATTGATACGTTCATTAATCTGATTTCTTTGACTGAGACCATTATTGAGTCTTCCTCGGTCGCCGGCAAGGCGTGCTCTCATTCTATTGTAGTTAGCAATATCTGTAATTTCTCGATTATTTAATCCGCGTTTGGCATTGGCGGCTCGGGTCTGAATATTTTGTATTTGCGCATCAATTTGCCCAATCTGTCCATCAAGATATTGGATGATCTCTCGGAAGTTTTGATTGACTTCTTGTCGCCTTGTTTGATCGTCAAAGATTCGCTGGATATCGCGCACAGTATTTCCTGAAAGATTATCTACGTCAACTTGACTAATAAAGGTATCTAGATCGAGTGCATTGACGTTTTGATTATTTGCTGTGACGTTATAGTAGCGATTTAACGTGTCATTTAGATCATTAAGTTCCATATTAAGCTGTCTGATTTGATTCTGTGAACGTTCTTCGCCGGCAACGTCACCAATATTTCTACGAGCATATGACTCAGTGGTACGGCGGGCAGTGGTGCTTGGGTAAGGTCCCCCGTTCTCTGATTCTTCCAAGAGTTCAGCTGCATACTGTCTTCTTCTGCGTCGATTAATCTCGGCAGAAGTTTCCATATATCGGTAATTGCTCGGGTTATAGAATCGGCGCGCTTCGTCGTTATCCGTAACTTGCCCCATGTTGGCCATGTCGGCAGTTCCACGTGTCGCGTCAACGTTGGTAATAAGATTTCCATTATTATATTCTCGATGGAATTGGGCTCGTAAAGCCTCTCTTTGAGTATCTCGTGCAGCTGCACTTTGACCTGCATACCAAGCACTTTGTTCAAATTGGCTATTAAGCTCGTCCCAGCGTCTTTGTCTGAGGCCATTATTCATTCGTGAGTATACATCTGCCGGGGTCACGTCTTCTGTTGTCGTGCCACTGATACCGAGTTGTCCAGCAGCGTTTCTTCGCAGGTTAACATCTGTAATAGCTTGAGGGTTGGTCGCATTGTGATATATCGCTGAGAATTGAGTTGTCAGTAATTGTTCCAATCTTCGTTGTTCAGAATTTGATGCAGACTGATAATCTGCATTTTGTCTCAATGCTGCAAGCGCTGTTGCTAATCGGTTTGCTTCAACCGCTGCCTCGTCAAAGGCGAGTACCGCTTGTCCGGTATTAGTGTCATATTCTTCTTCGACAACACCATTCTGGTAGTTTTCATCAAATTGAGTGCGCCATTGTTCCATGGCTTGTTGTTGTTCATCACCATTCATATTGCGGTAATGGTCAGTTTGTTGGAAGTTTCTTTGTGCAATCGCTTGAGCTTCTTCGTATTCCTGTCTCATTTCTGGATCAAGCCCTCGGTTGTGAGCTCGGGCAGCATCATCACGGCGTTGTGCCTCAAGACCTGAAATTTCAAACAATCCCCTATCTCGATCAAGTCGCTGAGTCCTTCGTTCAGCTCGCGCCTCTCTCCGCTCTCTTGAGCTTCCCCGTTGTCTTTCTGTCCAAGAAGGTAGAGTTGCCAAGCTGCCACCAGTGGCACCCGCAATACCTCCCATGATGCTGGTAGCTGCTCGTCCAGCTTGGGTTCTCGCTAATGCTCGAGGATCAGTATTCATTCTGTCTAAGCTATCTCCGGTTCTCAGTGCTGCACGAGCCCCTCTCCGTGCAACGTTATCCAGATTCATACCAAAGAGACGTAGTCTACCAGAGGTAGCAGCTTGCTGGAGTCTCTGAGTCGCTCCGGTCTTAGCTGCCAAATAACGTCCACCAGCAATAGCTCCACCAGCAAGCATTCCCGCTCCAGCAAACCCGACACCGGCTGCTGTGGTGACTGCTTTGGTTGCAATACTAGCTACGCGCCCACCAATCTCCCCCGCCATCTTCTTTGCAACATCTTTTCCAACGATAAGAAATGCAATTGAGAGTGCGAAAGGAATTAGTACAGACATGAATCGCTGCGCAACTGGGTGTCCACCAGAAACATTCGGATTAATAGGAATACCAATCTCTAAGAACTTAACCGTTAGATATACAAAGAAAAGGTAGAGTGGAGCCATGAAGGAGGCCCCAAGTAGGTTTTTAAACCAAGAATTAAAACCAATGAAGTTGATATTCGAACCTTTTGGTATTGTGAGACTTGCAAAGGCAATTGGTGAAAAGATCATTGCGTAGTAAATACCAACGATACGTCCCAAGAAAAAGAAGGCCATGGTAACAAAAAGATAGATCAAGAATAGATTGAAAATGATCGAACCTATTGTGATCATGATAAAGAAGTTCGCAGCTTGACCGGCTCCTCCTGTCCCCCCAACAGAAACACTCTCTTGGCTCTGTGCGGCCATGAGTTGTTGTGGGTTGGCCAGGCTAATTAACATAAAACCAAGCGGTTTCACCCCGTCCGGCCCTTCAAGCTCGGTCTCGGTGGCATTTCTACCCACCAGATCTATTTGAGAATAGAGTGTCCTGGCTAGTATGTTTCCAGCATCAACAACAACACGAGTAATGAAAAGGCTGAAGTTAATAATCAGTGCGATGATTACCACGTAAATAAGGAGTTTCTTGGGATTTGCGTTCCCTACGTTCGTGCCAATGACGAAACTTATCCCGATATACAGTAAGGCAAAAACAAAGAGAATATTGCTGATGTTTCGAACCACTTCCCAACCTTCTTGAATATAGTTGGTATCATTACCCTCAGCGTCTTCGAAGGTAACTCCTCGATATGTACTACTATTAATCGAATAGAATAAGAAATAGTCTAGAAAACCACCAGCTCGAGCTGCGAGCCAGTGTGTTGGCCACCAACCTGCCCAGTACAAAAGTTGCCCTAAACAACCCCGCACCGTACCTCTGAAGAGCGAAAGACAGGATGGCAGAGCAGAAACGTCTTGGAGTTCTTCTGCGTTACTAACTGCTTCAAGTTGCGCGTGAGCAATTTGTCCAAGCGGTGCTAAAACTGCCACGAGGAGCAAAATGGAGAGAATAATTTTTTGCCCTAACGTTTTAAACACAAGCAATACTAGACGCAATTACTACAGCATCTCTATATGCTAAGTGTAGCGCACTTCCCTGCCTATTTAAAGTTCAACCTTTGGAAACTCTGTATATGCTGAGAGGTCTGACTTGGTCCAATCATCACAACGCTGAATATTTGACCAGTATTTGTAGCCAACTTTTGCAGTTTTAGGTGTCACAAGATCTGCTTCAAATTCTCCATCCCACCAATTATCTTTTTCACCATCTTTTTGAACACCCCATTTTTCATTGAAGTTGTGCAGTGTATTAAACAAGACGCTGTTAGGATTACAGTACAGGATTCCACTGGTGTGGTCGGCGTAGACATCAAATGAGTGCATTACTCCCGAAATCCAAGTGCGATCTGTTGAGGTTGGAGAAGGTTTAAAGCCGCTAAATTGGACCGGTAGATTGTAGTTATAAGTTTGTGGATTAACCCACTCATCAATAAACGCTTTTACTGCAGATTGGCCGTATGAGACACCGTTTTGGATGATTGAATCTGATACTGGTGGTACTCGATGAATAAGGGTGCCACGCCAATACTTACAGTCATCAATTGGTGATTTGAGTACTCTTGATTTGAAGTTTGTGCTGGCATTCGGATTACATACTGGAGAGTTTTGATTTCCTGGAGGATATGCGAGGTTATGCACCTCTTCGATTACACCAATAGTATGTCTACCTGGTACATACGCATCTCTGATTCTGGTGTTGTCACCACCTTTATTTTTTCTTGTGACCACAGTTGCCTCATTATTTCTTGGATCAAGGTCTCGATTGGCGGAAATACAGTGGTATTTTTCGTAGGTGTCAATAATGCTTCGCGTACACGCATTATTTTGGTTACAAATCGTGTCTAGATCAATAAGTTTTTGTGCATCAAGTGCACATTGGAAATCAGGAACATTTTCGTATCGGATATCCGGAATAACAGAATTTTTAATAAGAGCTCCAAGATTTGAAGTGTTATTGCTGCCCCCAAAAATAGCTTCAAAAGCTAGTTTGTGTGGGAATAGTAGTACGTCAACAGCGCTTAGTGTTGAAGTGGGAGTGTTTTTTCCTCGGCTCAATTTATAAGGCAGGGCTCGATTAATATATGGGATACGAGCATCTTCTCGTACTTCAACAATTTCCATAAAGTCGTCCCATTCATCTTGATATCCAGATGCGAGTACTCCATCTGCCACAGGATCAGAAGCCACAGTGCTGTCTGGTTTTAGAAGATTTGATCCATCACGAACACCTGGGAAATCCTCCGGATCAATTAACTTATCTAATTGGTAGAGTGTCAGCCAGCATTCATCGAGAAGTGTGTATATTGAATCAAGTCGTTGCTCAGCCACTTCCCTAGTTGCCCGTGTGTCATTAAGAGAATTTTCAGTTGAGATGTTCTTTTCTACACCAAGATACAAGTTCACTGCTTGGCTTAACCTGCTTCTGATACCAATAGGCTGGTTTGCAATATTTGTTAAGAATGTGGTGAATTGTTGATTAAAATTACTCAAATCATCAAGATAGTCATTGTAGGTTTTTACCTGGATGGTTCTCACGCGATCAACAGCTTGATTGCTATTGCTGTCTTCTAAGCTATAGGTGACGCGATATTGCATCCCAGCAGTAACCGCTGGTGTTGAGGTTGTTCCTGGGGTTACGGTGTATGTATCTTGAAGGTCAATAATGGTTCCAGATACTGGGGTTCCAAGGGATACATTAAAGATAGATACGGTAATATCGTCGGTAATATCACCATCTTCTTTATCAAATCCGTAAAGTCCCTGAGTGACATCAAACGGTGTTGAGGTTGGTTGTACCGGGAGGAATAGTGTTGGTTTTGCAAGTGTTATCGTTGGGAAACCTTCCAATCCGGTTGGCGCCCCTCCGTCAAGCTCTGAAAGTGAAGTAAGGAGTTCGGCGCGTGATACTTCAGCATCAGTGACTCCAGATCCTCCGAATTCTGATAGCTCGTTAAGGGCGCCATCGATATCGTCTTGCCATACCGGAGGTTTTTGTAAGAGAATACTTCCCCCTGGTACTTCTTTAATCAGGTTTCGGACAGTTACAAGTGCGTCGGCAGCATCTTTTTTGGCCTCTGCGGCGTCGCTATATGTAGAAACTTTTTGTAGTTCTCGTGGAATTGCATCAACAGTACCCATAAGCTGCTGTTGTAGTGGGAATGGGTTTGAGGGCATGGCTTCATACACCCAACTAATCTGTTTTTCTAGTTCATCTTCAAGATATTCTAAGAAATTCTTACGAGCCCGTTCACTATCATTTGGATTTTCGTCAGCAGCGTTTTCTTGAACAATGGTCCGCAATCTATCTACATCTTCTGCAAAGTTTTCTCGCAATCTTTGTTCCCATCCAAAATCTGGTCCAAACACACACTCTTGATCAAGCACCATGGTTGGTGCGGCTAGAGCATCGATGGCGTTTCTTGTTTGTACCGAAGCTACTGCTCCTTGAGAGGTTAGGTTGATTTGGAAATTAATATCAGAGAAGTCTACTTCTCGAGATGAAAGGAGTTGCCAACTCTGGTCATCACTGAGGTTAAGGCCGTCCGCTGCTTTTCCAAAAAGGTATGAGATTGGCCCCAGTTGCTTAATTTGCGTACTTACTTCTGCAGACTTGTTGCGAATCTCTCCCGCTGCCAGCTCAAGACCCCCCGTGATCACGGCATCAGCTGCCTCTGCAAGTAGTTCGATACCAACCTGTTCCCACTTGGTGGCGTTTTTAATATCAAAAGCTTGTTTTACGGACTCCCCTACCTGATCACCAACAAGTCCAGCTGGGTTCTTTGATGAGAACACCTTACAAATATCCTCAACGGTTCCATCGGCGTACTTTTCTTCTTTAGAGATTTCACAAGCCTTATCTGCCAAGAAACCTGATGATGTTACTTCGGTAACGGCAGAAGCAAGGGCTTTATCAGCTTGGTTCGCAATTCGGTTTCCAGTGGTGTAGGCGGTACCAATCAGATTGTTTCCTGGTTTTAAAATTAACTCAAAAGCAGAATAAGGGTCAACACTGTTATAGCCAACGGTAATGTCGGTTGCGTAGTCTAGCCACTGAGGACCAAGTTCTTCTTTCATGGTATTTTCAATGGTTCCAGCTAGTGTGGAGTGGTAAGCAGTTACTACTGTTTGAGTAATAGCTTTACCAAATGGGTTTAGTTCTCCTCGATCGTAACTTCCAACTTCAATTGGTTTTGGTACGGCACCACTAGTACCTCCGTTAGCGTTGAGTGGAACCCCTGGTACTACAGTTAGTGGGATAATATTACTTGGGTCTTGAGGGTCTGGAATTACGTCTGCGACAGAGTTAAATCCCCGGGTATTAAAGGTGAGAACATCACCGTTTCGGAGCCCAACGGTTACCGTCCATTTTGTAAGTTGCATGCGGCATGGAAAATCCAATGGCCAACGGTTTCCGCTTGGACAACCACTCATATTTGCATTAACAAAAGCAGGGCTATTTTTACAGTTTTCAATTGAGCCACCACACAAGTCTCCAATTTCTTCATGTCCGATTCCGGTTACGAATTTTTGAAATTTAGTGCTTAAGTGTGATTCTAGGTTATAGGTATTAACCAAGTAATCCTTAATCCACTGTGGTAGGTCGTCCGCGCGAAGTGGTGCGCCATCGCCTTCTGCGACAGGGTTGTAGTCTTGCTCTTTAAGTGGGGTAAGAATTTCGTTGAGTCCCTGTCTCAAAGCTTGGTCTCCCGCCTCTCGAAGGAAACTGTTAAAACTATCTACGAAGAGCTTTTCTCCATTTTGGAAACCACCAGCAACCCATTGTTGTGTTGCTGAAGTAATTTTTCTCACAGCGACTCGTGCAGCAGCAATGGCAATACGGTCAAGGACGTCATCTGACCAGGCTTCTGTGGCTTCTGTGGTCGTTCGCACTGTTGATTGAACAGAACCATTAGCCTGATTAATAGCAGACATAATGTTTGCAGGATCATCAAAGTCAAAAGCGTGGGCCGGCTGTATTGAAAATACGACAAGAATCGCAGTAACAAGCGTTAAGAGGGTTGTTGTTAAAACAGTGTTTCGTATCTTCATGTTGAGCATATTATTCTTGTAATGAGGCTAGTCGCTCTTGGAGATCTCTGGTAAAAATACCTCCCACGACCTCAACAGTTTCCGTGTGGTTAAGCAGATTAGGGGTGTAACGGAGCATGGCAGTGTATCCCAATAGTGGGTCGTCGTAAAAATCTCTAATTTGTCGTATGTCGGTTAGTAATCGCACGAATGAGTTGGTTAACTCCATATGCTCTTCCGCATATCTAGTTGGCACGGTTGTACTGTCAAGGGCCTGAACAATACCTTCAAGACGATTTACGTTCACTTCAAGACCTTTCTTTACCATGTTTTCGTTCTCTTCTTGTAGAGAATTTTCAAGCATATTGAGTGGTTCTGGCTCTAGATAAGACACGTTAATTGTCTCCATGACGTTGTCGATATATACAACCTCTGATCCAGCGCTAAAAGATGGGTCGATTGAGAATTCGGTAATGATTCTTAGAGGGTATGGGTATGCAAAAATGTTTCTCTCAATGAAGTCATCGGTAAGCTGCTCTTCTAGTTCCGGGGTGAGTTTACCTAAATTATTGAGCATTGTTCCTGCTACGTACAATTCACGCCCAGTTTGCTCAGACAGAGAAAGATTCTCGTCTTCACTACGACTGGCACGAATAAGATCCAGTATTTCTTCGTCAGTTGCATCAGGAAACTCTTCTCGAAGTGCTGCCACTTCTCGAGTCCCATAGATTGTATTAATGGTTCGATAAAGCGCTCCGTCATCCAATCCATCTTCATTGGTGTCGATTGCAAGTGGGTTGGTCCCAATCAATAGCTCACGCCAATCTGCAACACCGTCACCATCCGTATCATTATCAGAAAGCTCGTTAAAAGAATAGTCGGTGATTTCTGTCGCCACCAGGCTGTTTTGTTGGTTTGCAACAGATTGTGCTGCAACAAAGCCGGCTATTACAAGAACAATAATAGCGACACTAAGGGTTACTTTATTTTTTTTGGCAAATGCATCAAGTTTCTTTCCGAACATATACACAGCAATTGTATCTTTTTTCATCCTGTTATTGTTCTCTCGTGTGGATTAGGGACGTCCATAGGTGCATAATCTCTTGCGCAGATAAGTCCTCCGCTCGAGTTGTTCCGGCGTGATCCATGTCTATAAGGACCTTCTCCACTATTTCTTTGGGAAACAAAACTTTGAGATTGCTTGTAATCATTTTACGTTTACCGGCAAATAAAGCGTGAAGGAATTCAAAGAATGATAGTCTGTCTTCTTTTGAAATAAAGGGGTTTTTAATATTAGTAAACGAGACGATGGCAGAGTGGACCTTTGGTGGTGGTGTAAAGGAGCCTGGTTTTACCGTCATAAGTATTTTGGGCTGGCAGTATATCTGTACTGCAGTGCCTAAGATTGAATTCTTACCATCACGCATCACAATCCGCTCTGCAACCTCTTTTTGCACTAATAGGGTTAAGTGGGTTGGGGGATTAATATTGTCAAAAATATGTTTAATAATCGCCCCGGTGATGTAGAACGGTATATTCCCTATTAATTTGTATTCAGCTTGGCTTGGTTGCCACGATAAAAAGTCTTCATGGTGAATTAAAAAAGATCCACCACGAATTTTTTCTTCGTGTTCAGCGGTAAGAAAGGAAACCATTCGGTCATCTTTTTCAATACCAATAATTTGTGCAGCCTCAGATTCCAGTAGTTTTTTGGTAAGAGCTCCTTTCCCTGGTCCAATCTCTACAACAGTGTCTCCTGGTTTAATTTCCAGAGATTCAATCATTACCTGTATGGCTTTTTGATTTGTTAAGAAGTTCTGCCCAAGACTTTTCTTTGCCTTCATGGAGGCTATATTACCAGTCAAGATAATTTGTGCCACTAGACGTGTCTTGGTTGTATTGTTCGTAGACAGAGTCTGATTGCACCAGGTGGTCTGGAATATCAAGTAAGAACTCAGATGGTGCTTGGATCACATCTTGTCCAAAGATTCTACGAATTTGTGCCCAGGTGAGATAGAGTTTTTCTTTAGCTCGAGTAAAGGCTACGTAACAGAGTCGCCTTTCTTCTTCTAGATCACGATTATCTCCCCCTCGATCACTTGGGAAAAGTCCCTGCTCCATTCCAGCAACAAATACAATAGGAAATTCAAGCCCTTTGGCGGCGTGAATGGTCATCATCCGCACTGCGTTACTGCCGTGTTCATCGAGGTTGTCTTGTTCTCCAAGGAGCGCTGCATCTTCAACAAGCTGTTGTAGTCCATCGGGTGCCGGCAAATGGTTATATTGCGCGGCAAAGCTCACTAATTCTTTAATATTCTCGAATCGTTCTAGGTCATCAGTGGAGCCGGCTTGATATAAGGACTGTAGGCCGGTCGCAATGAGAAGTTGTTGCAAAAATTCTGCCGCAGTTGCCTGTGTGGAGAGTGCCTTTAATGTTTCTATAGTTTTCTGGAATTCTTCATAGCTTGTCTTGGCTTTTTTGGTGAGACCGTCAATGTCTCCGGTCATAATCTTTGCTACAGAAGTCTTTCCAATCCCTCGTTTTGGAATATTTACAATTCGCTTTAAATCTCCCAGCGAATCCTGATTTAGAATGTATCGTACATAAGCCACAATATCTTTCACTTCTTTGCGTTCAAAGAATTTTGTTCCTAGGAGCTGGTACGGAATATTGGTTCGCATTAAGCATTCTTCAATCAATCGAGATTGGAAATTGGTTCGGTACAAGATACAAATATCTCCCGGATTAGTTCCCGACGACACAAGTTTATTGATTTCTCGAGCAATCCAACCAGCTTCTGCTGGAGCAGACATGGCTTGATATATTGTGACCTGCTCCCCGCTGGCTTTGGTGGCTTGCAGTGATTTATCAAAGCGACTGGTGTTTTTCCGAATGATTTCGTGAGCAGCATCAAGAATAGTTTTGCTGGAGCGGTAGTTTTGTTCAAGAATCACTACCTTAGAGCCTGGAAAGTCTTTTTCAAATTGGAGAATGTTGCGAATAGTTGCACCGCGCCAGCTGTAGATGGTTTGGTCGCTGTCACCAACGGCACAAATATTATTTTCTTCATTAAGAAGGAGTTTGCAGAGTTGGTATTGAATGTCATTAGTATCTTGATATTCATCAACGTGAATATGAGACCAAGTTTTCTGCAGTGCTTCCCTAATGTCACTCCTATTTTTTACAAGTAAATAGCTTTTGAGTAGCAGGTCGCTAAAATCAAGACTTTTTTGTTGCTGTTTTAGGGTTTCGTAGCGGTTCCAAACGGGCTGAATGATGTCATCCATAGCTGACCCGTCCCCAAAGTCTGCATCGTGAGTTAGCCCCTTTCCTTTATGTAAGCTGATTCGGTTCCGGATGTTTTTAGGATCCCATTCTTTCGGGTTAATACCCTCTAGCTCCATTGCTTCTTTGATTAATCCTAGGCTATCTCCAGCGTCCAAGATGGTGAAATATTTAGGGAGCCCCAAGTCTTGGTGGTATTTCCTTAGAATGTACACACCAAGTGCGTGAAATGTGCTTGTAAAAGGCAGTCCGTCATCTTTTCGGAGGAGCGTCTCGAGACGCTCTCGCATTTCTTTAGCTGCTTTGTTGGTAAAAGTAATAGCGAGAATCTTGTGTGGTGCGATTCCGCTTTGAATTAAGTGGTAAATTCGGTATGTTAGCGTGCGAGTTTTCCCCGTTCCTGCTCCTGCAACCACCAAGAGTGGTCCAGACGTATGACTGGCTGCGTTACGCTGTTGTTCATTTAATCCTTCTAGATAAGACACAAGGGGCAGTATACCACTGCCCCTTGTGTCCGCTGTGGATTGTTTTTTGAAAACACTACTTCCCCATACTTGCTGCAGCGTGTTGCTGGAGTCTTTCGAGCTCTTCTCCAACTAATTCCATGAAATTAGGAATTTTTGCCATAAGTACGTTCATCATTTCTTCTGGAGTTGTTTTATCTCCCACACTGTTTTCAATTTCAGTTTGGTCTTCTTCTTCAAGCATGCTCATGCCTCGAGCAACTGCTCCTTGGAATACTAATTCACCTAATTGGTGAATCATTTCTTCCTTCTTGTCTTCAGGCAGGCTGCCAAGGTTAAACATTTCAATAATTTTTTCTCGAATATTTTGATCCATAAGACTCGTATTAGTTAGTATCTAGATAGCTTTTAATTAAGGCGTTGTCTTTGTCTAGTCGATACAACATTTCTTGTCGTACACGCATTGTCTTAACTGATTCCAGGAATTCACCAAAGGTTGCATACTCTCTTGATCCCATTCCCATTTCGTACATCTGATCATCGTATGCTTGTTTCAGGTTCAAGAGAATTTTAGCACCCTCTTCGCTTATTGTGATGTTAAGCTTGCGAGTAGCGTACCAGCTGTTGAGTGATTCCGTGAACTTAGTGAGGCGGTTCTCTGGAGTTTCACCCACGAGACCCATGTCTGAGAAGCTTTCCGTAACGAAGCTTTGTGGCATTGGGTAATTTTGCATGTCTTTCCAGTACGCCGCAACGGTTTGTCGAGAGATGTTCCACTCTGGATTAATGCGTTCTCCCATAATGGCATCCGCTTTTCCGCGCATAAATTTAAACGCTTCTTTGGTGACATTATCTTGGGCATCAAAGTTGTGTTTGATAACAAACTCATAATCCTTTCCCTCGTGTTTTACAGCGATGCGATAACGATTACCATCCATGTCTTGGATAGATATCTGCTCTTCCGGCATGTATAGAATTGCTTTAGGGTCATTTTGTAAGAAGGCGGGTAATTCACTTTGGTCAAGTCTTTGGCCGGTGGTTACATCGAAGTAGCGTGGTGGTTTCCCCTGCAGGTCATACTGCATGTCTCGCAGCTTCTCATTAATCCACTCAGGATCTTTGTTGGGGTATTTGTCTTTGGCAGTTTCAACAATTTCATTAGTAAGTTCGTGCAGTTTTGTTTGCCACGCTGCTTCTGTCGGCATTTCTATTGTGCTTAGGCCTACGACATCAGGAATGGTATCCGGATCAATATCTGGTATCTCATCTAGGTTGATATCCAGCTTGAAGTTTTTGATACTCTGGCGCACGGCGTCTAACTTGCTGCTACCTCCTGCAGATTTTTTGACACCCACGACAGTTTCATCTTGCTCGTGGTTTTCACCTTCAAAATCTGCACCGAAGTCATGCACTTCGTCTGGCGCATCTCCAAGTCGCACCTCGCGAACTACAAAGCTGTCATTGGTTTCATTAATCTCCAAAACGTAACGAGTTTTACCAATAGCATCGGCAGTGATTCGAATTTCTTGAGTGCCTTCTGCGTTAATATATCCTGTGTTTTCCACGATGAATTTGTAGAATCCTGGTGTTCCTGGCTCACCTATAAAGCCTTTTGTCTTTGCAATTTCGTAGGCTTTGTTCATGAGTTCTTGATTACCTGAGAATTTGAAGGCTTCACCTCCAACACGACCGGTACCGCCCTCGAGCTGTCTCTTGATGATCTGACTGACTCCATCTCCTTTCATGACTGTTGATCGGTCTACAACAAGTCCTTCCTTGGTGGTGTGGCTTTCGCCTCCAACTCTGCAAGCCACTTCTCTAGTCTTTTCAAGTTCGGTGTCTTTCTGGTCCCCTGTTTCGATTTGATCGTTTTCTCTTTCGCCTTCTATAGCAGTTTGATCTCCATCGTTTTGTGTTTCAATTTGTTCATCTGGCACTTCAACCTCCCCAAACTTATTAGGAACCTCGTCTGGAACTTCAACTTCTCCGAATTTATTTGAAGTTTCACTTGGTGTCTCGACCTCACCAAATTTGTTAGGGGTCTCATCTGGCACTTCAACCTCTCCAAAATTTGTTACCTCTATCTGAGGTCCCGCGCTCGGAGCAGTAATACCTTCATTTTCATTAGAGATATTTTTCCATTGCAGGTTTGATTGCGATTGATCAAGTTGTACTTCTGCACCCTGGTCTGGCACTTCAACCTCCCCAAACTTATTAGGAACCTCGTCTGGAACTTCAACCTCGCCGAAGGTTGATCCGGTGCCGGTTGCCAGATTTGCATCGATTTGGCTCGAATCAACACCAGTAGTGTCTACCGGCACTGGTGGGATCTTAAACGTTGATGAGTCTACGGTTGTGGTGTCAGTAGCTGTTTGGAGGTTGATATCGAATGTGTCTTGAGGGGCGACCTCTATTTGACTCGTGTCTACTCCAGTTGTGTCAGCGGCCATTGCGTTCATCTGACTTGAATCAACACCGGTAGTGTCTACCGGCACTGGTGGGATCTTAAACGTTGATGAATCCACGGTGGTTGTATCTCCTGTGGCAATATTAAAGCCACCAGCTGCTGTAGCGGTATCGACTGCCGTAGAATCGGCTGGAGGAGGGGTTTGTTTAAATGCCTCATCAATCGGTGCGCCTGGTCCCACTGCTTCAGTTGTTACTTCTGCAGCATTATCAGATACCGCGTCGATAATTGCGCCACCAAGACGATCAGCCAAGACGCCGCCGGCTAGAATAAGACCAATCTTCTTTCGTTTCGCTGCTTTAGGTTTATCTCGCGCCTCTATTCGCTTTATTCCTGTGTCATAAGAATTTTTAATCTTATCGAAGTTGTTCACCAAGAGTTGAGGATCAATTTTACTTTTTAAGGCTTCTTCTTGTAATGAAAGCTCGAGTTCACTCTGCTCCTTGTTTCGGTTATCAGCAGCAAGAAGCTCCTTAGCTCCTTCTGAAGCCACCAGAGTACCTAGTGAGTAGGCGCCGCGTCCTGCCGCTGAGGTTAGCGTTGTAACCAGTCCTGCGCCTGGCATAAGTACACCACCGGCAATGGTTCCGACCACAAATGTGAGCATCCTCTTTTGTAGTGGGGTTAGATCTTGGTACCATTTGAGAACAGCGCGGAGACCTTTAACTTTCATCTTTTCAATCTTGTCTCGCTCTTCGAAGAAGAACTTACGCAGCATGGCTTCGGTGATTTGCGCCTCGCTTTGCCCTAGATCTTCTCGCGCTTCCCGCTCTTTGGTCATCACGTCTTTTAGGGCTGCTAGGTAGTTTCTTTCTTTGAACATAGCTTCCTTCTTTTCGGACTCCAGTCTTTTTGAAGTCTCGTTTTTGGTATCTGTGTAAGGCTTTAGAAGATCAGCCCTTTTTATGCCTTGGATATTTTTATCATCGAGTTTCTTCTTTTGTTTTTCGAGTCGTTTTTCTGCTTTGTTAAATTGCCGCTGGGCCTGGGACACATTCCATTCCGCCCTGGTGTAGGTGTCTCGCTTGTCTTTCAAGCCCTGGAGTAGTTCTGCTGGTATTTCGGCTTCAATCTGTTCTCGCAGTTGCTTTTCTTCAGCAGAAATTTTTTCTCGACCATTGCCAAACACCTGCTTCTTCAGTGTATTTTGAGCTTTTTGGAACAAGCTGCCAATTAGAGTGCTTTTCTTTTCGGTTGACTCTGAGTTGGTGTCAGGCGCAGAATCTACTGACTCATCTACTGACTCATCTACTGACTCATCTACTGACTCATCTACTGACTCATCTACTGACTCATCTACTGACTCATCTACTGACTCATCTACTGATTCATCTACTGATTCATCTACTGATTCATCTACTGATTCATCTACTGATTCATCTACTGATTCATCTACTGATTCATCTACTGATTCATCTACTGCAGCAGCTTCAGCAAGGTTAATAGCTTTTTCGCTTCCTTCAATCATTGCCCTTTGGGCTTCTCCTATTTCGTATCCAGCAATCTTTGCTCTTTGCTCAACTTCCGATAGATAATCTCTAGCTGCTTGGGTGTCTAATAGTTCGTGGCTGCTGTCAACAATAAGTTTTGCGTTAACCATCGCTAAAGCTTTTTCCAGGTAGGCCATAAAGGTTGTTTTGTTCGGATTAGCCAGGAAAGCAGACCTGTGCTCAGAAAGACTGTTGGCGATTTCCGGTAAGGATTCATCCGCCTGACTTACTGGAGGAACTTCAGGCCCTATTCCTTCCTGGGTTGCTGTTGGGCCTACTGCTTCTGTGGTGGTGCCTCCGGAGGTGTCTGGCGTTGTTTGTGCAATTTCGAGTTCGATCGGATCGGTGCGATTTTCAAAATAAACACTGATACTATTTGTGTTTCCTGTAACTCTGGAGACAATGGCGTTTTGTGCTCCTAGTGATGTTGGGCTGCCGTTGGCGCTTTCGTACTCAAAAGGTTCACCAATGGATAGATTTGTAACAACCACATCGTTAACATTTCTAAAATCATTACCTGTCGGTGTTTCACCTACGCGAGCCTGAACCCTTGTGTTTGTGTAGGATGAAAAATCTTCTGCTTCTGCTGTGTTTGTGTTGGCTTCAGCTGGATTGACGGGCTCTTGAATTTCTTCTGCCTCCCGGTCTTTGTTGAATTCTTGAAATAGTTGTATTGCTTCATCTATGAAAGAGTTGACTGCAGGTGTGGCGTCCAATCCGTCACCAGTCATTTGTTGTAAGCTGGTGATTCTATTTTGCAGTTCTTGAACATTATCAAAGATCGCCCCCTCTTCCCCTGTCTCTGGAACAAACTCTTTAATTGCTGCGAGAAGTTTTCCAATAACAACATCAGGTGCTTCTCCGGATTCCTTGAGCGCTTCCAGGCTTGCAATACCCGCAGCAGCAGTTTCTGTATTAATGGGCGGTTGTTGTTCCGGAGACTCTGGTGTTGTTGGTTCAGATTCTACCGGGGTTGTTTGATCATCGTCGGGAAATTTAAACTTCATATGTGTATTAGTAAAGGCTATTAATTTGATCTCGCAATGTTTGTAAGTTGTCCTGGTCTACCGCCTCCAATTTCTTCTTTGCCTGAATGTTTTCTAACTGCTTTACTCTATCGCTATAGTACTGCACCAGTGTTTTTCCAATTGCAATAAGGAAGCTCTTGCGCTCGGCGTCCGGCATGTTTGTAATAGCAGTTTTAATATCCATACGTTACTTGTTATGTTATCAGATTTCCCCCCCAAAGGTTCCTTTCTGCATGTGTTCTATATAAATAGATCGGTAAGGTTCTGGGTATGTGTCTTCGTGTATGAGACCAAGTGCGGTTAGTATTCGCCCTACTTCAATTTGTTCGCAGTCCTTCAAGACCTCAGAATCATTGGTGATAAGATTGTTTCCACCATGTCTTTTCCCCTTCATTTTCTTTGAGGGTTTGGTAATCGTAATACCGATATAGTGATCGCCAGATCGATAAAGCCCACCCTCTTTCTCCAGTCTCTGCATGAGTGGTGCCAGAGGCTTGTATGACAAAAGAAATTCATAAAGAGAGTTTAGAGAAATATCTTGGCTTGGCGATAAGATCTCTATCTTATAGGTATGGAATGGCGCACCTTTTTCTTTTTCAGTTCCTTCAGCGCGAGCAACGTATGTCCGAATTCGTGTTTGAATTGGAAAGCCAGGGCTCCCCACAAGGGAATCAGTTGATCTTGGGTTGAAGTGAGTTTTCATGGTATTTCTTCCTACCTTAATATCGGTATGGAGATCATCCATTATGATCACTTGGGTTTGACCCAATACGGGATGGTCCAGATTGGGTACCATGGAACTTTCTTTTAAATGAGGTCTTGCATTGGTGTATTGCCTTAGAGCCGTGCTTTGTCTAAAAACCCGCGCTCCCAGGCGCTGAGTGGTCAGCGCGTTGATCATGTCTTGCAAGGTTCCTCGTGAATTCATTAGTCCAGAAAGAGATTTTTCTTTTTGCCATCGTTCAAGCTCGTTTTTTACTGGGGTGGTGAGATTTGGAGTATTTGCTATCGCCTGCTTCGCGCGCTCAGTGGTGATTGGTTTTTGCAGAGATTGAGAAGAAAGCGGAGTGTTTGAGCCAAGTAGCTGCATGCGTAAGTCTTCGTCTACAGCAAGCTGGTAGAACAAGTTAGGATTCGAAAGAGCGTTGTGACCTAGTGATAGTGCTAGTCGCATGACAATTTTCCTCATTTTATGTTCATACTTAGGACCAGTTACTTTGAGACTGTTAATCCGGTCTTGAAAGTCATCAGCTACTAACTGCTCTCTTCGTTCGTATACTTTCTCAAGGAGTATTGCCGCGCGAGCAATATCCGGCATTGCCTCTTGTAGTTTTTTGAGCCTAGGCTGGCCCTCTGACCTCGCTCTCATGAGACCAGATTGAAAGAGTTTCTCAAGAAAAATAATTTCCGGAGAGCCTTCGTAATTAATACTTTTTTCTGTTGGCGATGTGAGACTAACTTCAACGGCATCACCTTCGGGATCATCGATCATGACAGGTTCTTTTGCCTCTGTGGTTGCCTTAAGGGGGGTTCGTAGTTCAGGGTGCAAGCTGTCTAGTGCGGTGAATAGTGCTCGCAAGCGACCTCGATCGACGTCATATTTTTTCTTCCGATAGTCTTCTTTTTGTGGAATGACAACTTCGCTCAAGATGTGACCGTCTGCTAAGTACCATCCGTGAAGATTTGACTCGTACACCGTATCAGTTTCTGTTGGCGTGATGGTTGCCTGGTCTAGTAGTTTTGCGTCGATGAAATCAAGGCGATGATCTTTGCCCGAATACCAAACAAATTGACTGCCATCTTGTCGGGTCTCGATATGGCAAATGCGAATGCTCGCGTCTTCTAGTCCTTGTTCGGGTAGTGTTATTTTGTAAGACCGAAATACCTCTACAGGTAATTCCTGTTGTTCCTGTGACCGTACTGTTTCCACGCCAGAACCAGCACCAGTGAATTGACCACCGATCTTCTCCATTACTAATGTCAATTGTATATGTAATCCATTGAATTATGTTTGTGTGTGTGAATAGGAAAATTTGACATCCACAGCTTTTCCATGGCATACGTTATTTGATGTTGCGGTTTTACCCTGCATTGCTACCATTTACATCACGTGGGGTTACTCCTCTCGGATTTGGCTTATTGCTATACAACAACAGGACACTGATGGACATAAGCGCCAACAGTCGACAAAACGAACCGTGTTTTCCCATACTGCTATGGCAGGATCAATTGCTTTTGCAGTAGCCGGAATCGTGACGTATGTCACAACTCTAGCGTGGTTGCCTGCAGCGCAAGCGGCAGATAATCCAAATATGACACCGGTTAATATTCAAACCACACAGTTATTGGCATATAACGGTGGTTCTTCTATTTTGGAAGACGTTTCGTTCCCTGAAATGCGCGTTGTTTCAGATCATGCAATTCAGCCAGATCTTGGGATTTTTGACCTAAATGATTCAGGTTTTGTTGTTGATGCTCCAGAAATTAATCAGCGAACCCCTGAATTAGCACTACAAAAGAAGCCTTTCACACACATTGTTTCCCCTGGTGATACATTGTCTGGCATTGCGGCGCGTTACAATCTCAAGCTTGATACTGTTTTGTGGGCAAATGATTTGAACCGTAAAAGCGTCCTGCGAGCCGGGAAAGAGTTAGTCATCTTGCCATTGGATGGTGTACAGCATACCGTGCGTTCTGGTGATACGTTGTCTGGCATTGCCGCAAAATATGAAGCTAAAAGCTCAGAAATTGCTTCATATAACAATATTGATCCAAGTAGGTTGGTAATTGGTAAAGAGCTTATTATTCCAGGTGGAACCGGAAACACATCAGCTGCTGTGGTTCAAAAACGCAGCGTTCTGAGTGCACCAAAAGCTAGCGTGCAGGCGGGGCAGATTATTGGCGACATTATGATTCCAGTATCAGCTCGCGTTTCTCAAGGATATGGCCCTACTCCATTTGCACTAACCAGTGGTTTCTATGTAGGTAACATGCATGGTGGAATCGATTTGGCGAATAAAACTGGCACACCGGTGTACGCTGCGCATGATGGAACTGTTATTTTGGCTGGAACACTGCGTGGATACGGAAAGGTGGTGTACTTGAAAGGTAAAGACCTAAAGGGTCGTACCGTATTTACTCGATACGGTCACCTCGACTCTTATTCAGTAAAAAAGAATCAAGTATTGAAAGCCGGAGAACAGCTTGGGCGCCTTGGCTCAACCGGACGCTCTACGGGGCCACACCTTCACTTTGAAGTTCGCGATGCAAGCAACAAGCAGTGGGTAAACCACGAACTGTATCAAATGTATTGGGGATACTAAAAAACACCGGCGAGACCGGTGTTTTTTAGTGGAAGAAAATGTAATAACTTACTCGTCCGTTTCTTTGTGTGCAATTGCTGTGGTTGCAGCTGGGTTTGCTTCAAGTCGTTCACGCTCAATTGGTTCCCCGCTTACCTGACAGGTGCCGTAGGTGCCTGCTTCAATGCGTTCTAGTGCATTCTGCACTTCGGTGTATCGTTTTTCTAATACGTTAAGGACAGCAATGTCTCCCTCAAATTCTTCGATGGTGTCAGCAATTTCATCGAACTCAGGAGTTTCCTGGTCGATTGGTTGTGGTGTCACAATCCAATCCCCTGCTTCGTTTAATTGTCGGCCCATAGCACTGAACTGCTTGGTTAGATCTGCAAGTTCAGCTTCTAGTTTGTCTTTAAAATACTGTAGATCTTGTTCATTCATACGGGAATAGTGTACCGCAGGTCCTATTGTTGCGCTAGTCGATTTACGATTTCTGTTACGGTGTCCGGGCTGGTGGTGATGATTACATATGAGGCGTTTACGATAGTGTAGAAAAAGAGTCTCTCGCTGGGTCCAGTGGTGCGAGTAATTATGGTTTCTTCTTCGTAGCGAATCACTGGTTCGGTGGTGGTTGCAATAGTACTACTGCTTGAAGTTGACACCTCAGGCGGGGTCACAATAATTGGTGTTCTGATAATCTCAGTTTCTTCAATAATGGTGCCCATGTAATAACTACGAGCGGGAATATTATTGATTAACTCATCTTGGAAGCTGCCGGCAGTAATATCTTGGGTTGGTAAATTAAAGGCGACCAGAAGATCGTTGTAGAGGGTTTGTTCCCAAAATCGCATTCCTTCTCTCGTGCCAGAGAAGTCACGAGCTTGGAGCACGAGGAAAGGGGTCTGCTCACCACTCTCCGTATGGTATCCCCAGACAAAGTCTGGATAGACAGAGGTGGTTACCAGAAGTGGCATATTTGGCCACAGTATTTCCCCAGCTTCTTTCAGGCTGGCAATACGTCCGTGTTCTGGAACAATGCGCACCATGCTTGGGCTGATATAGCTTTGTGTTGCCAGGTTGGCGACATCACCCGCAAGAGAGTCTGATTGCAGTGAGAGCTTGATGTTATAGTCCATTGGAAATAGGCTTGGGAGCTCAGGTCCTTGTTCTGGTGGCGTCGGTACGCTGAGTCGTTCTGATATAAACACCGTGGCGATACCACCAAAAATTAAGACCAATGCAGCAATAAGCCATACCAGACTCATCTTTCTCCTTCGTTTTAGTACCGCTTCCCTTTTCCGTTCATATTGCTGTTCCTGAAGGACAGAACGTAGGATTCCATTTTGGTACTGTGTTTCAAGTTTTTGAAGGTCGCGATAAAACGTTCGCATTCCTTCGTACTTCTTGTTTTGGTCTTCTGCCATATTGCTATGGTACGAGCTTTTTGTTCGTTCTCCTAGTATGGGTTGGTGAAGAAGTTTGGATTATCTTTTTTCACCGATAACCCAATGCGTCCGCGGTCTTTGTCTACCTTAATGACGGTGACTGGTAGGGTTGTACCTTCTTTCACAAGATCTTCTATTTTTTCAACCCTAAATGTTGCGAGTTCTGAGATGTGTACCAGACCTTCATGGGTGCCGCCAAATTTAACAATTACCCCAACACCATCAATGATCTTCACTACTTCCCCTTCTACCTTTTCTCCCACTTCCCAATCTTTAACAAGTGATTGAATGATTTCCTTTGCGGCATCTGCGGCGCCATCTTTTCCAGTACAGAACACCGTTCCATCATCTTCAATACTGATTTCCGCTCCCGTTCGCTCCCTAATCTCATTAACAGTTTTTCCTCCGCTACCGATAACCATTCCAATCTTATCTACCGGAATAGTTAAGACGGTAATCTTTGGTGCACGTGGTGAAATATCTGTTCGTGGCAGTGCGATTGCTTCGCTCATGGCGTCTAGAATGTGGAGACGCGCAGTCTTTGCTTTTTCTAGTGTGTGTTCAAGGATCTCTAGTGAGACACCGCTTACTTTTACATCGAGCTGAATGGCGGTAATTCCATTTCGGGTTCCTGCAACCTTACAGTCCATGTCTCCATGATGATCTTCTGGTCCTTGGATGTCGGTGAGGATTTTGTAGTTTGAAGCATCATTGGTATCAATCATGACTCCCATGGCGATTCCGGCTACAGGTGCAGTGATTGGTACTCCTCCGTCCATGAGTGCCAGTGTGCTGGCACAAATAGAAGCCTGGGATGAAGATCCGTTTGAAGACATGGTTTCAGAAACTAGACGGATGGTATATGGGAAATCAGTTTTATTTGGTATTACCGGTTCAAGAGCTTTTTCACCGAGGGCTCCGTGCCCGATGGCTCGTCGGTTAAAACCGCCAACTCGTCCTGTTTGCCCTACGGAGAATGGTGGAAAATTGTAGTGATGCATGAAACGCTTGCTTCCCTTCACTTCCATTCCTTCAAGCGTGTGGGCGTCATCTGGTCCTCCAAGGGTTAAAGCAGAGAAAACATGAGTATTCCCCCGATAGAAGATTCCGCTACCGTGTAAGACTGGTGATACGCCACCAGCTTGTGCGTACAGCGGTCGTACTGTGTCCATGTCTCGAAGGTCACTACGCTTATTTCCGGTAAGGGCAGCTTCGTGGAGTACGTCATCTACAAAGTGATGATAATAATCACCGGCTTGTTTCACGTATAACTCAGCTTCTGCGTGGTCAGACCACAGTTCTTCAGCTTTCTGCTTCCATTCATCTTCAAAGTGGTAAAGATTCTTCTTACCGTCTGGTCCAAAAATACCTTCACGCACCTGTGTGGCCATGACATCCTGAAAGACGTTCACCACTTCGGCCGGTGTGTCTTTGATGGCAACAACGCGCTTGGTGATTCCTAGGTCTGTTACGATTTCTTGCTGCCACGCTTCGAGTTTGGTGATGTGTTCATTGGCAAGGTTGAGGGCTTGCATCATGTCGTCTTCAGAAACCTCATGCGCCATTGCTTCAATCATGTTTACAACACCACTTGCTCCACATACGGTGAGGTCAAAGGTGTAGCCTCCGTCAGTGCTGTCATAATTTTGGGGAATGTAGTTGCCGACGCGAAGCACTGCTCCTTCGGTGTTTTCTCGTCCTACATGTACCGCTCCAACGGGGCCATTCCAAGGAATATCCGAGGTTGCTAGAGCTAGTGAAGCAGCGTTGATTGCTAAGATGCCAGGATCAGCATTCCCAACTGCTAGCACGGTCACCACCACTTGGATGGCATTAGTGGTGCGATGGTCAAAAAGTGGACGAATGGTGCGGTCAATCATGCGACCAGAAAGTACCGCTTCTTCAGAAGGTCTCCCCTCTCTTCGGTTGTACTTACTTCCTAGGATTTCACCGTTGGCATAATAGCGCTCTTGATATTCAACGGTTAGATTGAAGTACCCCGGATTCCCTTTTCCGTCCTTGCTCATCACCGCCGTTGCAAGCACAACGGTGTCTTGTGATGAAAGCATAACTGAACCATCAGCCTGTTCGGTCAGGTTGGTAAACTGGGCGGTGATGGTGTGATCACCAAGGTTAAGTTCGTATTGTTTTTTCTCCATACCAATATTGAAACACCCTTCAGACCACAGGTTTGCTGTATATAACAACGAAGCCTATCCGTCTGAAGGCTGTGTTAATGAGTAAGTTGTGGCGAGTATACCACTATTTGCGTTTTGTGTTGCGCCCTTTGGTATTGCGGCGGCCGTTGTTTCCAAGCAGGAATTTTCTTGGTTGCTCCGAAAGATCGGTAAAGTGATCCACTGATTCAATGAGCTTGCTTGAAGAAGATTTTTTAAATGACATCACTTCAACTTGGAGTCCTGAGTGGATCTTCAGGTACTGGACGAGGGGCACAAAGTCTCCGTCTCCGGTCACGAGCACAACAGCGTCTAGCTTTGGAGCCATAGTAATAGCATCCACCGCCATTCCTACATCCCAGTCTGCTTTTTTAGCGCCACCAATAAAGATTTGGATATCTTTGGTTTTGGTTTCAATACCAACTTTGGTGAGTGCTTCAAAAAAGCTTTGTTCCGTTCCGTCTTCGGTACTAATTACATATGCTAAAGCACGAATAAGCTGTCGGTCGGCAACAGCTTCTTTAAGAATGTTTCCAAAGTTTACATATTTCCCGAATAGGTTTTTTGCACTGTGGTACAGGTTCTGTGTATCAATAAAAACAGCGACACGCTGTGAAGGGTGTTTAATTACAGACATAGATGTTTAATTTAAGAATATAAAAATGGTGCGCTTATACAGCACGGTTAAGTATACCAGCTATGAAAATAGAAAATACAAAAGACTTATGCTGCTTTTGTTTTAAGACCCAGCTCCTTAGTGAGTGCTTCGTAGGCTTTTCGGTCTGACTCCATAAGAGTAATAAGGAGTTTTCGACGTTCGGTCACCATCCCCATAAGTCCGCGACGAGAGTGCTTGTCTTTCTTATGTTCTTGTAGGTGTGACGCAAGTTCGTCAATTTTTTGTGACAAAAGTGCAATAGTAATCGGAAGAGATCCGGTGTCCCCGTCCTTCTTCTGGTGCTTTTTAATCGTCTTTGCTTTTGCTTCTTTAGTAATTGGCATGGCCAAAAGTTATCATGATTGTTGTTGAAATGCAAGTATAAACGGATCGTTTATACTGGTGTTGTGTCAGAAAGAAAAGTCCACACTCTTAAAACAGAATTTCTCGAATATGTAGAGATCGAAAAGGGTTTGTCGCTAAAAACCGTTGAAAATTATGATCGGTATCTAGACCGATTCTTTGATGTGATGGGAATACAGAGTATTCACGACATTACAGACGAGTCGGTTCGTAAATTTCGTTTGTATTTGAATCGTCAGCCCGGTGCTAAAAAACGAGGGCAAACTCCAACCACGCTTAAAAAGAAGACCCAGAACTACCACTTGATTGCCCTGCGGGT
>Ga0075476_10000041_pt1 | contig 43208 bp, 42 predicted proteins | sample DEB08_DNA_5_FD_76339 | JGI IMG/M metagenome (GOLD analysis project Ga0075476, IMG submission 76339) | Aqueous microbial communities from the Delaware River and Bay under freshwater to marine salinity gradient to study organic matter... | ecosystem: Environmental > Aquatic > Marine > Coastal ...
GGCCGAGCGCTCGTCGCACAGCAGCGCGTCGAGCACGAACACGACCATCCATTGACCGGCGGGGGCCAGACGCTGACGCCGAGCGCCCACCTTCACCTTCGTCAATGATGAGTACTTTTCGACGTGATCCTGGAGTTGCTCCCAGGTCACCATCGACGTACACCGAATCATGGCCGCCATCATCAGGAATGGAGATCCTGCGCCGAAGACCTGGGTCGATTGACCGACCCGGACGCTGCTTATCGGAATCCATCAACGTTGACGCTAGCGAGCACGCACCACACGAAGGTGTCACCTTCGAAGTTCGCTTCCAAACTCCTCAATTGAAGCCAAACAGTTGAACCTCTGAACGTAAAACGAATCCTGTTGCTTCGCTCACACGGTCGCGAACGACCGCCATCACAGCGACGACATCGTCAGCTAAGCCGCCACTATCAGCCTGAATAAAATTGGCATGTTTCGCCGATACCTCTGCAGTACCTATCCGAAAGCCGCGCAGACCCAATTCGTCGATGAGTTCCCCGGCGCTCACCTCGCCAGGAACAGGGTTCACAAACACCGACCCACAGTTCTGCCCGCCAGGTTGGTGCTGGCGCCGCCATTTCACAATCTCTTCCACTCGCCGAGATACGTCATCGACCTCACCAACAGTGCCGCGCAGGCGCGCCGACACGACAACATGATGACCGCCGAGAGCAGATGATCTAAAAGCGAGATCCAACTCCTCGCAACCGCGTCTACCGGATGTTGCCAGTTGCAGGTCAACCACCTCCACATCTATCAGGCTGTCCGCCATATCCGCCCCATGACCACCTGCGTTCATGCGCACTGCCCCGCCGATTGATCCGGGAACACCAACCATCCACTCAAGCCCTGCAATTCCCAGCGAAGCCATCCGACGCGAGAGAACCGGGAGGGCCACCGACCCACCCACTCCCACGACAAGTGGCTCACCAATGTGCCCATCAGCGGGTTCAGCGTGAATCCATTCAGCAAAAGCACCAAGCCTTACGACAACTCCGTGCCACCCGCCATCTGACACCAACGTGTTCGATCCCCTGCCGATCACCGCCACCGGGGCACCGCACTCTCTGGCAGCATCGCCAACCAACATCAAGTCATCGACAGAATTGACCTCAACCCCGGCCGCAGCAGTTCCACCAATTCGATACGTCGTCAATCGACCAAACGGAGCGTCCCTCGCAATCGCAAGCGCGAGTTGAGGTGATCGTTCATCTACACCAGCGATGAACTCGTCGACATTCCAACCCTCATGCCTCACTGCACAACGCTCTCTCCACGAACCCCTCGTGCCATCAGTATCTCGTCAGGAAGAGTTGCGATATCCCCGCAACCCATTGAGAGACACAAATCGCCTGGCCGAAGTTCAGAAGCAAGGAACGTTATGAGCGCATCGCGCTTTGGCATCCACACGACACGACTGTGGGGCCGAGCCTCAAGCACCGCGTTCACCACAAGTTTTCCTGTGACACCTGGAATCGGCTGAGTCCCCGACGAATAAATATCGGTGATGACAACAACATCTGCGTCCCGAAAACTCATTGCATACTGATCTGAGATTTCCGACATTCGATTGAAACGATTTGGTTGAAAGACGGCAACAACCCGAGACCAATCAGCGACAGATTCACGGGTCGATGCAAGCACAGCTTCGATCTCGGCCGGCAGATGAGCATAATCGTCAACCAGCGTTGCCCCATCGACAATTCCACGAACATCGAAACGTCGGGCAACACCTCCGAAGGTTCCCAATGACTCGGCGGCAACTGCGGGATCAACTCCGAGTTCAACCGCAAATGCAAGAGCTCCGGTTGCATTCAACACGTTATGCAAACCCCGAAGCGGAAGCTCGACACGGGCAATCACCTCACCACGCCGTTCAACTGCGAAAGTGTTACCAGAGCGCTGAGGTTGGATATCAACCACTCTGTAATCAGCTTTTTCGGCAACGCCAAAGGTCACCACGGCCCGAGTGGCAGCAAGGCGTCCGGCCACATCGCAGTCGATACCAACCACCACCGGACCGTCCGCTGCGTCGACGTACCTCTCGAAGCCCTCGACAATCGCATCAAAGGTTCCGTAGTTATCTAGATGATCGACATCGATGTTTGTCAGCACGGTTCCAGCGAGTGGCAACCGAAGATGAGTTCCATCGCTCTCGTCGGCTTCAACGACAAAGGAACCAGAATCAGACCATCGAGCTCCCGTACCGACGTCGGCGACGTCCCCGCCGATGACAAACCCGGGTTCTCGACCAGCTGCGGAGAGAATCAACATCAGCATTGAAGATGTCGTCGTCTTTCCGTGCGTACCGGCAACCCCATAGGCATTGGTTTGCCGGCACAGCGCACCGAGCACCTCTGACCGATGAACTGTCGGAATGCCTCTCTTGCGAGCCTCGTCAAGTTCGTTGATATCTGAGGGAATCGCCGTCGAATACGTCACCACGTCAGCATCGTGCACATGTTGCCGGTTATGACCGATATGAACCTCGACACCGCTTGCGCGAAGTCGATCAAGAATCTGACGCTCACGAATGTCACTACCCGACACAATGTGACCCATCTCAGCGAGGGCAATCGCTATGGCACTCATTCCTGGCCCTCCAACGCCCACAAGATGAACTCGCCGGCGCTCATCCAATTCCCACACCACTCGCTCGCGTGGAAACACCTCTCCCAGAGGGTTAGGGCTGCTCAACGTTGACACGCTCTCAGGCTACGACGCTCAGGTGCCTCGAAGCCGGCATCACTTCGTGTCGTGCAGCGCCAAGGAGTCGAGAACAAGTTTCGATATCAATCCGCCGTGGTGAATGGTTCCGATTTCACGCGCCCGTGCGCTAAGGGCATCTCGTCGCTCGACATCATCGAGCAGAGTTGTCATCGCCTCAACAACTTCATCCGGATCGTTGTCACCAACAAGTACCGCTCCGAACGAGTCAGATAACCACCGTACGTTTGCGACTTGGTGATCATCGGAGGCACCGGACCACGGAACCAAGATCGCTGGGGTTCCAGTTGCCGCAACCTCGTGCACCGTGCTCGCACCACCTCGTCCAACGAAGAGATCTGCGGCGGCATACAGGTCTTCGACCGTGCGAACGAATTCGCTTCTGCGATACCAGATCGACGTATCCCCATTGCGCTCGCTCGGCCCAGTCACGCGTTGTTTCCCTGAAATGTGAATAACTGCCAGATCGTTTCGAGCAGAGTTGCTTTCGAGAAAACTTGCAACCGCGTCGTTGAGTACGCCGGAGCCCAAGGATCCTCCCATCACCACAACAAGATCTCGACCGTCCGGGACCCCTAAACGATGGCGTGCTGCATGGGCGTCCTTTCGGCGATCAACCTGAAGAATCGAGCGACGTAATGGTGCGCCAACAACAAACGCATTGCGCAGCCGAGAACCTTCAAAGGCGACTGCCGAGGATGACGCCCAACGCGCTGCAAGTCGACTTGCCCGACCCGGAATACGGTCGTAACTGATCACAACGATCGGCCGTCGCAGCACGATCGCTGCAAGCACCGGAGGAAGGCTCGCGTAGCCGCCAACCGACACCACCGCTCCGACCTTCCACCGACGAAAGAGCACTATCGATCGAAATGTCGCAGCGATCTGCCGAGCAAGAAACGTCGGTGTCTGGAACGAAAACTTTCGGCCGATTCCACTGACCGCAAAAAACGTTCCAGAGAAACCGCTTTCTGGAACCAGCTCAGTTTCAATACCGCGCTGTGCCCCAACATATTTCAGCTGCGCCGGATCAACCCCAGCATCAACAAGGCCCTGCATCACCGCAATCGCAGGAAACACATGCCCAGCCGTGCCCCCTCCAGCAATAACAATGCTTGAGGTGATTGGCTGGGATTGCGTCACGTCTTGGACTTTACGGGCTGGCGGGAGATATTGAGGAGCAGCCCAACACCTACCAGGCATGACATCAGCGACGTTCCTCCATGCGAGAAAAACGGAAGCGTCAACCCGGTAACCGGCAGCACTCCAGCAACTCCGCCCACATTGATAATCGCCTGAATCGCGATCCAGGAGGTCACCCCGGCTGCAACGAGCATTCCAAAACGGTCAGGGGCTCGCAAGGCCGTCTGCATACCAAGGATGGTAAGCAGGGTGAAGCCACCAAGAACTGTGACCACTCCAATCAATCCAAGTTCATCGGCGATGATTGCGAAAATGAAGTCGCTATGCGCAAGCGGTAGGTAGCCGAGTTTCGATCGACTTCCGCCAATACCTGAGCCAGTCAGACCACCATTTGCGATACTCAGCATTCCCTGCCACACCTGATAGGCGTAATGCTCCTTGTTTCCTTCAATGTCAAAGAATGCGGTGATTCGCCCAAACCGGCGAGGAGAAGCAAACACCATGATTGCCCCAAGAAATGCCCCGACACTCACCACGCTTCCGATGTGCATCCATGGAATTCCAGCAATGAACGACATCGCTACCACGATGAGCACGAGTACGACCGCAGAGCCAAAGTCGCCCTGAATCAGGCTGAAGATAAACGCGAGGCTCGTGACCGCCCCGATCGGGATAATTGTTCGGCGCCAGTCGTTCAAGACGTCTTTACGGCGGGTGAGAATGTCGGCAACACCAAGAATGACCGACAACTTGAAAATCTCGGAGGGCTGGAAGGTCATACCACCGACTGACACCCACGAATTTGCATCATTCACCGTGTGGCTCCACCCCGGAACAAGCGGAAGCGCCATCATCCCAAGTCCGACAGCCCAAATCAACGTAATAAGACGGCGAAACAACTGATAGCGAACCCGTATGACGACAGACATCAAAGCTAAACCAGCGCCCGCGAACACCGACTGCCTGATGACCATCGAGTAGGGCGAACCATCGCCGGCTGCTCGCAACGGGCCAGATGCAGACAGCAGCATCACAAGCCCAAGAAGCACCATGATTGCAACCACAGCGATGATCGCGAAATAGGTTCTCGAGGCTTCTACGGCGCGGTCACGCTGCAGTGCCTCGCGAAGAGACAGCCGATCGTGGCGCTCATGACGTTTACCACCAGCACCGCTCTCTCGCTTGCGCTTCGAGGCGGCGAGGGCTTGCCTACGACGGTCATCGATGTTGCCACCATGTTTGATTGCAAGTGTCACTGTGTCCCTCCCAAAATTTCGGAAACCCCTTGTTGCATGCGTTCTTTCACGAGACGGATGAAATGATCCCCGCGAGCCGGGTAGCCCCCTGAGGGATACCAATCGAAGCTCGCGCAACCCGGGGATAAAACGACCTCGCCACGCCTTGCTGCCAACCGAGCAGCGAGGTCGACGGCGGTCTCCATCGAACCTGCCGCCACCACTTCCACAGTGTCACCAAACACTTCAGAAATTTCGGCTGCAGCCTCTCCGATTGCGACTACAGCACGAAGCGACGAGCCAACCTCAGCCATTGGCGCCAAGTCAAGGTCTTTGTTCCGCCCGCCAGCGATGAGAACAGCTGTGGGAAACGCCCGAATAGCTGCCGAGGCCGCATGCGGGGTGGTCGCCTTCGAATCGTTGAACCAACGAACGCCATCGACTTCTCCCACAAACTGGAGTCGGTGAGGAGGTGCTTCAAATGCACGGAGAGCCGATGCAACGGCCTCGACATCAACAAGACCGCTCTCCAACACAAGCGCTGCAGCAGCTAGCGCATTCGTCATATCGTGCGGAAGCGATCGAGTCATTTCGGATGCAGCGATAATCGGCCCGCTCGGAGCCATCAGCACCCCATTGTCAACGCAGTAATCCCCGTCGAAGCCGAATGTAACTTGGCGGCCCGTAGAACGTCGAAGATGCGAGAGCACGATTGCGTCGTGAGAACTTCCGATCGAGGTATCAGTTTCAACCTGCTGCGAAAATATTTTCGCCTTTGCCGACTCATAAGAGGCCATGTCTCGGTGCCAGTTGAGGTGATCTGGAGCCAGGTTGAGCCAGACTGCAGCATCTGCACGGAAGACGTCTGTCCATGCCAAGCGAAAGCTCGTGCATTCAACGACATACACATCGAGAGCAAGTTCGAGCGCATCGATCAGTGGCGTATCCGTGTTGCCGACCGCAAGAGACCGAACTCCACCCGCCGCCAACATGGCGACAGCAAGTTCGCAGGTGGTCGTTTTCCCATCCGTTCCCGTGACCGCAAGTATCGGACGAGGCCCACCGTCGCGTTGCTGTTCAGCGGCGTAGGCAATTTCAATTTCACTAGCAATAGTGACTCCTGCTCGTTGAGCGGATTCGATGAGTTGATGATGCTCAGGAACCCCAGGAGCCGGGGCGATGAGGTCGAATTCACTAACAAATGAGTCGAGTGAATCGCCATTTGGTAGCGCCCCAAGAGAAAAACCATGAACGCTCGCCCGCTGTTCCTTGATCCGGTCAATGACGTCATCGGTAATAACGACCTCATGCCCATGGCGACGCAGAGCCCTTGCAGTTGATTCGCCGGCAATGCCGAAGCCATGCACAAGGGACCGCATCTCAGCCACCGACCACCGCAGTGAAGTCACCAATAAAGATGGCGAGAGCAAGGGCAACGAACACAGCAGACAAGAGCCAGAAGCGAATGATGACCGTCGTCTCGGGCCAACCACTGAGCTCAAAATGATGGTGAATCGGCGACATTTTGAATAGTCGACGCTTACGACCTGACAGCTTGAACACACCCATCTGAATGGCGACCGAACCCGCTTCAACCACGTTGATTCCACAAATCAAAATGAGAAGAAGATGAGTGTTCATCGTTAACGCCAGCGATGCGAGCGCTGCGCCAATCGCAAGCGCACCGACATCACCCATGAATATTCGAGCGGGGGCTGCGTTCCACCAGAGAAAACCCAGGCACGCCCCTGCGAACGATGCAGCCAACACCCCCATATCCAATGGATTCACGACGCTGTAAATCTCTGGGTTTCGGAATGTCCAATACGAGATAATCATGAAGGCTCCGAACCCCATCAGGGCTGAGCCACCCGCAAGACCGTCGAGCCCATCGGTGACATTCACCGCGTTAGTTGTTGCCCAGATAATGAGACCCGCCCAAAGGACCCACACCACCTGGGGTACGTCGAAGCCAAGATCTCCAGCTCGGGTAATCGAGATCGATTCTTCAATACCTGTCGCTGCAACAAGCCACCAAGCGATACCAAAACTCATCAGCATCGTGATGTAGTTCTTTTGCTTCCAGAAAATCCCGCGGTTGTGGCGCTTCCGAACCTTGATCCAGTCATCGAGAAAGCCCATAAACGACATTCCAAGGATTCCGACCCAGACAATCATTGCCTGGTCAGAGAAGGCGATATCTCGCGTGTGTGCAATCAGCCACCCGACGAGCGCGGAAACAACAATGGCAATGCCACCCATTGTCGGAGTTCCCTGCTTACCCATGTGATGCTCTGGACCATGATCCTCTTTGCCGAGAATCGGTTGCCCCTGCCCACGCGAAGAAAACCAGCGAATAAGAAATCGTGTTCCGAGCAACGAGCACAATGCAGCCGTCGCTCCGGCAAGCATGATCGCAATCATCGTTTGGCCTCCATCGCTGCACGAACGTGTTCGACATCATCAAAATCCGTCTTGCAGGATCCAATTTCTTGATAGCGCTCATGACCCTTGCCGGCGATGATGATCAGGTCGCCATCTTCCGCAGCGAGCACTGCTCGAGAGATCGCCTCGGAGCGGTCGACCTCGCTACTCCACCTTGCTGTTGTGGTTTCGCTAAAACCAGCGCACACCTCTGCAATGATTTCACTGGGATCTTCGTGACGAGGATTATCAGAGGTCACCACAACAACATCAGCATGAACTCCGGCTATTGCTGCCATTTCAGGACGCTTACGGCGATCCCGTCCACCCCCACAGCCGAAGACAACAATCAGACGTCGCCCTGCAGCTAACTCGCGACACGTACGCAGCAACGCCTCTAGTGCCTCGGGCGTATGTGCAAAGTCGACAATGACGTCGTAGCCCTCTCCAGAAATTCGTTGCATACGTCCTGGCACCTGCTCAACCGATGCCAACCCACGAGCGATGGTTTCATCATCAATTCCAAATGCCCGAGCCCACGAAATGACAGCAAGCGCGTTCTCAACGTTGGCTCGGCCCGGAAGAGCGAGACTGAACGCCGCTCCATCGACAACGAAGGTCGAACCCTCCAACGAAAGATTGAGTAACTCCACCTGCGCCATCGAAAATCGAGACACCTCTTGATCGTCTGCCGCAAGATCGCCAAGTAGTCGTCCGTGGACATCGTCAGCGTTCACCACCATCTGCTTCACCCCATAGGAGGTGAACAGCAACGACTTTGCCCGGAAATATTCCTCCTGGGTGCCATGTATGTCAAGGTGATCATGACCAAGATTTGTGAAGATCCCTGCTGCAAACGATGTGCCGCGAACGCGTTGTTGCACCAGTGAGTGCGACGAAACTTCCATTGCGACGACGGACACGCCATCATCAGCAAGCTCTCGCAACTTCCTCTGCAAACGAGGAGCTTCCGGGGTGGTCATGTCACCTTCAAGGGTTCCAATCACCGCCGAGGCACGGCCCGACTCCGAAACGACGGCCGCAAGCAATTGAGCCACGGTGGTTTTGCCGTTGGTGCCGGTAATTCCGATGACATCGATCTCAGTCGACGGTCGGCCTGAGATGATCGCCGCAATCTCTCCAAGCACCGATCGAACATCCTCGACAACCAATTGCGGAACGGCAACATCGAGTTTGCGATCGACAAGCAGTGCGACTGCTCCGCTGTTTAGAGCATCTTTGGCAAACGCGTGACCGTCGAAGTGCTCACCGGAGATGCACGCAAACAAGGCGCCATCCTCAACCCGGCGCGAGTCCATCACCACAGAGCTCACCTGAACTGAGGCACCTTCAGGAATGAGCCGTACGTCAGTCAGCATCTTTGAGGAAAGTTCGCGAGCAATGGCTCCGTCCAACATGAGCGTTTTACGGTGCCCCATCACAATCTCACTCTGCGCAGGCCGAGCCGTTAGATGGTGGCTGGATTCCCAACTCATGAGCAATAGTTGGGACGAGCCGCGCGAAGACTGGTGCTGCCGCGGTTCCACCGAAGCGATTAATGGTTCCTGCCGGTGGTTCGTCAATGCTGATCAACACAGTGATCTGCGGGTCTTCAGCAGGAAAGAACCCGACGAAGCTTGCGTAGTACGAGCGAACACCAAATTCGTCCTCGTACCCGCCATTTGGCTGAGCCTTCAGGCCGGTTCCCGTCTTTCCCGCAACATTAAACGAGGACACCTGAGCACGTGTTGCGGTACCTGAACACACCACATCAGTCATCAAGGACTGCATCACCAGCGCAGTGTTCGTCGACACCACTTCATGAGTTGCTGATGGAGCTGTCGGAACAATTTCTCCATCGTCGCCTACGAATCCGCGAACCAGTTTCGGGGCCACGTATAGACCATCATTTGCGATTGCGTTGACGGCTGAAATCAACTGAATTGGTGTGCTTGCAAGGCCCTGGCCATACGACACCGTGTACTTCTCTGAGCCGTATAACTCGTTCCACTCTTTGAAGATGCCCGCCGATTCTCCCGGAAAGTCAAGAGCCGTTGACTCTCCAAGCCCAAACTTCCTCATGAAGTCCCAATGGCGACGCAGCTGCACCTCCTCTTGAACCATGATCGTGCCGATATTCGACGACTCGACCAGAATCTGGCGAACCGTCATGTCCTCATCGGGATGCTCATGGGAGTCGCGAAGAAGGTCATCACCGTACTGGGCTCGCCAAGGAACCCCCTCAAACACCGTGTCTGGTCCGACCACACCTGTTTCAAGTCCAGCAGCAATCGTGATGACCTTGGCCACCGACCCAGGTTCATATGAATCGACCGCTGCGTGGTTGCCTGAAGTGATCAGCACCTCGTTCGTATCGACATCTCGTTTCACCGACGCCATCGCATACAACTCGCCAGAATCAGCGTCCATCACGATGCAGGTGCCTGCCTTCGATCCTGTGTTCCCAACTCGCTCAAGCAACGCCTGCTCGCAAGTGAACTGAATCGACCGGTCAATTGTGAGAATGAGATCGTCACCGGGCACTGCCCCATCAATCGCATCTTCAGTACCTGCAATCGACCGTCCACCGGGGGCAACCTGACGGGTCACGCTTCCGTTCTGGCCGGACAAAATGTCGTCGTACTGCTTTTCAAGACCAGCCGTTCCTACACCGTCGATGTCGGTTTGACCAATGACAGAACGCCCGGTGTCACCACCGGGGAGCAACCGCGTCGGCTCAGAGTCAACATTGACCCCAGATAATTTCAATGCAGCGATCTGATTCCCCAAGTCAGCATCAACCTGCCGGCGAACGTATACAAACCCCTTGTCTTTGAGAACCATCTCGTCGTACAACCGCTGCTGCTCGTCAACATCTAAGCTCAGCATCGTCGCGAGCATGGTGAGGGTGGCTTCCTCATTATCGATGAGTTTGGGATTGATACTGATCGTTGCTGCCGGAATCGAAACTGCGAGTTCCTCCCCGTTGCGATCAAAGATCGTTCCGCGATCAGCAATAACAGTCGTCGTACGTGTCCACTGATTCGTGGCCTCGGCACGCATCGAGTCACCGCCAGCTGTCTGCAACCCAACGACTTTTGCCGTCACAACGATCAGCATGACCAAGACGAATGCGACAACGATCTGAATTCGACGACGCTGATTACCAATCTTGAAGCGACCCGTTGTCGGCTTCGCTGAAATCACTCGCAGTTTGCGTTGTGGAGACGTTGAACGAGATGCAGTTGACTGCGCTGTTGTTGGCACACGAGATCGTGACTGTGACCGAGAAGCCGAACTTCGACCTTTTGCTCGCGCTGTTCGAGCTTGGCTGGGTGTTGAACGGGTCCGCTGTTGAATTGATGGAGCAGAGCGTCGTGCCGAGCGTTGTGGAATCTCACGACGGCTCATTAGTCCAGCCCATTCATAATCTTGACCATCCGAAATTGGTCCAGAGGGCCTAAGTAATCAGGAACGTCAGAAACACTGTCTCCACCGCTAGTTGCAGCCATCGCCATTGCGAGCACGAGGGGGTCAACCGAGAGAAAACTGCTGTCAACTGCCGGAGCCATTCCTAGTTCGCGTGCTCGCTGGTCAAGACGCACTGGGGCCCGCAGTTCTGCGCGAACGGCACGAAGCGTGTCAAAGCGATCGTTCTGCTCAGCAATGGCACGGTCGAGTTGGTCGATGACGGTTTGACGCGATGCGATCTGCGTGTGGATCACCGCAAGCATGCCAAGACCGGCCGCTACCACCGTGGCGGTGAATACAACAAGACGCGTCATACGGCGACGAATTTCGACCACTCGAAGCGCAGGAGGTCGAGAAACCGTTGACCGATTTACCGGTTTCCGAAGAGCAATTGCCATCAGGATTCCTCTGCGATCCGCTCAACGACACGAAGGCGTGCAGAAGTTGACCGCCGATTGCGTTCCATCTCCGAGGCTGAAGGCTTCTTAGCAACTTTCCGGACGATACGAACGGTCTGAACAGCGCCACAGATACACGGCAATTCTGGTGGGCACTCGCATCGATCGGATGCAGCGATCATCCGCTGTTTCACAATACGGTCCTCTCCAGAGTGGTACGACAGCACTGCCACTCGCCCACCAGTCACGACACGGTCAATCGCTGCATCGATTGCGAGTGGGAGAGCTTCGAGCTCACCATTGACTTCGATCCGAATAGCCTGAAAGGTCCGCTTTGCTGGGTGCCCGCCGGTGCGACGCGCCGGGGCAGGAATTGCTGCAACGATCACTTCGGCCAACTGATTCGTTGTTTCGATGGGGCGGGCCGCAACGATTGCCGTAGCAATACGCGAAGCAAATCTTTCTTCGCCATATCGTTTGATGACATCGGCCAGCCTCCGAACGTCGTATCCGTTCACAACATCGTCCGCTGTCCACGAGGCATCGGGACCCATCCGCATATCGAGAGGACCGTCGTGGCGGTAACTGAACCCTCGGCTGCCTTCATCAAGTTGATATGACGACACTCCGAGATCAAACAGTGCGCCACTTAACCGTTCGACACCATGATCAGCCAACCCACCGTCAATGTCGTCATATCGACGCATCGTCGTACGGAATCGAGCTCCAAATCGCTCAAGGCGATCGGTAGCCGCCTCTATCGCATCCGGGTCGCGGTCAAGACCAATGATGTCGAGGTCATCACGCGACTCAAGTAGCGCCTCAGAGTGTCCCCCACCGCCGAGGGTGGCATCGAGAATGGTGCCGGGAGGAACATCAGCGAATACACCAACGATCTCTTCTCGCATCACTGGGTCGTGAGAGAACGTCGCACGATCTGCGTCAGCCACCGACATCAGTCCTGCCACACCCGAGGATTCGCCTCATGCAAGTCCTCTGCTTCGATCGTCTCATAACGCGATGGTCTCCACACTTCGATGGAGTTGAGGTTTCCAACGACCATCACCTGCTCGCCACCTTTCAGGCCGGCGAATTCTCTCGCCTTGTCGTCAAGTGTGAGTCGGCCTTGTTTGTCAACCGAGACTGAGACCGTCTGGGTCGCAACAAATCGTCGTTGGGTTGGAGTCGCATTACCTGACTTCACCGCTTCAATGACGTCGTTGGCTTCAGTTTCGAATACGGCGACCGTCCGGAGGGAGATACATCCCTGAGGATCCAGGGTTGCGTAACAACGGTCACCAAGTTCGGCACGGAATGGTGCGGGAAGGCCAAGACGACCGTTGTCGTCGATGCTGCGGTCGTATACGCCGACAAACATCTTCCCCTCCCTTTCGTTCCGCTCCGCCTCGGCTCATGAGTTGCGGTTTCTCACGAGCGTCACAAGTATTTCACCTATTTACACCAATATCAACCATTTCCCACCAAAAGTCTCCAGATGTGCCCTGCAGGGTGAATTCGTAGAGTTTCTCAACGATTGAAAAGCGTGCGGCGATCCAAAAAATCGCTGTCAGTCCAACGAAGCGACAGCAGTCAACCCGCTCCTGACCAATCAGATGAATCAGCCCGCAGTAACTTGCGGGGTGAACGACGTTCAGCGAACAGCGGTCACCAGAGCAGCGTGCAGTTCAGATGCAACGATGTCTCGACAACGAGGCTCGATGAGCGCTGGCCTTCGGACCATTACCGCGGGTGGCGCCTTCAGCGCACCCAGCAACACGTCAGTTGGATCCTCAAAATGAATTTGGCCCTGAACCCGAGCACCATCACGTGTTCTGCGTTGACTTAACCCGACAAGCTTCGAATGACCTACCAAGAGCTCTCCGTGCGCCCGGCCCGCGAAACAAAGGAGGTCACCTCCTGCATCGCATTCCATCGCCCCTTCGTATTGCCAGATATCCGGCGGGCAACATCCAAGCGCCCGCAACGCCGTCATCCACCACTGCCCCACCGTCGCCATCATCGCTATCGGGTCAGCGAGGTATCGGGGATCATCAACACCTACTTCTATATCGACCCACACCGAGTCTTCTGGGTCTACAAGAACCGCTCCTCCGCCAGAGCGACGACGAACCACCTCAAGCCCATGCTCATCAACCGAAAACTGATTGAGGATGTCGCCAGATTGTCGAGAGCCAAGCACAAGGGCTGTGGCCGTTGGAACGCAATGCACGACACGAACACCTCCCCGCCAAATAGGCGCGACTGCATGCAAGTCTCCAGCAGGCGCTCTTCGGTGCAGCGACTCCGTCTTCAACTTGCAACCGGAAGGTATGCCCGCCACGCTGAAGGCATCCGCGAGACTCCCACCACCACCCACGCCGGAGACTTCGGCGCGACCGATGGACGCTTCAAGAACATTCCGGCCTCTTCAGGAGTGCGATCACGCTTGGCCAGGTTGCATGGCTTGCACGCTGCCACAAGATTTTCCCAACTATGTGAACCGCCACGCGATCGCGGGATGACATGATCGATCGAGTCAGCATGGCCACCGCAGTACTGACACTCATCATCGTCACGAGCGAACACCGCGCGCCGCGACAACACGGCTCGACGTTGACGAGGGGCTTTCACCATGTAGCGCAATCTCACAACGAGCGGAATCTCAATAGATACCGAAGGTGATCTCACGAACTCGTCGCCAGACTCAATAATTTCAGCTTTTTCAGCAAGAACTAAACATGTTGCTCGTCGTGCAGACACGACACTCAGCGGCTCGAAACTTGCATTCAGCACGAGCACGTTTCTCATCGCCTACGCCTTGACGTTCCGACGAATCATTCGCTTGCGATTCGTCGCATCTGAGCACACCACGTCAAATATTCCACCACATCTTGCGGCCTGGGAGGGTGATCACCTTTTCCGTACTGCGTGACCGACCTAAATGCGAGGTAGTCCTGAGACGGAAGAGGAAGAAATGGAAAACGACGGATCCATCCCCGAGGAGCGAGCAGGAGCATCTGGCGGATAGCGATGACCCACAATGAGGGCCGTCGACCGACTGCAATCACGACTGCGAGTACGAACCTCGTTCTCGCTATCGAACCACTCACGCTGGGCGGGGCTCCTTCGGCAGACCAAGAACCATTTCTCCAATGATGTTGCGCTGAACCTGGGACGAACCGGCGTAAATCGTGCCCGCACGAGCAGACAGGAATGTTCCCACCCAAGATGCGGATGAGTTCGGAGCCCCGGTGTCATCGGTTTGGAATGATGAAGAGGGCCGGCGACCGGTCGGGGTCATTGCTTCTGCACCGAGGATCTTCGTTGAGAGTTCCGTCAAGATGAGGTGATACTCGCTCCAGTACAACTTCGAGATCGCCGCATCCGGTCCAGGGTGATGCCCTTTCAAGAATTGAGTGAGTACTCGCATACCGTTGTAGCGCATGATCTGCACCTTGCCATAGGCATTCATGAGTTCTTGACGAATGACAGGATCCTTCGTCAATCCCCGCTCGGCAGCAAGCATCAATAAGCGATCAATCTCAGCTTGGAAGCGAATGGGCATCGTTGCGGCTGACTCGCCACGCTCAAAACCGAGAAGCGTCATTGCGACTGCCCACCCATTGTTGACTCCGCCAACGACATTGTCTTTTGGACAAACTGCGTCGGTGTAGAACACTTCGTTGAATTCGGAGTCTCCGTTGAGCATCTTGATCGGACGGACTTCCACACCTGGTTGACGCATATCTACAAGTAGGAATGAAATCCCCTTGTGCTTTGGAGCATCTGGGTCAGTACGTGCAAGGGTGAAAATATGATCGGCCAAGTGTCCTGCCGAAGTCCAGATTTTCTGTCCATTCAGGACCCATTGGTCACCATCGAGTTGCGCCTTCAGTCCAACGTTTCCGAGATCTGATCCAGCATTTGGCTCCGAGTAACCCTGACACCACGTGTCCTCACCCGAGAGCACTCGCGGAAGGTAATACTCACGTTGCTCCTCACTGCCCATGATGAGAAGGGTGTTGCCGAGCATCTGGATACCGAAGGTGTCGTTCGGTCCACCTGTCGGAACGCCGGCCAGAGCAAACTCCTCGGCAAGGATGACTTGCTCCAACGCCGAGAGTCCTGCCCCACCATATTTCTGCGGCCAACCGGGAGCGAGATACCCAGATTCATAGAGGGTCTTTCGCCAATCAGTCACAAACTCGGTGACTTCGTCGCCTTCTAAGGTTCCGATTCCACGGAAGCCACTTGGCAATTTGTCAGCGAGAAAGGATTTCACCTTCGCGCGATAGGCATCGGCATCAACGTCGTACACAGGAAGCATGGGCAGAATCGTAGCGACTGCATGGCTTCGCGTTGTAGCGGAGAGGCAAAGCGACTAGACCGCTGAGGATTCAATCGTTCCTGCGGCAAGCGCCACTGCCGATGCGCCAGCCAACACATGGAACTGCGCCACCGCTACATCTAGGTCAGTCAGGTGAGTCAAGCGTGTACGTTCAGAAAGTTCCTGGTGAATCGACTCGATAAACGCTTGACGAAACGCCTCGACAACGACTCCGCCAATTCGTATTCGATGGATGTCCATCATTGCTGCAAGCGAGGCACATGCTCTCGCCACCATCATTCCGGATTGCGCAATCAAGGAAGCTGGGGTCGAGACAAGCCCTCGACCAGTCGACGCCTCGATGCTGCGAACACCGGCATAAGCATCAAGACATCCCGCTATACCGCAGCGGCAAGGACGTCCATCAGGTTCGATACCGAGATGAGCGAATTCACCAGCTGACGCTCGTTCGCCTGACAACAACCGCCCATCAACGACAATCCCCCCATCGACGTAGTCGCCTAAGTGCACACCGATGACTGAGCCGCCATCACAAGCTGCAAGCGCATATCCCCTTCCGGTGCTCTCGAGAATGACAGAACAACCAACAACTTCTGAGATTGCATCCCGCACCGGCAAGCCGTTCCAGTCGTTATCACCCAGAGGCGCAAAACCCCCTAATTGTTCATCAACTGGTCCAGGACCGGTTACTGCGCACAGCACTGGCTGCTGCTCGGCCGGGGTTGCAGCGAGCACTCGGTGGACAAGACGGGTAAGAGCGACATCGCGATCTCTCGGAGGCGTAACAATTCTGTCACGAACCCCGACATTTCCATCCGCATCGATGATGCCAACCGCTAGGTGGCGTTCACCGAGGTCGATTACCATTCGAACGTCAACAAAATCTGTCGACGATCTCTCATCACCCATTAAAGGTCAGCCTTGCCGGCGCGCCCGAGCAGCAGCAGCCCACGAGGACATCGATGCATTGCTCAATTGCTCGCGGCCCAAGACTGCGATCTCGTTTGCCGCAACCACTCCGAGCACGACCACGCCAACAAAAATGATGAACGACAGGATGAAATTCACCGCCAGCGAGAGCACCGTTGCGACGATTCCGATCGACGCGCCAAGAATCGACATGACGAGCCTACGTCGCGACAACGCCACGCCTCGCTCGGAGAACGACGGATCTTGCTCGAGTTCTTGCTCGATCTGACGCAAAATTCGCTGTTCGTCTTCAGAAAGTGGCATCGGGTCTCATTCCAGTCATTAGTTGATGACGTCCTCTACAGTCTCGCACGCAATGAGCCATGACTCAACGCCTGGTCGGAGGAATATCACGATCAGTTGATTTTATTGATCCTGCAAGACGTATTGCGTCACCACCAAATCGCTCCCTCACATCATCGACAGCCTTGTCACGGCGACCTCGCTCAATTCCTGCATCCGAGAAAAGATTGAGTTGCTCGTTCGGAGCGCCAAACCCGGAAGCACTCACACCAAGAAGCCTGACAGGGTGACCAGCAACAGCGTTTTCAAGTAACGCATCCAAAGCGGGGACAATCTCTGATACTGAAGCAATTGGGTGACCCCATGTCCGCGATCGCGTGACCGTCGTAAAATCATTGCGACGAACCTTGATTGACCAGCTTCGAGCGCCGCCCACCCCAGAACGGACGCGCCCGGCCACGATGTCGATCATTCGAACGAGTTCTGCATGAAGCACCTCAACGTCGGAGAGGTCAACCCCAAACGTCTCCTCATGCCCAATTGACTTCGCTTCTCGGTCAGGCACAACCGGACGATTATCACGACCATTCGCCAGCTCGATGAGCTGATCTGTCAGTGCCTCGCCGACCTGTGATCGAAGGACTTCCCGCGGCATCAACGTCACATCTGACACTGTTCGGATACCGACCTTGCCCAGTTTTTCCCGAGATTTCGGACCGACACCCCAGAGGCGTCCCACTTCCAGTCGTTGGACGTAGTCGAACTCCTCGCCTGCCGCGACGACCACCACCCCGGGGCCAGGCTGAACTCCGGTCGAGGATGCAACGGGTTTTGCATCGACTGATGCCAATTTTGCGATGAACTTGTTCGTCGCCACACCGACAGAACTACCAAGACCAAGTTCGTCAAAAATTTGCTGCCGAACGTGACGAGCTAACTCGGCTGCACGGTCGAGAGTCGGGGCCGGAATCGTGACATCAAGAAAAGCTTCGTCGAGCGCCAAGGGCTCCACAAAGTCTGTGTGTTGATCAAAAATATCTCTCACCCGGGCACTCATGGCGCTGTACTTGCGATGATCCGGAGGGAGAGCAATCAGGTCGGGGCATCGACGCTTTGCCTCCGCCCCTGACATCGCTGACCGAACACCAAACCTTCGGGCCTCATACGATGCGGCAGCGACGACTCCTCGATTGGAACTTGCCCCCACCACAACCGGCAGGCCAACGAGGTCGGGGCGGTCAAGAAGCTCAACCGACACAAAGAACGCATTCATGTCAATGTGAAGAATCGAACGCATAAGGCGTTCAGCGTCAGGTGAACTTGGCATATCGATCACCCAAGTATCGCACCGAAGGGCTACACGTGAATGCCAGCCGAGCGATACGGTAATGATTGTGTCGACCACGAGCCCGCAGGTACCGCGCCCCCGACAACTTTCGGCACTCCCGCCTCAGGTTGCCCGAGCAATTGCCTTTTCGATGGTTGTGATTGTCGGCGGTCTCGGCGGACTACTCGGCTACGCGCTCGGAACGTACAATTGCTCCGACGACTGCTCGCTGAGATCGGGCACATTCCTGCTCATTGGGGCGGTCGCTGGAGCGATTGGAAGTGCAGTGATGGCTGTCCTTGCGCTTCGTGCAATGGGCGAGTGGAATGAAATTCGTGACCGTGAGCGCGCCGGACATGCCCCAAACTGACCTCGGCGGTTTGAGGAACTCCGCCGACGTAAACGACCTCCGCAGCCTTTGCATTGATCTGGCAGTCTCCGCTGCCTCCAAGGCAGCAGAAGGCCGTGCACAACGGGCTCAACTTGAAACCGAAACGAAGTCTTCGCTCACCGACCTCGTCACCGAGTTCGACCGAGCCGCAGAGAACTTCATCCGAGAACGCCTTTCGTCACAACGCCCTCAAGACGGAATTGTTGGCGAAGAGGGCCTCGACGTGCCAAACACGAGTGGCCTTACGTGGATTATTGATCCAATTGATGGCACGACCAATTTCGTTTTTGGCCTGCCTGCGTGGGGATGTTCTGTCGCCGTCACCCAGGGCAACACAATCCTGGCTGGAGCGGTTCATCTTCCAGTGCTGCGGGAAACCTACTCAGCTGCATCAGGCAGAGGTGCCTCGATCAATGGCACCGAGCTTATTTCATCTCAGAGCACATCGCTTCAAACTGCTCTCGTTGCAACCGGATTCGCGTACAACTCCCAGCGAAGGTCTCAGCAAGGGGCTCTTGTCGCCAAACTCCTTCCGCAAGTTCGTGACATCCGCCGATCAGGATCTGCTGCATACGACCTTTGCTGTGTTGCCGCCGGCAGGGTTGATGCGTACTACGAACATGGGCTCTCGATCTGGGACATCGCCGCCGGCGTGCTCATTGCGAGAGAGGCCGGAGCCACGGTCGAATTCACACCAGAAAGCGCGGTAACCGATATCACCCTCGTGGCCTCAGCCACGCCGATCTTCAAGTCGCTGAGGTCTGTCGTCATCGAAGAGTAAACGCCGTTGGCGCTCCGTGTGCACGCGTTACGACCGAATTACGGCACAATACAGGATGTGGGAACTCGCATTCTGAGCGTCGAGGATGATGAACGCATTAGGCAGGCGGTAAAACTCGCGCTTGAGGACGAAGGTTGGACCGTCGATGAGGCTGAAAGCGGTGAAGACGCCATCGAGATTTTCCAGCGCCAACCAGCAGACGTCGTTCTCATCGACATCATGTTGCCCGGTATCGATGGGTTCGAATTGTGCCGAACGATTCGTCGCCTGAGCGATGTTCCGGTCGTCATGGTGACGGCACGAAACGACACTCACGACATCGTTGCTGGTCTCGAAGCCGGTGCTGATGACTACCTCACTAAGCCATTCGCACCAAAAGAGCTCTCTGCTCGGATCAGGGCACTGTTGCGCCGTACTCGGCCCTCGTCGACTCCTCACGCCCGAATCACGCTCGGCGATCTGGAAATTATTCCCGACGAAGGAAAAGTCGCTCGTGGAGGAGAAGAAGTCCACCTCACCAAAACTGAGTTCAGATTGCTCTGCGAACTCGCGGACAACCCCGGCAAAGTCTTCAGCCGGGAATCACTCCTCGACAAGGTGTGGGGATATGACTACTTCGGCGATGGACGACTCGTTGATGTTCACATCAGGCGACTGCGAACAAAAGTGGAGGTCGACCCCGCGAATCCTCGCCACGTCGTCACTGTTCGCGGACTTGGGTATCGACTTCAGACGTGACTCTCACCGATACTCCGACCGGCGAGCCGTCAGCAGAACAACAACTTCGCCGGCGTCGTACCCGATGGAGCCTCCGCCGCAGGATTCTTGCGACATTTGCAGCAGGCGCAATATTCATGGCTGTGTTGCTCGCGGTCACTACTTACGGACTCGCCAGTTCGAACGTCGTTCAGCAACGAGATCAGTCAAGCATCGACACGACTAAGCGCAACGCTCAAATCGTCCAAACCTCCCTTCGAGGACCTGCCGCCACGGCACAACCAGCAATCGATGCGCTCGCATCATTTGGAGTCGACTCTGCGCTGGTGTGGTATGCGAACGAGTGGCAGATGAGCGGGACCCAGTACGAACCATCGGCACTTCCTCAACTTCTCGTTGACCGGGTAATTGAAGATGCAGTTCCAGCCCGCATGGTGACAGAAGTAGCCGGCACACCCCACATCGTCGTTGGCTGGCCGATTGCCAATGGCGGAGCGTTCTTCGAATTCTTTAGTCTTCAAGAGGTCAACTCAGCGCTGTCGAGCGTGCGACTCTCTTTCTACATCGCCGGGGGTCTGACATTGACTCTCAGCGTGATTGCGGGTGCATTCGCTGCGCGCCGAGCGGTCCGCCCAGTCGTAGATGCTGCGTTGGCCGCAAAACAGATAGCCGGGGGTCGACTCGACACCAGACTTGATCCAGAAAATGACCCCGACTTGGGAGTTCTCGCGGAATCATTCAATGACATGGCCGCCGCTCTTGAGCAACGTCTCGAGCGCGACGCTCGCTTCGCCTCCGATGTCAGCCATGAACTGCGTTCACCACTCATGACGCTCGAGGCTTCAATCGAAGTGATGGAAAGTCGTCGCTCGGAAATGCCAGAACGAGCGAGAGCAGCAGTTGATCTATTACGGAGCGACATCACCCGCTTCCGGACGCTTGTCGAAGACCTCCTCGAAATATCTCGTTTTGATGCAGGAGTAGTCAGACTCAACCTTGACGAACTTCGAGCACTGCAGTTTGTCGAACAAGCAATTTCGGTGAGTAGTGCCCCCGACACTCTTCTTGTCAGCGAAGGACGCGTCTCCTCCCTTACCATCCAGGGTGATCGCAGACGATTGGCGCGAGTCATTGCGAACCTCATCGATAATGCGAGAGTTCACGGCGATTCTGAGGCGAAAATCTCCCTCGAAATTCCAACCCATGCCGGCCAGGCCGAACAACTCCTGCACATCGTTGTTGAGGATCAAGGCCCCGGCGTTCCACCAGAAGAGCGTCATCTTGTCTTCGAGCGCTTCGCTCGTGGCGCCGCTGCCGGCCGACGGTCGTCTGCCGATGGCTCCGGGTTGGGCCTCGCACTTGTCGCAGAACATATCCGACTTCACAATGGGCGGGTGTGGGTCGAGGACCGACGCGACGGGAAACAAGGAGCTCGATTTGTCATCGAACTTCCCGCTGAGCAGGTCGAGGACGAATGAACGCAGCATTCCGACGACTGACCATTGCACTACTCATTCCACTACTTACTGCTTGCGGTATTGCGATGGATTCGGCGCCCCGAGATGTTCCTGTATCTGAGCGAATCCTGCCTCTCGGAGTCGACACCGCCTCGTTCGATACATCCGGATCGAGTCTGATCTACCTCGTCGCTGTCGGAGATGACCGTTTGCTTCGTTCAGTAAGGCGAGACAGTGAGACGCAATCTGAACTCTTGGAATCGCTTCTTGCTGGACCCACCGAAGACGAGACCGTTGCCCAACTCAGCAGTTCGTTGCCGCCGGACCTTGAAGTGTTGTCAACACGAACCGTCGGCTCGGTTGCATATGTCGATGTGTCCACAGAAATCACCGAGCTCAGAGGACAAGCCCTTTTAAACGGTGCAGCACAGTTAGTGCTCACAACAGTCGAACTTGTCGGCGTCGAAGCAGTTCAACTCACGGTTGCTGGCGAACGATTTCCGTGGCCGACCACCCAGGGCGATACCACTTCAGGACTGCTGAGAATTTTCGACTTTGCTGGCGTATTCGAAAGCGCGCAGCCGGATTTTCCCTCACTTCCACCCGCGGCATAACGAACGCTACGCGAAGAAGATTTCAGCAACGTTCGTAAAGAGATCGAGATCAACTGTCCGTGTCTTGCCGGCCGCAAGGTTCAGCGGCACAGTGACGATGTCGTTGTTTCGTAGTGCGACCATCGAACCCCACTGTTGCTCGTGGGCAGCATCGACAGCGGCAACGCCAAAGCGTGTTGACAGGAAGCGGTCGAACGCAGTTGGCGTTCCTCCCCGCTGGACATGTCCAAGCAACACTGGACGGGTTTCGAATCCTGTCCGCATGCCAATTTCTGCAGCAACGATGCTCCCGATACCCCCGAGTCGAACGTGCCCATAGTCATCATGTGACTGGTCTGCGACGGTGAGTGATCCATCGACCGGAATTGCACCTTCAGCTACGACCACAATCGACGCGAACCTTCCACGAGAGTGACGACGGACAAGGCGCTCACAGACTTCATTGATGTCAAACGGCCGCTCAGGAATCAGCACCACCGCTGCCCCACCAGCGACACCCGCGTGGGTTGCAATCCACCCGCTATGTCGTCCCATGACTTCCACCACCATGACCCGGTCATGAGATTCGGCAGTTGTGTGCAACCGGTCGATCGCGTCTGTGGCGATCTGAACTGCCGTATTAAATCCGAACGTGAGGTCAGTTCCCTCGATGTCATTATCAATGGTTTTTGGCACCCCGAGGATTGGAATTCCATGCTCCCTAAACAACATGTCACCAACGGTGAGGGATCCGTTTCCTCCGATCACGATTAATCCATCGATACCGAGATCAGACATCGTCGACCGAACCCGCTCTACGCCATCGGCACTGTCGAATGGGCTTCCTCGTTTCGTTCCCAGCACAGTTCCACCGCGCGGCAGAGTGCCACGCATCGTTTCGACAGTTAGCGGACGGGTTCGCCGTTCCATCAGCCCGTCCCACGCATCGGCAAAACCGATGATCTCATCACCAAAAACGCGTTCTCCCTTTCGGACGATCGCGCGTATGACCGCGTTCAAACCAGGACAGTCACCTCCACCGGTAAGGACACCTAAACGCACTTTTCGAAGGATATGCCTCATGACTGATAGAACGAACGCATGGCTTGGGATAGCAGTCGTCCGGTTCCGTGGCAGCGACTCATCAGGGAATGGCTGATTTACGTTGCCATCATGGTTGCGATCGTGTTTATCGCGGTCCAGCCATCGAGCAGAGTAGGAGCATTCACCGGCCTCTTTGTGAGCGGGCCGGCATACCTGGCATTTGGCGCCGTCCTCGCAAAATTTGGCTACAGCCGTGATCGGCTTCGAAGAGCAACTCAGAAAACTAGAAACGAACCACCTCTACAACAGGCTCGCCCCGCTCCAACAAAACGAACCGGTGGCGGAACCCCTCGTCGGCGCTGAAAAAGCTCCTCAGGCTCGAACAAGATTATTCTCATCTCATGGGCGCCGCCGACTGTGTAATTGCGATTGATGCTGGAACAACGGGAGTTCGAGCACGCTCGGTCCATGTCGACGGCCGTGCACCGGAGTCTGAGTACTGCGAATTCACTCAGTTCTTTCCTGAACCTGGGCTCGTCGAACACGATGCCGACGAGATTTGGGCTGCGGTCGTCTCAACTCTTAATGCCGTCATTTCGCGGGTTGGCCGGGACAATGTCGTTGCGATTGGAATCACAAATCAACGCGAAACAGTTGTTGCGTGGTCACGCTCAACTGGTCAACCGCACGGCCGTGCGATTGTTTGGCAAGATCGACGCACGGCGCAGGAATGTGCCCGACTCGAACAAGACGGACTGCTACCAATGGTTCGGGAACGAACAGGACTTGTCCTCGACCCGTACTTCAGCGGAACCAAATATGCACGGATGTTGCGTGATCGATCGATCAACATTGACGGCGATCTCGCACTCGGAACCATCGATAGTTGGGTCATTTGGAAACTCACAGATGGTGCAGTTCATGCAACTGACCCAACCAACGCAAGCCGAACAATGTTGTACAACATCCGCGAACACCGCTGGGATGATGACCTGTGCAACGCAATCGGCGTGCCGGTGAGCGCTCTTCCTGTGGTATTGCCATCATCGGGCCGTTTTGGATCCACTTCAGCTGGGTCAGGCATCCCCGATGGAATTCCCATTAGTGGCGTGGCTGGCGACCAACAGGCAGCTCTCTTTGGTCAAGCCTGCTTTCGGGAAGGAATGGCAAAAAACACGTACGGAACAGGAAGTTTTGTGCTGTTGAATGTTGGCACGAACTGTCCGCCAGTTACCGATGGCATGCTGACCACCATTGCGTGGGACCTCGGGGACAACAACCCCACCTACGCCCTCGAGGGATCGATCTTTGTGACCGGCGCTGCCATTCAGTGGCTTCGCGATGGTCTGGGAATCATTGCATCTGCACCGGAGGTTGGCCCGCTTGCATCAACCGTTGACGACAGCGGAGGAGTTGTTGTCGTCCCGGCCTTCACAGGTCTGGGCTCGCCTTGGTGGGATCCTCATGCAAGAGGAACGATTTGCGGCCTGACGCGCGGCTCAACTGCCGCACATATCGCTCGAGCAACAATCGAGTCGATGGCCTATCAAACAAGAGATGTCATCGAAGCCATGACCGCTGCATCAGGGATCGAATTCAACGACCTCCGGGTTGATGGCGGGGCCTCGGTTATGGACTTCCTCTTACAGTTCCAGGCTGATCAGCTCGGCGCAACCGTGCGACGACCAATCGACCACGAGACAACAGCGCTCGGAGCGGCTCGACTCGCAGGGTTAGCCGAGGGTGTTTGGGGCTCGCTGGACGAGCTTGAAGCCCACTGGCAACTCGACGCTGAATTCGTTCCCCAACCCGATCGAACAATGACCGATATTGCGTACCAGCAATGGCAGCGAGCCGTTCAGCGTGCGCTTTCCTGGGATGAGTAGACGAACTGACTGAGATCAGCCGAGTTTGGTGAGACCGCGACGGAGGTTTCGCATGGCCTGAGCGATCCGCTGCTCATTCTCGATGAGAGCGAAGCGCACGTAGCCCTCGCCTCCGGGACCAAAACCAACCCCTGGAGAGAGCGCAACATCGCACTCTTTGACGAGCATCGAACAGAACTCAACAGAGTTCATTTCGCTATACGCCTCAGGAATTGGCGCCCAGACAAACATGGTTCCACCGGGCTTTGGCACTTCCCAACCCATCTTCGAAAGACCTTCGATAAGGGAGTCACATCGCGACTCATAGATCGAGCAGATTTCCTTCGGATAGTCAGATGCCTCCCGGAATGCGACAGTCGCAGCAATCTGTACCGGTTGGAACATTCCGTAATCGAGGTAACTCTTTAACTTGACGAGGGCTTGCACAACCTCGGCACTTCCGACCATAAATGCACTGCGCCATCCAGCCATTGAGAAGCTCTTCGTCATTGAATACTGCTCGACTGCAACTTCTTTTGCGCCCTCTGCCTGCAGAATGCTCGGCGGCCGGACGCCATCAAACCCGATATCGGCGTAGGCAAAGTCGTGCACCACGATCATTTCCCGTTCACGGCAGAAGTCGACAACGCGCTGCATGAAGTCAAGATCGACACACGCCCCAGTCGGGTTGTGCGGAAACGAAATGACAAGCACCCGCGGCTTTGGCCAACCGATGTCGTATGCGCGATGAAGGTTGTCAAAAAAATCTTCTGAGAAATTTGCTCTCTCATCGGGATGGGACAGTCCTCGCATCGGGAGTTGTCGAAGATCAGCACCGGCAAATAGAGGGCCGTACATGTGGATGGGGTAGCTCGGGGTTGGAACAATGGCTGCATCTCCCCGCTCGAGGAGCACCCACATCAAGTGAGAGAAGCCTTCTTTAGAACCGATCGTATTTGTGATTTCCAGCTCTGGGTCAAGCCGAACTCCCCAGGTCTTCTCGTAGTACTTCGCCACCTCTTCGCGCAAGCGAGGAAGACCACGACTCAGCGAATAGCGATGGTTTCGCGGATTCTTCGCAGCCTCCGCAAGTTTCGCAACAGCAACATCGGGTGATGGAAGATCAGGGTTCCCAAAACCAAGATCAATAACGTCTGCGCCACCGTGACGGGCTTCAATTTTTAGCCCGTTGATGATGGTGAACACATACGGCGGGAGATTCGTAATGCGGCGAAATTCCATAACAGGATCGACGCTACCTTCACTCCACCTCTAGCGCGAAGTCTCCTCTTGATTCCGATAGCAGCGCCGCACCAATCGCCCCAGCCTGCTCTCCGAGTTCTGCCAGCACGATGGTGGGAAGTTGGCGTTGTTGTGGCTGATAGATGAGTTCAAAGAATGCTGATCGAACCGCCTCAAGGGAATCGCCCAGCGAACTTCCGACGCCGCCTCCCAGCACCATCACCTCGGGATCGACAACATGAGCGAGGTTCACAAGCCCAATCGCGATCCACGTCGCGAACTCGCGCATGAGATCCTGGGTCTCAGCGTCACCCACTCTTGAGATGTCGAGCACGTGCTCACTTCGAATCAATTCGACATCGCCATTCACTAGCTCGACGACGCGACCCAGGCGGCCCTGCCGAGCCCGCTGTTGGGCGAGGTATGCAAGCCCTGAACCGGACGCATACCGCTCCCAACACCCTCTCTGCCCACACGGACACCGGGGGCCCATTGGATCGACCATCATGTGCCCAAATTCACCGGCGTATCCGTGATTTCCGCGATGCATCGCGCCGCGTGAAACGAGTCCGCCACCAATTCCCGTGCCGAGAGAAATGAACGCGACATCAGTGAAACCCTGGCCAGCACCGACTCGCCACTCAGCAAGTGCACCACAGGTTGCGTCGTTGTCGACAACGACTGGCCGACCAACTGCACGTGAAAGTTGATCACCAATCTTTACATCAGCGACTCCATCAAGATTTGGAGCCGCTCGAAGTACTCCCCCATCTGCTACTAGCCCGGGGACGCCGACACCGGTCGAGATACTCGGCCCGACCGATAGTTCAATTTCGATCACCGCATCGATCACTGCCGCCACCAGTGCTTCGATGCCCCCATCGCCTCTTGGAGTCGGCCGTCGACATTCGTAGATGACCTGGCAGTCGTCGTCTATTGCAACGGCGAGGCACTTCGTGCCACCGACGTCGACACCAATTCTCGGACCTCCGCGCGAGGCCATTCGATCACCCTTCAGCGAGTGACTTCATGCCGTGAACGGCGTTGAGAATTCGTCGCTCTGCACGACGCTTCACAAACCCCGGCAGTGGCACGGCAAGTTCGATACTGAGCTCGTAACGGACGTCGGTTGATCCTTCTCCGCTTGAGCTGAGCGAATATGCACCGTCGATCGAACGCTGAATGTCACCGGAGACCATCGACCAACTTAACTTGTTCGGCGCTTCCGAATAGTCGTAGCGAAGGGTGTAATGCGTTGTTCTCCCGAGTGCGGAGGCACGGAATTCAACATCCACTGGACGTCCCTGATCGTCGGTGGAACGAACCTCGACTGACTTCACATCGTGAGCCCAGGTCGGATACGAGGCAACATCGGTTGCGATCTCCCACACGCGCTCGGGTGAGGCCTGAATGCTGATAGTTTCCGATGCTCTGTCGGCCATAACTCTATTGTGCCTTATTCGGGATCACTGGTTGGTGACTGTCCGGAATTGTTCAGAAGTCGCTCTCCAAATACTCCATGTCGACTCGCCCACAAGCCGTTCATACCAAGCCCAAGCATTGGCACAAGAATGCCCAGAGCGAGGGAGGACCCCGGGTTTCCATCTGGCCCCGTCGAGCGCCAGAAAGTGGTTGCAAAGGCTGTGACCACTTGCACGGCCAGCATGAAATTCATCTGGTGCCGCACGTGCGATGGGGCACAACCACCGGTGAGGAAAAATACTGATGTCACTGCAAGTTCTTCAGTTCGACTTCGTTGAACAGCGTTCCAGAACCCCCATAGAAACACGACGACGCCGACACTGAACAACGTCATCGCAGTAATCGCGCCAACCCATTGAGCCGCAGTGGTGAATGCGATAGCGGCGTACAGTGCAGTCACCACGAAAATGATCGTCAGGATCTGGTGTACGTGAATCTCGCGAGTTCCGCCTTGAGATGCCATCACGTCAGCATGCCGACCGGCTGGCTCTGCATCAACCTCGAACGATCACGGAGTCACAGGGTGGGTGAGAACCTGACTCAGCCGAAGCGAAAGATCGTCGTAGGTGAACTCTTTCAATACACGCTCTCGAGATTCGATTGACATTTGCTTTCGTAGGGGCTGACTTCTCAGCAGCCCGGCTAACGCATCAGCAACATCACGAACATCTGTCGGGCGGTCAACCACTACCCCCGTCACTCCATCGATGACGGCTTCGTCACTTCCACCACTTCTCCCGGCCAGCTGAGGAGTTCCGCAGGAGGCTGCCTCGAGAAAGACAATGCCGAATCCCTCTTGCTCCAACCCGAACCACCGGTCACGACACAGCATTGCTCCAACGTCTGCCGCACCGTAGAGCAGTGGCAGGTCTGCGTCAGGCACCCGACCAAGCAACCGCGCTGGGGCGCCCAATCGGTCGATAATGGCCTGAAGCCGTTTGCTGTCACGACCCGATCCAGCGACGAGCACTTGCACGTCGGGGAACTCATTCGTGAGCCTCACTGATGCTTCGATGAGCGTGTCGAAACCCTTCCTCGGCACGAGCCGCGATACACCGATCACCAGTTGTGCCTCTGGAGAAATTCCGAGGCGCTCCCGAAAACTGTCTCGAGCCTCTGTTGAAATTGGCGTAAACCGCTGAACATCAACACCTGGATACAGCACGACCCCAGGTAGCGGCTGACGAATCGATCGTTCAGCTTCCGCAAGCGCGTATTCACCGCATGAAATGACTTGCCGGGCGTGCCTCAACGTTCGATTCAATAGCTGGCGGGTGAGCGGCAGTCGTCCCGGAATCGTGACCTCTGCTCCATGCAGGACGACGTCGTAGGGCACATCGAGATGTGGACCGATGAGCCCGAGCGGAACTGCAGGATCGAGCACCACAAGTTCCGCTCCGGTGCGTGCGACAAGTTTGTTTACCCGCTTCACCATTGCTGGATGAGGCAACAAAACCGGTTCTCGAGCTCTGATTACTTCGAACGGTTGTTGTGCGTCGAAGCGCTGAGCGTCGGGGTGCGGACTCGTCAGCACGGTGAACGAGTCGGAGGGCAAACGTCGCCACCACTCCCAGAGAACTGATTGGATGCCGCCCACTTTTGGTGGAAAATCGTTCGTCACGAGAAGGTGCTTCACGGTCATAGCGGCACCTCTGTCGCTCGACCATTGATTTCATCGATCGCCCATTGAGCATGCTCAGCAAGCACCACGTCATCACCTTGAGCGATTTTCTCGAGGATGCCAACAGCCTCTGTGTCGGTGTGATCTGCTGTATTCCCGATCACGATGACTGCATTCCGGCGAAGCCAACGGGGATCGCGCTCAGCGATGTACCACACGCCAAACTTTTCAAGTAGTTCGTTGTCGGTCATCGACAACATCTCTAACGGGTCGACCCATTCACCAAGTTGCGGTGATGCGGTTGACATCGTTCGACGACCGAGCCGAACCGTTGGCGGACACACCTCCTGACACTCATCACATCCATAAATGCGATCTCCAAGCGCAACGCGCATGTCGTGAGGAAATGTTCCCGCTTTTTGGAGAAGCCAAGCGAGGCACCGTCGCGCATCAACGACTCCGGGCGCAACGATGGCTCCTGTTGGACATCCATCAAGGCAGCGAGTACACGACCCGCATCCATCAGGCACTGGTTCCGATTCGCTATAACGAGCAGTTGTGATCACGCTTCCTAACACGAAGTAACTTCCTGCGCCAGGGATGAGCAAGTTAGCGTTTTTTCCGAACCATCCAAGCCCGGCCCGATATGCAGCCTCGCGATCAACAAGCGCATTGTCGTCTGCAAATGCAACTGCTTTCTCGCCAGCTGCTCGAATTTGTCGGGCAACTGCGTGAAGACCCTCTCGCAGAATCGAGTAGTGATCGGTTCGCGCATAGCGGGCAATGTGCGCCCTTCGACCAGTTGGCCCCTCGGTGTCATCAGAGAGATATGGCAAGGCCGCGACAATCATCGACTGCGCGCCATCTACGGACATCTCCGGAGTGGTGGATCGCTCGGGGTTCCGCCAAGTAAACGACATTGTGTCTGAGTGTCCCGATTGCTGGCGGTCATCAAGGGCTTGCCGAGCGCGGATCATTTTCGTTGCCGGGGCGACCCCGACGTGGGTAATGCCATAAGTTGCCAACTCGGTCGTGATCTCATCGATGGTCGGAAGTGACGGAGTTGCACGCATCGTTACGACTGCAAGACCTGGCCGAAGTGGACACTGCTGACGATGTTCGCACCATCGATGCGAACATCGCGTTGGATTTCGCGGTCGTCGGTAACGACTACCACTGACCGATGTGATGGAATTCGCCGAACTTCGTCTCGAATGACGTCGTCTGCTGTGACATCAGCCGGCGAGTACACCACACGATTCACCGATCGATTCTGGCGATGCGCACCAGGAACATTTGCACCATCGAACACAACAATGAAATGGGTCCCCAACCTTGCAGTGATGGTGTCGGTTGATGCGATAAGGCGCTCACGCTGATCTGCCAACGAGCACTGTGGCCACACACTCTTCGTAACGTTGTATCCGTCGATGACGACGGTCGCAGACGACTTCAGCAAATGGATCGTCGTGCCGAGAGGGTTTCCGTTCAACCGCCCCGGCGTCGGTATTGGGAGTCGTCTTGCTGCATCCTCGGGCTGGGGAAGAACAGCTTCGAGACGATGTCCAACATCGCGAAGATCATGCAAAATTCCAGCAAGATCGCTGAGATCTGCCAGTGCGGTTCGGCGATCTTCAAGCGCAAGATCGCGAACCACTTCTGCGCGTCGTTGCGCCTCAGCCGAGGCATCTTCTGTCGCTGACGCTTGTTTCAGTCGATGTTGGGCAGCAACCAACCTGTCATTCGCGTGACGAAGGTCTTGACGAAGCGAGCTCACCGTTGCCTCGAGTTCGCTCTGGCGAGTCGCATTTGATGACAATTGCGCACGTAACTCTGCAAGTTCTGACTCGAGAGTTGCGAGGTGCTGTTCGTGCTCGTCCCGTGCACGTTCAGCAGATTCTGCCCGCTGCTCGGCCGCTATTCGCCGACGCTGTTCACTCACAAAATGTGCGGCGGCGTCTGCGTTCTCCTCTGAACGAGATCGCGCTTCAATCTCAGCGAGCACGAGATCTTCCCAGCCATCAGGCTGATTGACCCACCATCGGATGATGGCATCAGCGTCGTCCGCGAGCGATGCTGATAGCGCCGCACGAAACTCGTCATCACCTTCAACTGCTTTTCGGATACGTCGGAGATCTGACTTGAGCAAGCGAGGCCGGGACAGCAACTGGCGAAGGTGAGCGGGGTACCGAAATTCAGCATCTTGCACTCGCCCCTGTCGGACGAACTCAACGACATATTCAAGCGCTGGCCGAATGACCAGATCTGAAATATCGCCCGAATGTGCCACGTCTCGATCGTACCTAACAGGTCGGGCACAGGAAATGTAGCTCTACGCACCCACTGCGCTAACTCACGGTCGGAGACCGTCATCGTGCCCAAAATGTCGTCACACGTCCCACCGAGTGCGACACGTCTGTGGTACTTCTAAATACCTGTGAAAAGTCACACGGACGCCTCTCACGAAGTTGGATTCCAACTCAGCCTCGACGACCTTGGCCAATCTCTCATCGATACGACTTTTTGTGTGCTCGACGTAGAAACCACCGGAACCAACTCCCGTCAAGACCTCATCTGCGAAATTGGTGCAGTAAAGGTCACAGGGGGCGAAACAGTTGGCACCTTTCACACCCTTGTGAACCCCGGGATGGCTCTTCCTCCGCAAATTACGGTCATCACCGGACTGACAGATGCGGTGCTTGCACCAGCTCCTCGTATCGAGCAGGTCATTTCTAGTCTCCGTCAGTTCATCGGCGATTCGGTCTTCGTCGCCCATAACGCATCGTTCGATCTCGGCTTTGTGAAGGCCGCATTCGAACGGTCAGGCATTGATGATTTTCAACCGACGGTTGTCGACACCCTTACGTTGTCGAGGCGTTTATTCAGAGACGAGGTTCGTAACTTCAAACTCGGAACTCTCGCTGAGCGGTTTGGAATCGAAAACCGTCCGAGCCACCGGGCGCTCGATGATGCACTTGCGACACGGGATCTGTTGCACCTCCTCATCGAACGGGCAGCCGGCTGGGGAGTCACTGGCCTCGATGATCTTGTTGCCATTGGAAAGCTCTCGGGTCACCCGCAAGCAAAAAAACTCCGCCTTACCGAGTCGCTTCCTCGGTCCCCCGGGGTGTACCTGATGATCGATGAAAACGACGCTGTCACCTATGTCGGCAAAGCGACAAATCTTCGACAACGGGTCAGAAGTTACTTTGGCAACGACGAACGTCGGAGCGTCATTCCAATGCTTCGACACCTCGCCAGAATCGAGCACATTGCAACGCCCGACGCATTCACTGCTGAGATACTTGAGCGTCGGCTCATCAGTTCACTTGCCCCTCGACACAATAAAGTTGGCCGACGCAAACGTCGACCGGTGTACGTACGTCTCGACACAAACGAACTCTGGCCGCGGCTTTCGATCGTTCATCAAACACGTTCCCAAGGCCAATACCTGGGACCGCTCGCGGGCCGACATCAAGCGGAACAAGTCATCGAAGCCCTACAGACGGCGTACCCAATTCGCCGCTGCACCACTCACATTGGGCCCCGCTTCGTCGTTGGACCAGATGCAACCCCATGTTCTGCCGCACAAGTCGGCGGTGCCCCGTGTCCGTGCTCGGGCGCAGCCGATCTATCTGCCCACGCTGCTGCAGTTGAGGGAGTCGCACGGGCAATGAAGGGTGACGGTGCAACCGTCGCCGACGTACTCTCCAAGCGAATGGGTGACCTGTCGACACAACAACGGTTTGAAGAAGCAGCCTCGGTTCGCGATCGATTGTCATCTCTACTTTCAGCGACAACGACGGCTCGCCTCGTCGACGCAAGTCTTGCTGCAGGAACCGCCCGTTTCGATCTCGCCGGAATTACCCACGAGATGCACGAGGGACTTCTCAATCTTGAACACCTCGGCATCTCACACCGTTTCGATACCGGCACAGCCGATACCAACGCTGAACGCATTCTTGTCGCTCGGATGATTCAACGGGCGGCAACGCAGAGTCGCACATTACGTCACGTGAACTGCTCCGGAGAGTGGCATTTTCCTGTTGCGGAAATAGCTGTCGAGCGGCTCACACCCTCAGTTACAGGTGACCCCGACTTCATCGATGTCGATGACGCGAACTTGCCCGCCAGCGAGTGACAACTCGGCGTGAGAAGTTTCTCCTCGACGAAAAAACCCAGCAACTGTGGGGCCACTGCCAGATAGCCAGGCCCCAATTGCGCCTGCTTCAAGCATTGCCGTGAGCGCAGCAGCCGATGCCGGCACCCCCTCGAGGCGTTGTGGCTGATGCAGACGATCGACCATTCCCGCTCGCACTAACTCTTCGTCCCCTTGTGACACTCCAACCACGAGATGAGCAACAGCAGCAAGATTCACCACCGCATCAGCTCGTTGAATAACCGATTCAAGGCGAGTTCTCGACTTGTCGGTGGAAGTGGTGTTCTCTGGAATCCACACGAGGACTACCCAGTCACGCGCAATCGGAATCTGCGCAACATGGTCCGGTGATGCAGCAACAAGACCGCCGTAGATCGAAGCAGCCGCGTTATCGGGGTGGCCCTCAAGATCCGCGACAACGCCAAACGCCTCCTGGCGCGCTGCCGCGCTGGTCACTACATCAGTGGAACTCTCGCGCTCAACGATGGCGAGCATTGCACCCGCCGCACGTGCCGCACCGCTGAATCCCAGACCCCTTCCCATGGGAATCTGTGAGCGAGACCACAGTTGCTCCTTGCCCCCAAGGCGTTGGTAGGCGACCATCGATGGGTGATGATCATCAATCGGCTGCGCACGATCTGGAGCATCGCCAATACCGACGTCAACGCGGAGGTCAACTGCCAGCCCGAGCACATCAAATCCTGCGGCAAGGTTTGCGGATGAGCCGGGAGCAGAAACGGAGAACCCAATGCCAGAACGGTCAGCCATGTGCGTCTTCTAACTGCGATTCGTTAATCAAACCCTGAAGCGCTTCACGAGCCATTCCGTTGTCGATGCTGCGCTCGGCCGCTGAAATTCCTGCAGCGAGATCGACGACGATTCCCGCTACCACAAGTGCCGCCCCTGCATTGAGTAGGACAATGTCCCTGTGTGGGCCATGCTGCCCGCTCAATACCCGTTCAACCACCTCAGCATTCTGCTCTGGACCGCCACCCGATAGATCGCTACTACTGGCAGATGCGATCCCGTAATCGGTCGCATCAACGGTGAATGTGCGTGTTTCTCCATCACGAAGTTCGTGAACCGTTGACGGACCAGTTGTCGACAGCTCATCTAAACCGCTTCCATGGACGACCCATACATGTTCCGCCCCGCGCCCTCGCAACGTGTCGAGAACAAGCTCAGCACGATTCGGGTCAGCTACTCCAATGAGTTGTCGTTGAACACGACCTGGATTCGCCATCGGCCCGAGCAAGTTAAACGCGGTAGGAATACCAAGTTCTCTTCTCGGCGGTCCAGCAAAGCGAAATGCCGGATGGAATGTCGGGGCGAAGCAAAAGCCGATCCCGGCGTTATCGACACAACGGGCAACTGTCTCGGCATCGGCTGCGATGTTGACACCGAGTTGTTCTAATACGTCTGCAGTTCCGCATGATGATGAGGCAGATCGGTTGCCGTGTTTACAAACTGGCGCTCCTGCGCCGGCCGCAACAAGCGCAGCCATCGTTGACACATTGATCGAGTGCGACCCGTCACCGCCTGTGCCAACCACATCGATTGCATGTTGCTGCTGTTCGACGGTCAACGGCACCTCGACGCCGTGCTTTAGAACAACGTCCAACATTGCCGAAAGTTCGTTAGAGGTTTCGCCACGGCTGCGCATTGCAACGATGAATCCTGCGATCTGCGCTGGTGTCGCGTCCCCTTGAAGAATGACCTCGAGAGCAGTCGTCACTGAAACAGGGTCGAGTTCCTCACCCGACAGAACTCTCGAAAGAATCGTGCCCCAACCGCCTACGTGATCGATTTCTGCCATAGGCGAAGGTTAAGAGCAACACGCACTCTGCGTTCAGGCGGAGCGTCGGCGCTGCCGAATGATCCTTCGGCGCTCACGTTCTGTGGCCCCACCCCAGACACCAACTTTCTCCCGCCGAGCGAGCGCATGTTCAAGACATGCAACTTGGACAACACAGGACCCGCAAATATCTTTTGCCACTTCGGCGTCAGCGTCGTCATCTGGGTAAAAAATGTCAGGGTTCAAACCTCGACACGCTCCGGCCATTCGCCATTCGAAGTCGTGATCTGCCATTGCTGCTACCCCCCTTTGGTTACCAGCTGTGACATTTGACACTAGATCGCGAATACGCCTCCGCGCAATGCGGATGACGAGATTTTTCGGGTTTTTCACACGTCTCTTCAGCACACTCATCGGCCTCACTACGATGGAGCGATGCGCGCCGCCAGACCGAATCCAGGGGTAAGTCGGAGGTCAATGGTTCAAAGACTGCACGAGCGAGCGGGCGCCGAGGTGCCATTTGATCTCGTCGTTGTCGGCGGAGGGATTACCGGGGCCGGCGTTGCACTTGACGCAGCCTTGAGAGGGTTCGATGTGCTCTTGGTCGAGCGGGGTGACTTTGCATCAGGGACATCCTCGAAGAGTTCCAAGCTCGTGCACGGTGGGCTGAGATATCTTCAACAAGGCGATGTTCCGCTTGTGCGTGAGGCGCTCCGCGAGCGGAGCATCCTGCAACGAATCGCACCTGGGCGCGTTGAGGTGCTCCCATTTCTGTTACCGATCTTCACTCGAGACGGGCTATTCCCACGACGAATTGCTCGGGCACTCGGCAGTGCGCTTTGGGCCTATGACACCGCTGGTGGCTGGCGCATCGGCCGGCTACATCGCAGGCTGAGAAAACCTGGGGTTGCAAAGTTGGCCCCACTTCTCGAGAGTGAACGCATCGCAGGTGGATACCTTTATTACGACGCCCGCGCTGATGACGCCAGGCTCACCCTCGATGTGGTTACCTCCGCTTCCGATGCGGGCGCCACGGTGATCAACTATTGCAGCGTCGACAGAATTTCGGTCGATAATGGCCACACGAGCGCAGTAGAACTCAACGTTGATGGCGCGCAAATCTCGCTGCCTGCTCGATGCGTGGTGAATGCGGCAGGGGTTTGGGCCGAACAGATCGATGATCTCGTCAATCAGCAGTTAGCTGAACCGCTTCCGTCACTTAAGGTTCGCCCGGCACGAGGTGTCCACGTCACGATTCCGTGGGAACTTGTGCAAACCAGCGTTGCCATGGTCCTGCCGGTCCCCGGGGACAAACGCAGTGTGTTTCTTGTTCCTGACAAGGCTGGATCCGATGGGTCATTCGAAGTTGCTTACATCGGCACCACTGATACCGATCACGAAGGCTCGCTAGATGACCCTGAGTGTTCTTCCGACGATGTTGAGTATCTGCTTCGTGCCGTGAACTCGGCAATGCAGACCACGGTGACACCCGACAACGTGATTGGAGTCTGGTCAGGTCTCCGGCCGCTCGTCACCTCCGATGAAGCCGACGAGGGCCGAACAGCCGATGTAAGCCGAAGACACCGAGTCGATTCGAGTCGATCTGGATACGTCCGGGTGGTCGGCGGCAAACTCACGACCTATCGCTCAATGGCTGAGGACACGGTCAACCATGTTGAGCAAGTGCTCGGCAAGCGACGGCCTTGCTCCACTCGCAAAACCATGCTCGCCGATCGCAACGAGCACATGTTGAATAACATCTGTGCCGAAGGCGCATCGCAAAGCGAACTCATACCTGGAGCACAGCTGAGTGAGGCTGACGTTGTGTACGCCGTTCGATATGAGGCCGCGATCCATCTTGTCGATGTGATGACAAGGAGATCTCGGCTCCACCTCCTTCATCGAGATCTCGCAGAGCACTGCGCTGATTCGGTTTCACGCATCATGCAGCGCGAACTCGGCTGGTCTGACGCATACCGAGATGATGAAGTCACTGCGTATGCACGTGTGTGTCGTGCCGAGATTTCCGCAATGAGCAAAGGATCCGTGTAATGCCGATAACACCAACTCCACCGATTGAGCTCAACGGCTCAGCAGCACATCTTGAGGGTACGCAAACGTCGGTCTCAGGTTCGATTGCTGAAGCGCTGGCAGCAATCTGTCCGGTCACTGTGGAATCAGACAGTCCCCAGGAAGTCGCTGAATTAAGTCGTGATTGGTGGCCGCTCGCATTGCACTGGGCACTTCATGGCAAAGTCGGTTCGCTTGCTGCCGTGGTTGCACATCCTCGATCGACACAGGAGGTCTCGGAACTACTTGCAATCTGCCATCGAGAGGCGATCCCAGTTACCGCCGCTGGCGGCCGTTCTGGTGTTTGCGGCGGCTCGATTCCAGTTCATGGCGGAGTCGTTCTCGATCTGTCGGCAATGAACGCCATCGAGCATGTGGATGACATTTCAGGTGTCGTCACTGCGCAATGCGGGGTGTTCGGGCCCGATCTCGAACACGAACTCCGAACAACCCATGGCATCACCGTTGGTCACCATCCGCAGAGTTTCGACCTCGCCACGGTTGGAGGATGGGTGGCATGTCGCGGCGCCGGGCAGTATTCGACCCGATACGGAAAAATCGAAGACATGGTTATTGGCCTTGAGGTGGTCCTTGCGGATGGGTCAATTATTCAAACCGGAGGCCACGCTGCCGGAGCGGTTGGCCCCGACCTCAACCAAGTATTTGTCGGCTCGGAGGGCACGCTTGGGATTATCACGTCGGTGATGCTGCGTACCCACCCGGTGAGCGACTACCAAGGGCGCGCGACTTACTCGTTTCCAAGGTTGCAAGATGCCTTTGAGGCATGTCGTCAAGCAATTCGACATGATGCAACTCCAGCTGTTTTGCGGCTGTACGACCCAATTGAATCGGCCCGATCTCATAGCGGAGATGGAACCGAAAGCATCGTGTTAGTGCTCGACGAAGGCCACCAGCAGATCGTCGACGCGACCCTGGCGACAGTCGATGAATTCTTCACCGCCTGTGGGGCAACAAAGAGCTCTGACGATCGTGTCGCGCATTGGCTGGAGCACCGAAACGACACCACCGCACTTCAGGGGCTTACAAAAAAAGGCTTTGTCATCGACACGATGGAAGTCACCGTCCCGTGGTCGAAACTTGACGAAGTATACGTAGCGGTGCGAGAGGCTGTTCTGGCAACTCCACACGCAGTTTCGGCGTCTGCCCATCTGTCCCACAGCTACCTTGATGGTGCTTGTCTCTACTTCAGCCTTGCCGCAAGGCCACCTCGCGGCTCGTCGCTCGACGAGATTGACACCACACATCGCGAATTATGGGATGCTGCTCAACGCGCCGCACTGCGAGCTGGGGCAAACCTCTCGCATCACCACGGTATTGGACTTAATCGCTCGAGGTACATGCAAGAGGCTCTCGGCTCGTCATTTGACACCCTCCAGCACCTCAAGGATGCACTGGACCCGGCCGGAATCATGAACCCTGGAAAATTGGGATTTCACGACAGATTTGGACCCTCAGGATGGTGACCTCACAGTCTTTGCAACGCTGGGACAAACAAGCACTTCGTATGGGTGCGACGGTGTCGTTGGTCTTCGCGATTCCGTTTTCTGTGGGTGCCTCATGGGCCGCCAGCCGCGATTCAAGTGCGCTTGCAATCTGGCTGGTTCTCGGCGCCGTCGGAGGATTCACTCTCGGAGCCGGGTGTGCAGCATGGGTTCAACGCCTCGATCTTCCTCTGAGCCACGGCCTTGTCACCGCGATCGGCACTTATTCGGCCGCTCAAGCGGTATTCATTGTCGTGCAAATCATCACAGGGGACACCGTGAATTGGTTTGGTGCCTTCTTTAATCTCACGGTCGTCGCCGGTGTGGGTCTCGTCGGTGGCTGGATCGGCAGACGGCTTCGCTCACAGGGATTCATCCCCTCGTTTGAACGGTCGGCGCAATGATCCTCGTCATCGATGTCGGCACCACCAGCGTCCGTGTCGCAACGATGAATTCCGAGGGCAACATCGTCGATTTCCATCAGCAACAGCAACCGCCGTCTACACCGTTCCCTGGTTTGGTTGAGTTCGATCCGAAGATGCTTGCACGCACGGTGATTGAGTTGGCATCCTCCGTGATGACACGTGCGCAACCCATTTCGGGTGTTGCCATCACAACTCAACGGGCAAGCACCGTCGTCTGGGACCGTGCATCTGGTGAGCCGATAGGCCCCGGACTGAGTTGGCAAGATCTGCGCACCGTTGGGGAATGCATGACCGCAAAGAGTGAACATGGCGTGGCGGTCGCCCCAAACCAAAGCGCAACAAAGGCGCAATGGCTATTGAATTCGGTGGAGCACGCTCGTCATCGCGACCTCTGTGTAGGCACCGTTGACTCGTGGATTGTGTGGTCATTGTCGCAGGGACAATCGCATGTCACCGACCACACAAATGCGGCCGTCACCGGGTGGTACTCGCCGCATTTAGCCGACTGGGATGATCGACTCTGCGCGGTCTTCGACACGCCACCGACGATGCTTCCACACATCGTTGACAGCGTCGGCCAATGTGCAGTTGCGCAGGCTCTTCCTGGAGCGCCCCCGATCGTTGCTGTGATTGGGGATCAGCAAGCATCGCTTGTCGGTCAGGGATGTGTCTCACCAGGTCTCGCAAAAATCACGTTCGGAACAGGAGGAATGCTCGACACTGTGGTCAGCGAACGTTCGCCACTTGCTCAGAGCACACGACGCGGTGAGGGTGGGTGTTTTGGCATCGTCGCCTGGGCCGAACAAGGTAAACGAGTGTTCGGGGCCGAGTCGATCATGCTCGCAGCCGGGTCGAACATCGACTGGCTCCGAGATGACCTCAACCTGATTTCGTCGAGTGCTGAGAGCCACGACATCGCATCAATGTGCCAATCGACTGAGGGGGTGCTGTTTGTCCCTGCGCCGCTCGGTCTTGGAACGCCCCACTGGGATTACGGTGCAAGAAGCACATTTGTTGGGCTTACGAGAGGAACCACCCGGTCTCACATGGTTCGAGCAGTGCTTGAGGGAGTTGCCCATCGAGGCGCAGACCTTGTTGAAGCGGTTGGGTCCGATGCGGTTGCCAACATCGAGGTGGTAAGGGTTGATGGCGGAATGAGCCGAAACCCGACGTTTGTTCAGGCACTTGCAAATTTCACCGGGATTAACGTAGAGGTGTCGCCCCATACCGAAGGTACGACAGTGGGAGCTGGCCGACTCGCCCTCGTTGGTTTGAACCAGATCGCTCAAGTGAGTGAAACCGCAGAACTTTGGGATCCTCAGATCGTTGTGTTCCCCGATAACTCCTTTGACCGTATCGGAGCTCGTCTGCAGTGGGAAAAGGCAACATCTCGATCACTGGGCTGGATCCCTGAGCTCTCGAGCCTCGATTTCTGACGTTCGTCGCTTACTTCGTTGGTCTCTAGCGCAGGCACACCCTGCTCGGCACGACAGTTTCCGAAAGGCAGCAATCCCGACGAATACCGCCCACACGCACACGGGGCTTCTAAACTTGGTAACTGGCTCACTGCCCCGGCAGAATGGCACAAGTACGACCACATAGGAAAGGCAGCCCCGTGACGAGCACCCGGGACGACTCCCCACAACTTACTGAAACCGACCTGCGCCGCAAACTGCTTGCTGGTGGCACGGCTGCGCTTGCACTCACGATGGTCGGGAACCGCCGTGTAACAGCAGCCGGGCTCTCGTCAGCGGAACTTGACCTTCTCAAGTTTGCTCAGGGTCTCGAGCTCGCTCTTCGCGACCTGTACGACGAAGCGCTCGATATCGACAAAAGTTCTGCAGCGTGGACTGCCATGTCTGATAGTCACGAGTCATTCGCACAGGCGATTGCCGGACTGTCAGGGCTCAGCGCGAACCAGCGAAACGACGGTCTCTTTGACGAGTACCGAGATGCAATGCGTGGCGCCGACCGAGCCAAGACTGCATACGACCTGGAGTCGGCAGCAGCAGCAACCCACATCGATCTCATTGGCAAACTGTCTGATTCGGGCGCAGCCGAAGTGATTGCGTCGATTGCCTCCGCAGAATCACGGCACTGCGTGGTGCTTGCCGATGTGCTTGGCAACGGCAACGATCTCGGAATGACATTGGTCAACTCGGCACAACCGATTGAAGCGTGAGAGGTACAAAGATGAACACTCCTAATCCTTCTCAAACTCCTGGCTTCGACCGCCGGACGCTTCTCCGCCGTGGTGGTCTCACACTCGGACTTGGCGCGTTTCTTTCAGCCTGTGCGGCTGACTTTGGTGGAGATACCGCTCCTGGGCGTGTTGGCCTCGTTGAAAGCGAGACCATGCTCCCAGAGGGTGCCGTGAATGATGTTGTCTACCTTCGCACGATGCAGTCACTCGAACATTCAGTCGTTGAGTTGCTGACAGCGCTGACTGCTGCGGGCCACTTTACGGCGCCACAGCAGAGCTACATCGATCGCTTCATCGCAGACCACATCGCAGCTTCTGAGACCATCGGCCAGCACATTGCAGAGGCTGGAGGAGAGTCATTTGCATGCGAGAACCCTTGGGTTCGGAGCCGCTTCGTCGACCCAGTACTTTCCGCAGCCAATTCATCAGACGATTCCAATCGCGATGCCCGCAGTGCAGCCCATGCCTTCGAGACAATGCTCGCTCACTCGTACCAGCACCTCGTTGGCATTTCCGCTGCGCCCGCCATTAGACAAGGGCTCATTACTCTCGGCGCATCAGCGGCACGCCGATCCGCGCTCCTTGCTGCACAATCGAATGCCTCTGAATTTGGTTACTTCGGCCCCGAAATCAACTCTGATGCTCCTGAGACCGACGCTGAGGGCTTCCCGGTCAGCTACGCCCTTCCTGCGGTCTTCGGCCAGGTTGGTCAGATTCAGCTCGTTGTAGGAGCGGTAAACGATGAAGGTTCTCGCTACGCAACCTCGCTGCAGACGCCGGCAGAAAATACCTTCGTCTACGACTACATGTCCTGCTAGGTGTTGAATATGGCGGGTCTGCGAGAACTTCAACTCGCCCGTCGGATTCAGGTGACATACCTCCTGGCTGCGACTGCAGCCATTGTCGGCGTAGTCAACAGATGGCTGTTTCACACCGGTAGCGCAGGTCGCATTCATGCCGATGAGGCAGTTGCTGGCCTGATGGCGCGTGATTTACTCAACGGCGAATGGTCGACATTCTTCTGGGGCCAGCAATACGGTGGAACCGCTGAACTGATCGTCCTTGCTCCCGCCCTTGCAATATTCGGGTCATCTGCTCTCCTGATACTTCCTCTGATTGAGGCAATCGTTCTCACGGTCTTCGTATTTGCGTACTGCCAACACTTTCTCTCAAAGCAAGATGCGCTACTCGCAGCAAGTCTGGTTTGGGCTGCGCCAACCTTATGGCAATGGTTTTCATTGCGGCCGATGTTGTTTTACCAACCGACGCTGATCTTGGGTTTTATGTTGCTGGTTCTATTGCACCCGAAACGCCGAGCCGACCGATGGTTCATTTCGGGCATCGTCACCGGTGTCGGCTGGTGGACATCCCCACAAATTCTCTTTTTTGCAATTCCGGCCTTTGCCACGTGCGGGTTGTCGTGCACCAGGTTAAGAAACCTCGGTCGAATTACTGGAGGATTTTGCATTGGCGCCGCACCGTGGATTGCGACGAACATTGCAACCAATCTTTCGTCTATTCGATCTCAACCTCCGAGATCTGGCTCGTTCGT
>Ga0075476_10000052_pt1 | contig 40338 bp, 36 predicted proteins | sample DEB08_DNA_5_FD_76339 | JGI IMG/M metagenome (GOLD analysis project Ga0075476, IMG submission 76339) | Aqueous microbial communities from the Delaware River and Bay under freshwater to marine salinity gradient to study organic matter... | ecosystem: Environmental > Aquatic > Marine > Coastal ...
TTTCCGTCTGCAGTTGGTTGCTGGTCAGTTCAAGTTGGTAATGTTTAATTTACTCCTCAAGTTTATCTTCGTCAACACCTTTTTTAAAAAAAGTTATAGTTTTTTTTATTTGTTAAAAGCAACCTCTTGAAGTATGAGTTTTAAGTCCTCAACGGATTTTCTATAGGCAGTTATGTTAACTCTCTCATTGTTACCATGGACGCCTCTAAAGTCTCCTGCTTCAGATAACATAGGATTGAATCCAAAGCTTTCTATTCCAATTTCTCTAGTAAAGTGACTGTCCGTAAAACCGGTGCTTACCGCAGGAACAACTCTTGAATTTGGATACTGTTGCTTAGTGACTTTTTCTATCGCCCTAAACAACTCCGATTCCGTTGATGAGACCGCTGGACCAAATGCCATAATCAGTTCAATCTCAATACCGTAGGATGAAACTCTTTCTTTAAAATCATTTAAAAATTCGTCCACTCCCCTATCGGGTAACATTCGACAATCTACTTCAGCAAAAGCGACCGGAGGTACTACATTGATTTTGGATGAGCCCTCTAACATGGTGATCGAACAAGTATCTCTGGTCAGAGCATGCCATGAAGGAGATGATGCTTGGAGACTCTCCAGAAATCCCTCTTCTAAAATTGTTTTAGACATATTGGCAAACTGTGTTTTCTCTTCGCCGTCCATATCAACTGCAAGGGCCTTGAAGTAAGTGTCTACAGGATCGATGATTCTTGCATCGAAAGGATTGTTATAAAGATTGCTTAGCGCTTCAATGAGTTGAGTGACCGATGATGTGGTTTGCGGAGAAGATCCATGACCCGGAGATCCTTCGGATTTTAATCGCAACCAAACAGGAACTTTTTGCGTGACTTCAACTGAAAATACTTGCTTATCTCCATAACTTGTTCCACTACCGCCTTCATTTAAAAGCAACTTTACTCCATCAAATGCTTCAGGATGATTTTCAAGCATCCAGCCAGCTCCAAAAAATCCACCGGCTTCCTCATCAGCGGTAGCCATGAATACAATATCTCTGTTTAATTTTTCTTTATTCTTATAAGCATCTAAAAAAGCAAAAAGTTGAGCCACTCCGAGACCTTTCATATCAATCACGCCTCGACCATAAAGATAACCATCTTTAATGGTGCCTTTAAAGGGATTAGTATCCCAATAGGCTTCATCTGCAGGAACAACATCGGTATGTTGCAAGAGCATGAGTGCAGGCTGATCGCCACCTTCAATTCTAGCCCATATATTACCTCTTCCAGGCGCACTTTCTGCTATTTCGTATGTAATCCCGTATTGGTCAAAAATTCCAGCATAAAATCGAACTGCATTGATTTCATTACCTGGTGGATTGATGGTATCTACAGCAATAAAGTCTGTCAGCAGATCAATAGGATCTAATTCATTTGAAGAAATATTTAATGCGTAGCAAAAAAGAGTAGTAAGAAGAATATTTTTCATGTGCAAGATTTATTTAATTTAACTCAGCCAGCGAAACAAGCTCTGCATATTTTAATTCAAGATCCCGAAGATTGTTGTGATGAGCGTCAATATCTCTGTCTCCAACACAATCTTTCACGATAAAAGTTAGAAAATTATGCTGCAAACTATCCAAAGCTGTTGCTCTGACGCAGCCACTGGTAGTAACTCCAGAGATATATACTGTATCAATTCCTAGCCTATATAATTGATCAGCTAAACCAGTCATAAAAAATGCACTGGCATGCTTTTTTTCAATGACCATCTCAGAATTTGTGGGAGAGAGATTTTCTCTAAATCCTACCCAGTGGGTATCGGGCAGGAGTATATTAAGATCCGGTAACTTTTGCCTAAAGACAGAGGCTTCTCGATCATCTCTATAAATCGTGGTTGTAAAAAAAATAGGTACTTGCTTCTTTCTGAAAATTTTTAAAAGTTCAATATTTGCATTTACCAAATCTTCACAGGAAAAGCCCAATGGCGACTGAGGATCTATAAATCCATTACACATATCAACAACCACCAGCGCAGGTGAATTACCTGAAGCTAGTTTTGCGGATGCGAGTAAAGACAATTACTTGGTATTAAATGCTGGAGATTCTGGAGCAGGGAGTTTGGTCTGATCTAGACAATGAGCCTTAATATCATCCAATGAACCGCCAAAATTAAACATCTCTATTGGAGATCTTGTCCTTCTCATCTCTTCTCGAAGTTTATCTGTGGCTGATACATCAACTTCATTATTTTCTATAACGACCCCATAACGTCTTGCTCCATCTTTCGAAACAAGTTTTCTATTAAAGTCTTGCAGAACGAGAAATGGATCTCTCTCCAAAGGATCGCCCCATCCTCCTCCTCCCCAGGTATTAAAATACAAAAGGTCACCAGTTTTAACTTTAATGCCTTCGCATTTGGCAGGGAGATATTGTGGGTCTTGCCCTTCTCTTAATAAAATCTTGTTGGAGCGCATGCCAGGCTCTCCTCCATTAACACCCCATGGATAGGTCAACCAGCGGTCATCATGGATACCTATATGTCCATCAGCTAGGAAGCGGTAGCCAACACAAAGACCATTACCACCTCGGTGCAACCCAGCGCCTCCTGAATCAGCAATAGTCTCGTATTTCTCAACCCTTAGTGGAAAGTAAGCTTCTATAAATTCATTAGGGACGTTAGTAAAAGCTGGCCATAAAGAGTGTCCGTCTGGACCATCACCAACCGGTCTTCCAGGTACACCTCCAAAACCTATTTGGAACAATTGGAACCATTCTCCATTTTTATCGTATCCTGAATAAAATAGATGAGGAGAATCTGAGAAGCCAGCAGCATTAAGCATCTGATCCGGAGCTCCCATTCCTAATAACGCTCCTAAAACATCAAAAATTCTACCCAACGCATGTGTTCTACCCGATAAAGCAGCTGGATAGTTGGGCTTTAATAAAGTTCCTTGAGGAATTCTTACATCTACTAAATCATAAAATCCATCGTTAAATAGGATTTGCGGATCAACTACATTAATAGTAAATGAACCAAAGAACATTTTGAACATTTCTTCATTTAAATAAAAGTTAATAGAGCTTTGTGCTTGGGGATCCGTTCCTTCAAAGTCAAAGATTGCTTTGTCGCCCTCTCTCCACATTTTGCATTTAATCTTATAAGGACCCATGCCCATTCCATCGTCGCAAATATAGTCAGAAAACTCACGTGGTTCTTCAGGAATAAACATAGAAATTATGTGCTTCATAGCTAAATAATTTCTTTCAAGCATAATTTTCATAGTTGAATGGAACACATCATCGCCAAATCTTTCTGCTAGCTCATTACACCTTCTTGCCGCAGTATTGCATGCAGCCACAAGTGCATTTAAATCAAATCTATTCCATTGCGAGGTTCTAACATTATGGAGAATAAGTTCCAATACATCCTCTTGAAGAACACCTTTTTTATAAAGCTTAGTTGGTGGAATTCTAATACCTTCCTGAAAAATGGTGGTAGCCTCTGTTGGAATAGAGCCTGGTACCATGCCGCCGTTATCTGACATGTGTCCAAACATAGCGGTCCATGCAATGTGCCTTCCATCTCTGAAGACTGGTGTTAGGACTATCCAATCAGGTAAGTGTGATACAGCAGCATTACACATATAAGGATCATTCGTTAAAATTATGTCACCTTCCTCAATTTCTGCATCGTAAGCTTCTGTAAAACCATAGATGAAGGATCCAAATTGCCCAACCACCATTTTTCCATCTTTGTTTGCAATCATAGGAAAGCAATCCCCTTGCTCACGAATACCTGGAGATAGAGCTGTTCTTCGCACTATTGCATCCATTTCTTCCCTGGCGTTTCTTAGCGCATTTTCAATAATGTCAACGGTTATACCGTCGACCTCAATTTTTTGAAGAGGATTTTGATTAGTTTCAAGTATCTTTGCTGGCATAATTAGCTCTCTACAGGGTTAATAATTAAATTGCCAACCTTATCCACCAAGGCATGGTGATTGGGCAAAATAACAGTAGTTGAATCCATCTCTGACACAATAGCTGGACCTGGAATACTCAGTCCGGCTGATAATTTAGCTCTATCGTAAATTTTGATATCATGCCATTGTGATTCATGGTAGTACTTTGATTCATGAATTACACAGTCATTAATAGTATGTTTTTCTTGAGACAACGAAACAGAGGAAATTTTTGATTGTTTTGCTTTAACAATCGCTCTGATCATTAGAATTTCATGACCGTCTTCCAGTTTAAAAGTAAATAACTGATAGTGCTCTTTATCAAAAGCTTCTGTAATTAAACTTACGCCATCTTTTGCAAAAGCCTTTTCATCAAACTCGATGGTTATCTGAAATGCTTGGCCAGCATATCTAACATCTGCTTGATAGCTAACCTCAAGATCGGATGCAGAAACCCCATCACTTAAAAGAGAAACAGATGCCTTTTCTTTTAATTCATGTAAATCACTTAAAAATTCACTATTAGAAATATCTTGAGCCATCTTAAGATAAGAGCGCGTGGCTTCATCTTGAATTTGCGTGGTTGCATCTCCATATGCACAAAGCACTCCAGGGCCTGGAGGTATTATCACAGGAAAAGAGTTAGATAGAATTCCTAATGCGTTAGCGTGTAAGGGTCCTGCACCTCCAAACCCAACTAAAGCAAAATCCCTAGGATCAAATCCCTGTTCAACAGAAACTAATCGCAAAGCTCCAAACATGGACTCATTTACAATTTTAATGATTCCTTCAGCAGCCTCCATTAACGGTATACCCATAGCATCAGCAACTTTTTGGACAGCTTTTTCAGCAGCTTCTTTGTTAATTGACATATCACCGCCTAGTTGCACGTCGCTGGGCAAGAAACCAAGCACTATATTGGCATCGCATACAGTAGGTTGTTCTCCACCTTTCATGTAAGCAGCAGGACCTGGAACTGCTCCTGCAGATTCTGGACCAACCCGTAAGGCTTTGGTTAACTCTGGAACAAAGGCAATAGAGCCACCACCTGCCCCAACAGTCCTAACGTCAACCGAAGGAGCTTTGACTCTGACATCTCCTACAAGGGTTTCTCTTCTGACTCGCGCTTTAAGATTTTGAATAAGGGCTACATCCGTAGAAGTTCCGCCCATATCAAACGTTAAAATATTTTTGTAACCTGCTTCCTCACAAAAATGGATTGCCCCTGCAACACCTCCGGCAGGACCCGACATTAAGTGATTAACGGGCGAATCCCCTGTGGATCTACTTGAAGCTAAACCGCCGTCAGATCTCAAAATAAATAACTGCACGTCCTCATTAAGATTTTTTTCAAGTGAAGACTGTAAATTATCTACGTATTTAGAAACTTGGGGCCTGACATAAGAATTAAGAACGGTGGTTTCAGCTCTCTCATATTCCTGCATTTCAGGAATGACTTCGCTAGAGATAGAAATAGGTATATCTGTAAAAATTTCTTTCGCAATTTCTGCAGCTCTTAACTCATGAGCATTATTAACGTAAGAATTTACAAAACTTATGGTAAGTGCTTCGACTTGATCCTTCGCTTTTAAGGCATTCAACTCGAGTTTAAGTTGATCTTCATTTAGAGCTAGAGAAATTTCACCATTAGCATCAATACGTTCTTCAATACCATGGGTTAATTCAAGTGGAGCTAACAGGGGTTTTTTTACAAAACTCACCCATCCACCAAGACCTCCTGGACAAAATGAACGGGCCACTTGGAGAATACTTTCGTAGCCCTTGGTAGTTAAGAGCCCTACCGTTGCCCCATTGCCAGTTAATACAGCGTTTGTAGCAACGGTGGTTCCGTGCATAACTAGAGTAATTTCAGCAGGGTCTATATTATTTTGCTCACAAATCTTGCTGACACCATTGAGCACTCCAATGGAGGAATCTTCTGGAGTTGATGGGACTTTAGCAGTAAAAGTAGAGCCATCCTCTTCATTGATTAATAAAAAGTCAGTGAAAGTTCCACCAACATCAACTCCTAGTCGATATGACATAAAAACTCCTGTTTAAATTAAAAGTTGTACTTTATATCTAAACCATAGGTTGCATAAGGAGCTTCATGAATGAACGAACCTCCAAATTCAGGCGCAGGAATGACCTCAGCTAAATATTTTTCATCGGTCACGTTTCTACCCCAAAGCGTAATAGTTAGGTTCTCCCCAACCAAAGATGCTCTGAAATCTACAAGCTCGTAAGGATCTCTTACAGCAAGACCCATATCTGAAGCTACTGGGAAACCAAGTAATGCACCCCAAACAGTTGGCTGCTGATCATCTTGAACTGTGTGGAACCATGTTTCACCAACTTCCATATAATCCACTCTTAAAACAAGATTCATTCCTGAGGAAACTTGACTCTCATGCTGAATACCTAAGTTGAATGTATATTCAGGTGCCAGCGGCGCTTCGTTACCAACAGTCGATGGTCTATGAGTATTGCGCTTGATTTCACCATCGGTGATCCCAAATCCTCCATCTATCCTCATGCTGTCTGTCAAGGCATATTTGAAATCTAATTCATACCCAGAAAGCACAAGTTCATCAATACTGGTAACCACTCTTAGTAGACCCCAAGGTCCTGCAAAAAATTCAAAAAATTGGTTATCATCAACTGTAGTATTAAAGTACGAACCATTTACAGCCAAACGGCCATCTAAATAGTTACCTTTGAAGCCTAATTCAAACGCAGTACTGACTTCTTTTTTAAATTCATCGTTGACTCCAATGCCTGCACCAACTGTACCTAAACCAAACGGATTTCCAGAATTTAGCCAAAACTCAGTCAAGGCAGCGCTTCCAGTAGAGTTAAATCCACCAGATCTAAAACCATAACCATAAGACATGTAATAACTGGTATTACCTGCATTAGTATTTAACGCAATTTTTGGTTGGAATTGCTCGAATATCTTGCTTCGTGAAGGGATAGTATCTCCGACAGAAGCCATTGCTGGGTTTATTGGAGCACCTCCACCATAATAATAAGCAGATGCTACAGGTGGTACTAGGTTGTCCACTGATCTATCTTCTCTATCGAATCTAGCTTCTAAAGAGAGCTCAGTTACGTCAGATAAATCAATGGCGTATTGTCCAAAGATTGAGAATACTTCAGTATCAAATTTGTCATGGAATAAAAGATCGGTTGGGTTTGGCCCTGACTTAGGAACGTAAGCTTTCAAATCGTAAGTAGTTCCTAAATCGGTTCCATAACTTACAACTACTTCTCTTTCTATTTGAGAGTAATAAGCGCCAACAAGCCATCTTTGTGATTGAGTCTGATCACCAGTAAGCCTGACCTCAATAGATGTATCTTCTTGGTTTCTTGATTGGTATTGGTATCCGTCACAAGTATGAGGCAAGTATGGGCCTAGGACAGAGTCAGCAGCGGAAGGAGCTGTGCCAGGAGCTGCAAAACTAAAACCTGGAGGAAGAGAGTTAATTAAACCAAGAGCTTCTGCGGTGTTTGAAGAAGCGCAAGCTGGCACACCAAAATACCCACCAAAGGCACCCGATGTTCCATCAGACATTAAATATTCTTCCAATTCATTGTAAGCAAAGATAACGGTAAGAAGGTTGCCATCTTCAAGCTCATTATCGTACTTTACTGAAATATCAACGGTTTCTTGTTCATTTACTGGAGGAACATTAAACATATACTTAAAATTATGGCCATTAACATCCTTAAAGAATTCTTCAGCACCAGGAGTTCCAAAGAACTGGAAAACTGGCAGAGCAAAGACGGCATTAAAATTTATGGTACCTCCGCTAGCCTCACTTAATCCTGCTCTGATATCCCAGGTCTCTGAACCGTCTTCAATCAAAAATCTAGAACGGACAGTAGTATCTTCAAAGAAATCAACATTATTGGTATTGGTGAAGACATTGGTGTGTTCTCCATCTGTCTCTCTTCTGCTCACAGAAAATCTAGTCTTAATATTTTCAGAAAGGTTTCCATCTGTGACGTATTGAAATTTAGTTGCATCATTGTTTCCAAAGCCAATGGTCACTCTTGAATCACTTTCACCGGATGGTTCCTTGGTTGTTATCAAGATTGCACCAGATGATGCATTTCTTCCATAGAGTGCACCTTGAGGACCTTTAAGTACCTCTATCTGAGCAATGTCTAATAATTCTCTATTAAAAGCGTTGGGATTAGTTTGTAAAACTCCGTCAACTACGAAGGCAAAATTAGATTCGGCATCTCTAGTTGAAGTAATACCACGAATGGTTACAAGAGTATCTCCAACATTAACAGTGTTTGCCATGACGACATTAGGAGTTAAGGCTATAAAATCCTCTGGTCTCTCGATACCAGCATCCTCAACTTCTGAGGTTGTGAAAACAGTCATGCCGATAGGAACGTCTTGTAGGTTTTCATCTACCTTACGAGCTGAAACCACCACCTCTTCTAAAACAGGTTCAGCAGTTAATGCTAGTGGTACAAGCAGTGCTACAAATAATTGTATTCTTTTATAAAACATATTCATCCCTCCAAGAATGATAATTTATTTTATACCCATTATTAGGTTATTAACAAATTATAAATATTAGGTTAGTTAGAGGTTATAAAAGTTTATTGAGAGCGTATATAATCCAAAAATGACTAACAAACCACTGGATGGTGTAAGGGTTCTTGATCTTACCCACATGCTCTCTGGACCATATGGTGCAATGATACTTGCAGATCTAGGCTGCGATATTATTAAAGTAGAGCCGCCGGTTAGCGGGGAAGGAACCAGAAGGTTGTTAGAAAACGATCCAGATTATTCGCATAATGGCGTTGGGGCCTATTTTTATACTCTCAATAGAAATAAACGTAGTACTGCCATTGACCTCAAGTCTGAGAAAGGGTTAGAGGTTTTTTATGACTTGGTAAAAGTCTCAGATGTAGTAATAAGCAATTTTTCTGCAGGGGTTACAGCGAAATTAAAAATTGACTACGCTGCTTTGTCAAAAATTAATCCAAAAATTATTACGTGTTGCATCAGTGGTTTTGGCGAGGATGGTCCTAACTTTCAACGCCCAGCATTTGATCAGATTGCTCAAGCCCTTGGCGGAGGAATGTCAATTACAGGTAAAAACGCTACTGAACATGTCAGAGCAGGAATACCCATTGGTGATTTAGGCGGAGGAATGTTTGCAGTCATGGGTATTCAGGCAGCTCTGATAGCTAGAACAAGATCTGGCGAGGGTCAGCACGTGGATATTTCTATGCTGGACTGCCAAATTTCTTTACTAAACTATATGGCAACCATGTACACGATGTCAGGAATCATCCCTGAACCGATTGGCAACTCTCACTTTGTTCATGTGCCCTACAATACCTTTACTACCAGCGATTACCCAATTGTTATTGCTGCCGTGGGTGATCAGTTTTGGCCAAGAATGTTAAATATTTTTAAGCACCCAGACTTACTAGAAGAAAAATATACAAAAGCATTTAATCGGCAAAAAGATAAAGAAAAAATTGAAGCTATCCTTCAGGATGAATTAAATCAACACAACTCTGAGCATTGGCTCAAATTGCTTGAATCAGAGAAGATACCGTGTGCAAGGGTCAATAACTTTGAGCAAGCTTTAAGTGATGAGCAAATCCAATATAGAAATATGGTGGTAGAGGTCCCTCATCCTAATGGTGGTTCTGCAAAAGTACCTGGAAATCCTATTAAACTCTCAAAAAACAATGAGGAATCCTTTACGCACCCACCCTTACTAGGAGAGCATACCTATGAAGTGTTAGATAAATTACTAGGCTATAGCGTTGAAAATATACAGACCTTAAAAGAAAATGGGATAATAGGCCTTCACGATGAGTAACTATATTTATATTAACGATGTTGGCCCAAGGGATGGTTTGCAAAACCAAGCTACTATTTTAGATCCTCAAGCCAGAATTGAGCTTATCAATCGGCTCATTGATTCGGGCATTCCTGGAATTGAAATCTGTAGCTTTGTAAACCCTAAGGCTGTGCCTGCCATGAGCGGGGCTGATCAAATTGTTAAAGCATTTGAAGGCAATCAAACCTGCGACTTCTCTGTTTTAGTTCCAAACATGAAAGGCTATGAGCTCGCCAAAGATGCAGGTGCGAAGACTGTAACTGTTGTGCCCTCTGCCACCGAAACTATGAATCAGAAAAATATCAATATGTCTCTAGAAGAAACACTTGATAGCGCTAAAGAGATTTTAAAAACTGCAACTGCTGACAATTTAAACACTAGAGCATATATCTCAGTAGCCTGGGAATGCCCCTATGAAGGCAAAGTTGATTCAGCAAGAATTCTATCCATAGCTGACCAATTGTTAGATGCAGGCGCAACCGAATTGATTTTGGCAGACACCATCGGTGCAACTAATCCCAAAGATGTCAGCGTATTGTTCAGACAAATTACTCAAAATGTAGATCCATCCATCCTTTCAGCACATTTTCATGATACGAGAGCACTTGGATTAGCTAATGTAGTAGCTGCACTAAATGAGGGTATCTCAAAGTTTGATGCATGCATTGGTGGCTTGGGTGGATGTCCTTTTGCGCCCGGAGCTGCTGGTAATCTTGCTACAGAAGATCTTTGTAGCATGCTTCATCAAATGGGCTACCAAACCAATGTTGATCTAATAAAACTGCTTGATGCTGTTGAATATATCTCCAAACAACTTAAAAAAGATATTGGGGGAAGAATGACGCCATGGTTTAGGAAAAGTCTGTACCCTGCTTAAATGGTCTCAATGGCATGTAAGCTCAAATATTATTCTGCGTTTTTTACTTCTTTCTTTCTCTTTGCATGCAACCAAAACACGGTCGATGTAACCAGCCTTAAAGATACCAAAAATAACTTTAATGCTATCAACCATATTTATGATGAGGAATTAAATGGATCCGATAAGATTCCAATCTTTATTAAAGATAATATTGATAGCATTGGTGCCCCTAATACTGCTGGCTCTTTGGCCCTGCTTGATAACATCCCAAGCAATGATGCCTTTTTAGTTTCACAATTAAAAGCTAAGAATTATCGGGTGATTGGTAGAACTAATCTTTCAGAATGGGCAAATTTTAGATCCTTTCATTCTATCAGTGGTTGGTCGAGTTATGGTGGCCAAACCATCCATTCGCTTGGTAGCAACTTAAATCCTTGCGGCTCTTCCTCAGGTTCTGCAGTAGTGGTTGCTCTTGGGTTGGTAAAAGCAAGCATAGGCTCAGAGACAAACGGGTCAATTAGCTGTCCTGCTTCCGTAAATGGTATTGTAGGTATTAAACCTACCGTTGGCGTAGTTAGCAGAACAGGTATTATCCCTATCTCACCTACCCAAGATACAGCTGGACCGATGGCACTCAATGTAAGCGAGGCAGCAAAATTATTATCTGCCATTGCTGGTGAAGATAGTAACGATCCTGCTACTCTGCTAAGACCTGAATCTTTTAGCAATGACTTCACAAGAAATCTGAAACAGATTTCATTAAAAAATAAAAAATTTGGTTTATTACCTAGTGGTAGCAATGACCCTGAAGCAAGTTTGTTACTCACCAAAATTTCTGACCTAATTTCTGAAGCTGGTGGGACAGTTTTAGAAATAAACAATATCCCTGCCTATCCAAGTGAAGAAGAACTTTTTGTTTTGTTATATGAGTTCAAGTATGCCCTTGAAGCATATCTTCGAAACTCTAATGCAGGGCTAAAAACCTTGGAAGCAATTATGCAATTTAATGAGAAGAATTCTGAATCAGTTATGCAGTATTTTGATCAAAGTATCTTTGTTGCATCGCTCGAAGCTTCAAAAGATCCTGCAAAATATAAAGATGCTCTTGAAAAAGTTTTATCGGTATCTAAAAACTTTATTGAAACCAGTATTGATAATGATGGCTTAACTGCGCTCATTGGCCTTACCCGAGGTCCTGCATGGAAGATTGATCTAGAGAATGGTGATGACGGAGCATTAAAAGATTATCCTTCTTGGGGTAATGGAGGTTTTGCAGCAATGGCAGGTACACCACACATAACTATTCCACTAGGAACTGCATACGATCTGCCTATAGGCTTATCAATCATGGGTAAGGCTTGGAGCGACCATGAAATGGTCCAATTAGCATTCACCTTAGAACAATTACTCAAGTAAAAATTATTCTGCCTTTTCTTTGCTCCTGTATGCATGCAGGAGTGGCTCGGTATAACCATTTGGCTGAGAAACTCCCTCAAAGACTAGATCGCAAGCTGCTTTGAATGCATTACTTGAGAATGAGGGTGACATAGCTTTGTAGGCAGGATCGCCTGAGTTCTGATCATCCACTTTCTGGGCCATTTTTTCCATAGCGCCCATGACCTGGTCCTTGCTAACAATACGATGATGCAACCAGTTAGCAAGATGTTGAGAGGAAATGCGGCAGGTTGCCCTGTCCTCCATTAAACCAACATCATGGATATCAGGAACTTTTGAGCAGCCCACTCCCTGATCAATCCACCTTACTACGTACCCTAAAATGCCTTGGGCATTGTTCTCAATTTCAGAATTCACTTGATTGTCAGTGAGCTCGGCATGCAACAATGGCACAGTTAGCACATCATCCAACGATGCAATATCTCGTTCTTTTAGTTTTTGTTGATGCGCAATCACATCTATCTCTTGATAATGCATCGCATGCAAAGTTGCAGCTGTTGGGGAAGGCACCCATGCACAATTTGCTCCTGCCGATGGGTGAGCTATTTTGGTATGGTACATTTCCTGCAATTCATCTGGCTTGGGCCACATCCCTTTTCCAATCTGGGCCCTACCTGAGAAACCGCAAGCCAGGCCAATATCAACGTTTCTGTCTTCGTAAGCATTAATCCAGCTAGCAGCCTTCATATGATTTTTAGGAATCATGGGTCCTGCTTGCATCGAAGTATGAATCTCATCTCCGGTCCTATCTAGAAAGCCTGTATTAATAAAGATCACTCTATCTTTAGCTCTTCGGATACATTCCTTAAGATTAACGGAGGTTCTTCTTTCCTCGTCCATAATGCCAATCTTAACGGTCCCATCATCAAGACGCAAAAGCCTTTCAACTGCTGCAAATATCTCACAAGCCAAGGTAACTTCATCCGGACCATGCATTTTGGGTTTTACGATGTATACGCTGCCAGTTTTAGAATTTTGAAACCTGCCAAGTTTTTTTAAATCATGAACAGCAATTAAAATTGTGAAAAATGCATCCATTAAACCTTCTGATATTTCTTCCCCGTTGAGTAAGATTGCATTCGTTGTCATGAGATGACCTACATTTCTAATCAACATCAAACTTCTGCCAGGCAATGCAAATTCCTTGCCCTGAGGATCTAGAAATATTCTGTCGCTTACGAGGGTTCTGGTTAACTCTTTGCCAGCTTTAAAAAAAGTTTCAGCTAAATCTCCTTTCATTAAACCTAACCAATTTCGGTAAACTGAGACCTTATCAGTAGCATCCACTGCTGCAACTGAATCTTCGCAGTCTTGTATTGTGGTGATAGCGCTTTCTAACAGAATATCTTTGACGTTTGCTGGATCTTCAGCCCCAATGGGATCGGTAGAGTCAATAAGAATCTCAACATGGAGATTATGATTTTTAAGTAGCACTGATGAAACAGATGCCTCGTTACCCGAGTAACCTGCAAACTGCTCAGGATGGACCAAACTAACTTGATCTTCGCCAATAACTACCGTGAGCTTTTGCTCGCTTACAAGATATTTATTGGCTTGTGCATGACTGCCCCTTGTTAAAGGGAAGTACTGGTCTAAAAAGTGTTTAGCAAAATCGATGACCTTGTTTCCTCTAATAGGGTTGTACGGGCCTGTTTTTTCTGCCCCGTCCTCTTGGTTAATCATGTCGGTGCCATATAAAGCATCATAAAGACTGCCCCATCGAGCATTTGCAGCATTAAGTGCAAACCTAGCATTCATCACTGGGACTACGAGTTGTGGCCCAGCTATACTTGAGATCTCTGGATCAACGTTCTGAGGATTGATCGTAAAATCATCGCCCTCTTCTTCTAGATAGCCAATTTCTTGTAAAAAGGATTTGTAAGCTTCAAAATCTTGCAAGCTATTATCTTTATGCCATGCATCTATTTTTGCCTGTAAAGAATCTCTTTGTAACAGCGCAGCTTTGATCTTTGGTGAAAATTCCTCTGCAATGATTGAGAAACCTTCAAGAAGCTCGGTGCTTGAAAAAGGTAGGCCGGGAAGCACCTCATCCGTTAAAAATTTCTCTAACTCAGGATCGATGGATATGTTTTTGAATGTATTCATTAGCGGTTAATCATACCTATATTTTAAAAATAGTGCAGGCTGAACAAATATCCAATAAACTCTATCCACTCATGAACAAGTACGTAACGCACTTAGAATGCTCTCTAACTCAGAAACAGTATCCCAAAGATACGGTTCTTGAATTATCAGAGGCAGGCAGACCACTGTTAGTAAAATACGACCTAGAGGCTATTGAAAAAGCACATAAAAAAGAGGAGTTCAGTCAATCCTTGGAACCTGGTTTTTGGCGATATTTACCATTACTGCCGATAACCAACCAAGCATCCATTATTTCGTTGGGAGAAAGTATCACACCTCTAATTGATATCAGCCAACTTTATCCTGAAACCGAAGTATTTATCAAAGATGAGGGAAGGCTCCCCACCGGTTCATTCAAAGCAAGAGGACTTGCTATGGCAGTTGCCATGGCAAAAGAATTTGGTCTTAATCATCTTGCAATTCCTACTAATGGTAATGCGGGCGCTGCATTAGCTGCCTATGCGAGCAGAGCTGGCATGAAAAGCAGTGTTTATTGTCCGAAAGATACACCGCAAATCAATATATTAGAAACCAAATTACAAGGTGCCGATACCCACTTAATCGATGGATTAATCAATGATTGCGGCAAGATTGTGCTCGAGGGTAAAACAAAGTATGGATGGTTTGATGTCTCAACTCTCAAAGAGCCTTACCGTCTTGAGGGCAAAAAAACTATGGGGTTAGAGCTCGCTGAACAATTTAATTGGGAACTTCCTGATGCTATTTTTTATCCGACCGGTGGAGGCACCGGATTAATAGGTATGTGGAAAGCATTCCATGAAATGCATGCTATGGGATGGATTAGTAAACCCTTCCCAAGAATGTATGCAATCCAGTCAACTGGATGTGCGCCAATTGTGAAAGCGTTTAATCATGGGAATAAATTTGCTGAACTTTGGGAAAAACCTTCCTCTTTGCCTTGGGGCATTAGGGTGCCAGTTGCGGTGGGAGATTTTTTAATTCTTGAGGCCGTTTATGAATCCAACGGTAAAGCCATGGCAGTTGAAGATCATGAGGTCATTCAAAAACGCAATGAACTTGCTAAGCAGGGAATTATGTTATGTCCTGAGGGAGCAGCAACAGCTTTGGCTCTTGATCATGCGATAGCAAATGGTGATGTAGCTAAGCATGAAAAAGTAATCCTATTCAATTGCGCTACTGGTTTGAAATATCCTATGCCCTCTCTATCAGAATAAAGATTTCTGAAGTCTCTCAAAGGCAAAGCTAAAAGAAAAGATAGTTGCAGTGGATAGCAATGCAATCATTTTTTGAGCAACAACTTGCATCACCATAGCCTCTGCAGTACTTCTTGGATCTGCTGCCACAATTTGAAAGATGACATAGGCAAGCGTCCCCATTAAGTACAACAGGCCTATGTAAAAGTAATTGCTTGGTAAATTCATGTACTTAAATGCCAATAGATAGAAAAATGCACCCGGAAGAATAATTCTAAAACCATTCACGGCAAAGAATACGTGCTCATCAAAATATAGGTCTGCTGGAGTAAAGGCCACGCCCACGAAAAATAACGATCCAACAACAAAGAAGACTGAGCCGATGGAAGCCATTCTGTGAGCTTGTTTATTTGACCTAAAGAGCGCTGGGACAAAATAAAATGCTATCGCCATCAACCCGTATGCGCTCATTGCAAGAATAAATAAATGCAACGATATGTATTTTTCACCACCAAGCCTTGTCTTATATAAACCTAACTCACTAATAAAATTCTGAGAAAAGATATATCCTTGCGTGTAATGATCATGTAGTGTGCCGCCTGGATAAAAAACCATTGCCAAACCCAAGCAAACGACAAAAAAAACTGGAAAGAACCTAACCACTGAAACAGTCCAAAAATAATTATTTTGCATGAGACTATTTTACTTTAGTTTGATTCTAGAAGTGATATTGAAAACCCAATGATGCGTTATTCCCAAAATACGGATTTGCAGAATATTTAAAATAGTAAGGTCCCTTTAAAAGCTTTATTGTTGCATGATGATTTTCAATTCTGCGATGCGACAAAAAAGCAATATTTTCTGAGGACTGCATCTCAAATGCCTCTTGCTTACCTCTGCGCGCACCTACATTTAATTCAACGTTTATTCCAAATAATTGTTTCCTAAATAAGGAATTTAGATAGCTTGCTCGATAATTTATATTTGATGAGAGAAAGTTTAAATTGGTATTCCCGCCCTCTTCCATAAAACTTTCAGCGACTGTTTGGCTGCGGAGCTCTCCAATGGATATGGACCAATTTCTAAATTTAAACAGGTTAAATTCTATAAATGACTCCATCGTTTTATAAAAGAGCTCTGCCTTACTTGCGCCAAACCAACGGGTTTGATTGAAAGCTTTAGTAGATGCTTGGTTCATGATGATACCGCCTTTAAATAGATTGAACTCATAAACGGTTCCAAAAAAACTCCCGTGATGATTTCCCATTAAAGAACCGCCGATAACCTGAAAACTTCCTGCATGCGAAGTAAATCCTAGCAAACTGTTAAGGGAGTTGTTTCGATAAACCAATTCATTCATATCTAAAAGAACTCTAATGTCATCGGTAAGAAAGCTTGCCTCAAGCAATGCATTCACAAAACCATTGGATTTCGTGAAAAAATCTTCTAAAAGGATGGTAGACGGTGGGTCCAACAGCTGATAGAAATCTGTAACGCAACTTCCTGCTCCACAAGTCTGTTTTGAGCCTATGAAATCGTAATGATATTTCCCATCAATCTCAATTGGCCATAATAGTATCTCATCATCAGCATCAACGAAGTCATCGTAAAGAGTAAACAAAATTCCGTTGTTTAAAAATATTGTAGTGCGAGCATTAACATCAATAATATCAAGATCACCATCATGATCGTAATCAAGGATATGGATCTTTCCCTGACCAACCCACCAATTAGAATAAGGGTTGCCGTTAGCATATTTTGCATGATCAGGACTGAGTGTTGCTGTTAGATCGCTGAAAGAGGTACCATTATTATTTTTAAAAAATTGGATCACCCTCGAATGGTAGTAGGGTTCATGCGTAGTTGAAGCCAACACAATATCGACAAACCCATCGTTATCAAAATCAAAAACCTCCATATCATTGGCATTACCATTGGAACCAAAATAGTTTGCTGGCAATTCGACATAATTTCTCTGGGTCCAATCATTATTGCCATTGTTAAAGTAGACAACGCCTGCACTATTCTCAGAAAATCCATACAAATGTGAGATTCGTGGATTAAACCAACCCAGAGCAATATCACCAAAACCATCGTTATCAAAATCACCAATAGCTGCAGTGGTTGGCCATATATTATCAATACCATGACCATGATTATCGTAATCAACCTCTACCCAGTTATCGAAGCGAGGGATTAAATGATTAGCAGTAAAGTTACCGGTGCCATCATTAATTAATGCTGTAAATGGTATTTGTTCAGAACAACCGGAACAAGGATCTTGCTCACCGCCAAACTTAAACCCATGTTCAGTGTAATCAGTAATGGGAACAAAGATATCCAGATCACCGTCTCCATCTAAATCTCCATAAGCAGCATCGTGAACAAAAATTTGTCCATGACCCGGTTCAAAAAATAAACTTGGCAAATTGGAAAGGCTTTTGTTTTCTAGCTTTCCATTGGAGTTACTAAGATACAAAATGCTGGTGTCATAATAATCACTGATTCCATCTCCATTGAAATCAGCAACTATTTTCCCATTGGTATAATCTTGTTGATTGCCGCAAGGATGATAGGTGTCAAACTCTTCTGATAACCAACTTCTCCCTCCTTGAACACATGGAAAAGTACCGTCTTCAAAAAGCTCTTTGGTAAGCGCAAAATGCCCTTTTCCATCGTTTATAAAAGTGAGCATCAGATCCTCGAGAACAAATGCTCGGTTGCAACAATTGCTTCCGATATAAATTAAATCTTTGTGCTGATCGTTATTAAGATTTGCTTCAAACCATTGACCTTGGGTCAGATATGGACCCGCAGTAGAAACTTCATCGGGGTTTGATGAGTCTCCTGGGTGAGCCCCTGAAGAGATAACTCGCAAAAATCCATAGTCTTCAATGCGATATTTTTCATTGGAAGGCCATTGAGAGCTTGGAAAAAATTCTGACATAGTGTATTCAACAGTGATCTCCCCCCAAGGCGAGTTCATCTTATTGATAAATGATTCAAATGGAATTCTTTGATCTATTTCAAGAACCGTAGTTTGCGGTGTTTCAGACGGATTAAACTGAGACGAGCCTCCGCTAGCACATGAGGTAAGCAGAAAAAATATTGAAAGAACTCTCAGGGGTATTTTAACCCCTGAGAAATAAGTTAGCCTTTTAATTGAAAGAAACTTCCCTAAGAACTACGTAATCTACAATTTCTCTAATGTCATCGTAGCCAGAAGCAATATTTCTTTGCTCCTTTTCAGAAAGAACCTTTCTCCATGCTTCAATAAATTCTTCATATTTACCTTTGTTAGGCTCCATTGCAGCAGCATTCGCATATCTAACTGTCAAGAAGACATTAGGTCTGGTGCCTGCAGTCTCCGCAGTCCAAACACCGTAATCAATAACATGGCCAAGCTTTTTTTGAACTTCAAGCGAATCAACCCACGTAGACTTTAAATTTACCAAATAATCATCTACGTAATTTGGTTTAACAGTTACCACTGTCATTTCAACTACTTCTTTACTTACTGAATAATCTTTCCATGGTTCAGCAAAACTCAAAGAACTAATAAACATTAGTGATGCCATATAAGCTACATTAATTTTTTTCATATTTACTCCTTAAAAAAAATTATTAAAAAACTTTTATCTGGTTACTCTAAAGCCAAGCTGACTTTGTATAAGAGCTTCCTCGGTAAGATTCGCTATTGCGATAACTTTACCCTCTTCGTTGAACGCAAACCTCGTCACGACATGAGCTTCAAATTCTTTTTGAGTAGGCTCATCCAAAGATTTGTGCCATGACCACACATAAACGGTTCTTTCTTTTTTATTGACTGCCATTTCATTAATCTTATGCTCAATGGCGCCCCAGTTATCAGCATTAGCGTTTTCAATGTTGCTTAAAACTTGCTCTTTAGTATAAGCAGGATCAACCAAGCCCCTTGCAAACGCTACGGGAACATCCTTACCATCTCTTCTTACGACTGCATTGACTTTTTCACCGGGCAGACCTGCAAAGACCAATTTACCAGAATCCCTGTTTTCTCTCGTTGCTGGAACACCATTGACCGATACAAAGGTATCCCCCTCTTTCAAAATACCGACTGCAGGGCTATTTTCAATCACCCAATTAACCGTCATTTCATCTTTTTGAGGATCAAATACAAAACCAAAACCGACAAATCTCCCTGGGTAGTTAAAGCCATCATCGGCCATGTGCTTTGTAACCATTTTCATGGTTTTATCTTTGCTAGTGTAGGTTGCTTCTACCCAATTTTTTGCTATTTTAAGTGGCATCATTTTGCCGCCTTTCATTCCTTTGCCTTCATGATGATCTGCGCTTAGGTTAAATGCCATCACGCATGCAACTGCAAAGGAATAAGTTAATAGTTTATTCATAATAGTTCCCCCTTGAACCCATACATACTAGCAAGAAAAACTTTGGCATGTAAATAAATTAGACAGATATTTCGATGATTACGTTTTTTATATTCCAATACTAAAACCATCAGTAAAGCAGCAAGTAATAAGTGTGTATGTCATTTTTTTAAATTACTCTCAGATGTTTATGATTCAATAAATTGGGCGCCCTTAAGAGAACGCCCTTAGCATAGTCATATGAGGGAGATTAACTATGTGTTACTTATGATAAGCAACATTGATGCCAAAAAAACTAAACAGATGTTATTTGTGTTTGTTTTGATCGTAGGATTGATGCCTTCCGACCACAAAATCTCGCTTCGCAAGATGTTTGGTTGCTCTTGCTTGAACCCGCTTACGCCACAACTTGTAAGAAGACGGTTTTAACTCCTTTTGCATCAAGGCTTTGGTTTCTTGTTCTGTTAAGCCAAACTGAAAAGTAATAGCATCGAATGGGGTTCTATCCTCCCAAGCCATTTCAATGATTCTATCGATATCGGCTTGGTTTAATTTGGCAGGCATGCCCTACTATACTAAATTAAATGACTCTCTAATGCCTGTTACGACAAACTCAATAGCCAAAGCACCCAGCAATATACCAAATATTTTTTCAACCACGGTAATGACTGTCGGGCCTAGTTTTTCAGAAAGCTTGGCAGATAGCCACATTGCTAAGGTTGCAATCAATACCACCGCAATTATAGGAAGGTAGCTGATAAAAAATCCTAGCAAGGTATTCACCCTGCTCTCGGCTAGCAGCAAAGATGCTGTCATAGCGCCCGGACCAGCAATCAAAGGAATGGCTAAAGGGAAGATCGCAATAGAGTGGATCGAATGGTCATCCATGGCAACATCTGCGGTGTGCTGTCTTCTGCCCTGACGTTGCTCCAAGACCATTTGAAAAGCGATTGCCACCAAAAACAATCCTCCAATGATTCTAAACGAACTCATGGATATCCCCATCAACTCTAATACGTTGCCGCCAAAAAGCCAAAATATACTCAACACAACAAAGGCAACGAGTGCAGCCTTAAGGTAAATTTTCTTAACATCTTTTTTACCAAGGCCCTGAGTGAGACTTGCAAAGATTGGTATTAAAGAAATTGGACTTACCGCTACAAAGAGAAGCAGGAAATTAACTATTATGTCATCGAACATTTGCGCGCATTATATATAAATTAGAGATTCATGCATTGTTTTTAATGCTTTGCTAAGGGAGTCATATCTACTATGCTTTAGAGATGAAAAATAACCTTATACCAAATTTTTTACTTGTCGTCCTAGCTTTTGCTGGAATTAGCTCTGCTGCAGACACTTCTAAGTTTTTTGATGCTATGGATGTCTTTGATTTGGAATGGGCCGATAACCCCCAAGTCTCACCTGATGGCAAGACCATTGTGTATGTTCGTCAGGCCAATGACATTATGAAAGATCGAGTTAAATCTTCTCTCTGGCAAGTAAAGGCAGATGGTTCGGAACATAAACCACTCCATTCTGGGCTAACCAATTCATCCTCACCGCGATGGTCTCCAGATGGAAAAAAAATAGCTTATATTTCTAGCGAGAGTGGTTCTAGACAAATTCATATGCTTTGGGTTGAAAGCGGTATCACTGGGGTTATTAGTCAGTTACAGGAGTCCCCATCAAGCCTATCCTGGTCGCCCGATGGCAAATGGTTGGCTTTTACAATGAGCATAAAATCATCTGCCAAGCCTATCGCAAAAGCAAGAAGCAAGCCTGAGGGAGCTTCTTGGGCCGAAAAACCAATCGTTGTTACCACCACGCGCTATCAATACGATGGTCAGGGAATTGTTGAGCCTGCTTATAGACACGTGTTTGTGGTGCCTGCAGATGGTGGAGCGGCTCGTCAATTAACCAGTGGAAACTTCAATCATTATGGTTCTCTTGCCTGGTCCAAAGACAGTCAACAGATTTACTTTTCAGCGCATCGCTCAGAGGATTGGGAGCTGATATCTGGTGAATCAGATATTTATGCCGTCAATGTTACAAGCAATGAGTTAACTCAAATTACCAATCAATCCGGAGCAGAATCCTCGCCCGTGATATCAAACGATGGTAAAACCCTTGCCTTTAATCATAAAGTGAGAAGACCGCTTGCCTACACACCTGAGCACTTAGCTGTCATGAGCTTAAAGACAAAGAAAATTGCCTTACTCACAGAAAAACTGGATGGAGATGCAACTGATTTTATGTGGAGTCAAGACGATCAATCTCTTTATTTTTCATATCAAGAACGAGGTTTGCAAAAGCTTGGTAACGTAACTTTGGATAAAAAAATAACCGAGATCACATCCTCGGTTGGCGGAACTACGATTGGTAGACCTTATCTTTCAGGTAGTTTTCATCTTGGCGGAGAAACCATAGCCTATACCCATGGAAATAGCCAAAGACCAGCTGACATTGGAGTGATTGGTTCTGCTGGGGCTAAGGTTTTAACAAGCCTGAATGAAGATGTGCTTGCCCACCGAACCCTAGGAAAGGTAAATGAAATTGTTTATCCATCCACTGCAGACGGGCAAGAAATTCAGGGCTGGTATATCACTCCTCCCGACTACGATCCTGCAAAAAAATATCCCCTTATTCTTGAGATTCATGGCGGACCTCATTTAGCCTATGGACCCCATTTTTCAGCTGAGTTGCAAATGATGGCGGCTGCTGGATACATCGTTTTTTATAACAATTACAGAGGCAGCCTTTCCTACGGCGAGAATTTTGCCTTATTGCTCCAATATAAATATTCAAGTGAAGATGATTTTGCAGATCATATGTCTGGTATAGATGCCTTGATTAACAAAAATATAGTGGACGAAAATAACTTGTTCATAGCTGGAGGCAGTGCCGGAGGGATTGCTACAGCTTATGCTGTGGGACTTACCGACAGATTCAAGGCAGCGGTTGCAGCAAAACCCGTGATTAATTGGCTAAGCAAACCCCTTACAGCAGATTCCATGGTGCATCAAATTTATCATCAGTTCCCTGGGCCTCCTTGGGAGCATGTTGAACATTACTGGAAACGCTCGCCCCTTTCTTTGGTGGGTAATGTAACGACCCCTACGATGCTCTTAACAGGAGAAAACGATAGACGCACCCCTATTTCTGAAACCGAACAGTTTTATCAGGCTCTGCAGTGGAGAGGAATAGATAGCGCCATGGTGCGTATCCCGAATACGTCTCATGGTATAGTTAATCGACCTTCCAACCTCATTACTAAGGTAGATCATATCTTGGCGTGGTTTGAGCGATACAGAACCGATAAAGAACAATAGAGTTAAAGCAATCTTATTTGCATTTTATATTTAGATTGACCTTCCTAGGTTTCGTATATAAGCTACGCGCAATTAAATAACAGAGTATATTCATGTCTTTCAAAGATTTGGGTCTATCTGATCCAATCTTACGAGCATTAAAGAAGTTGGATCACTCAACCCCTTCAGAAATTCAACAAAAAGCCATTCCTCTTATCCTAGAAGGCAATAGCATAATGGCATCAGCCCAAACTGGTAGCGGCAAAACAGCTGGGTTTGTGTTGCCCATTCTTGAACAACTTAAAGACATTCAAGCACCTAAAAGCAAAAATGTTAATGTCTTGATTCTTGCCCCAACAAGAGAGTTGGCTTCTCAGATTCAAGATAACGTCATGAAATATGGAACGTTCATGTCGAAAAGTTCCGCAGCTGTATTTGGTGGTGCAAAAATTTTCCCCCAAAAGAATAAACTAAAATCTGGGGTCGATATTTTGGTTGCAACCCCTGGTCGATTACTTGATTTGGTTGGACAAAAGGCTGTATTTCTCGATCAAGTCAAAATACTCGTACTTGATGAGGCAGATCGCATGCTAGATATGGGATTTCTGCAAGATATTAAAAAAATCATTAATAAGCTACCCAGTGAGAAACAAAGTCTTATGTTTTCAGCAACGTTTTCAGCTGAGATAAAAAACCTCGCCAAAGACCTTAGCTCTGAGCTTGTTGAGGTTATGACCAGTTCAAGCAACGAGACTGTTGAAGCCATCACTCAGAAAGTTTATGCAGTAGACAAAGAAACAAAACCAGCTCTTCTGGGACACTTAATCAACGAATATGGGTGGAATCAGGTATTGGTCTTTTCAAGGACGAAGCATGGGACGGAGAAAATAGCTAACAAATTAAAAAGCTATAATATTGAAGCGATCACCATTCACGGCGACAAGTCCCAAGGTGCAAGAACTCGAGCCCTCAAAGACTTTAAATCACTCAAAGCTCAAGTATTGGTAGCAACAGATGTAGCAGCTAGAGGGATTGATATTGCTAACCTTCCCTTTGTCGTAAACTTTGATCTACCAGCTTACCCAAATGATTACGTCCACAGAATAGGTAGAACTGGCAGGGCTGGAAAAGAAGGTATTGCCGTTTCGTTTATGTGTGCAGAGGAAAGAGGCTATTTAAGAGAAATTAATCATCTAACCAAGCTTTCTCTTGAGCCTGAAATTGTAGAAGGATTTAAACCAACGTTTGATCCCAATAAACCAAAAGAATCGAACAAACCAAAAAAATCTAAATTTAAACGATTTAAGAAAAAAACATTTGAAACAAAGAAAGAAAGATCAAAAAGTCCACGAAAACCACAAAAATCATTTCAAGCCAAAAATGAAAGGACAAAAAGCCCACGAAAACCTCAAAAAGCTAAATAGAGATTTTTAGTTTTACTCGACCCTATACATAAGAGTTTTTTGTCCATCAAGAAAATTGGCCTCATCTCTTCTGATCGCATCCACGACCTCTTCTTCCACACCTCTAGCAAAAAATTGATGTAAATCATCTTCGCTAGCAAAGGTTAATTCAGTAATAACATCAAAGGGCGTTCCGCCTCCTTCGGACTCAAGGGGCAATGCATCGTTAAGCATATTCGATTCCAAGAGGTAAGTTCTTTTATAACCTTGTAAAGTAGGAAACAAGCTCTCAATCAAGGGCACATGGTTGTTCTCATAATAGGTTTTAAATTCATCAACTGACACTGATGATCTCTTGGATATTAACGCTATCAGTTTTGGCATAAGGGTATTTATAGCATGATCAATGCTATTTAGAAAATTCTATGATTTAAAGAACTGGAGCGGGAAACGAGGTTCGAACTCGCGACCTCAACCTTGGCAAGGTTGCGCTCTACCAGCTGAGCTATTCCCGCTTTAAATGGATGCTTAATATAACTCTAAGGTAGGTAGCTTTCAAGCATCACAATATTTAAATTGGAGGAAACCTCTTATAGCGTTAGTGAATGAAATTCATATAAAAATTAAAAGTAGAATCTAGTTTAGTGTGTATATAATCACTGCAGAAATTTGCTTGAAATCTGAAATATGAATTATATTGAATTAATAGGCTTTGCTGCAGCAACTCTAACAACATTTGCATTCCTTCCTCAGGCAGTGAAAGTTTATAAATCTCGATCTACTAAAGATATTTCATTAATTACCTTCTTGGCTACAACGTGCGGTATAAGTTTATGGTTAACCTATGGCATATTAATTCAGTCCTATCCATTAATAGGATCGAATATCGTAAGTTTTTGTCTAGCATCCTTTATATTAATTTTTAAGCTAAAGCATGGATAATCTAGACTTTAATAACGTAAGGTAATTTTATGGGAATATTTATACTTGGCGGAATTGTATTTTTAGTTGCTTTTACTTTCTTTAAGATTGCTGCTTTCCGTAAAACAAGCAACGAAAATACTTGGAGAAAACTAGCACTAGTTGCCTTGATTGATTATCTAGTTCTGGTTATTGGAACTTTGGGAACTGGCATTTTGTTTATGACGCTCTATTCAATGGGTCATCCGGGGTGATATTAATTACCCTCAAGCGCATTCACTAGATCGCTAAGAAATTGTCTAGATTTTAAAAGCCTGCAGGTGCTCTTAAGAGATTTTTCTAATTTAAAGCACTCAATAAATCGTTCAACAGATCATCTTTATCTTCAAGACCAACAGAAATTCTTAATAGGTTTTCATGAATCCCTGCTTCGATCTTTTCTTCAGGAGTAAGAGGCGCATGCGTCATCGAAGATGGATGGCAAATTAAGCTTTCAAAGCCACCCAAAGACTCGGCTAGGGTAAATATTTCCAATCTGGCTAAAAAATCGTTCATTTTAGAGGGTTCTAAATCTATTTCAAAACTAAGCATACCCCCAAATCCTTTTTGCTGTTTCTTAGCTAATTCGTGACTTGGATGGGATGCTAATCCAGGATAATTTACTTTTAAAACTTTAGGATGCTTGCTTAACTCTTCAGCTATAAAAAGAGCGCTAGTATTATGCTGCTGCATTCTTAAGGTTAGGGTTCTTAATCCTCGAATGGTTTGATAGCTATCAAACGGCGATCCTGTGATTCCAAAATCATTAGCCATTTCATATAGTTTTTCATGATGTTCTTTGGTCTTTGAGATGACCGCTCCTCCAACTACATCGGTGTGGCCGTTAATATATTTGGTGGTTGAATGCATGACAAAATCTGCACCAAGCTCGATTGGGTTCTGTAATGCAGGTGATAGAAATGTGTTGTCGCAAACAGTAAGAGCATTAACCTGCTTAGCAAGTTTGGTAACCGCTTCAATATCAACAACCCTCAGCAATGGGTTGGATGGGGTTTCTATCCAAATTAAATTAGGTTTAATAGTTTGAACTTTTGATGGAAAGTCCTCAGCTGATTGATCTAGGTAATGAGCCTTTAAAAGCCCTCTTTTTTCTAAATTTTTAAAAAGCCTGAAAGTTCCTCCGTAGCAATCGTGTGGCAATACAACATTGCCCCCCAATGGAACTAATGCACCTAGCAGCATGACACTAGACATACCAGTATTGGTTACTACTGCACCCTTTCCATCTTCAAGGGCTGCCAAGGCATCTTCGAGTAACCTTCTCGTAGGGTTGCCGCTTCGACTATAGTCAAACTCAGGATGATCTCCCAACTTAGCAAACTTATAGTTAGTGGATAAGTAAATTGGATCCACAACAGCTCCATGCGAATCTTGTTTTTTGATGCCAATAGAGGCAAGAATGGTTTCAATTTTCTTTTTCATACATTTCCTAAAAAAAAACCTATCAAAATTTGATAGGTCTCATTTTTTTAGCGGTATTTATCATGCACCCGCAAGCCATATCAAATCGGTGCTGCTGTAGTTTAAAAATTTAAAGAAATATTGTCTATTGAATTTTTGGGATTGTGGGTTCTGCTTTCGTGAAGTTGCATTCCATTTTTGCAACCACCTCACCCTCAACTTTGAGATTCACTTTTGCCCGACCCTCCATAGTGCCTGTTACTAGGCACCGTTCAATACTTTCTTCTACAATGGCTCTAACGGTTTCCTTGAGTTCCGCTATGGTTAACTCTGATACAAGACGACTATCCCCTGCATCAGAAAAGATATGGACTGAAAAAACTAGCGCAAAGATTGCTAGGTATTTATGCATGGTCATGTTTGTTCCTTGGAATAATAAAAGGATTGCAGAATGTAATAGGCATCTTTTTTGTTGCCCCCCTCATCCATCAGCCCTTTTCGGTTATAAAAATCTTGTATACCACTTAACGGCCGCATCATTGAACGAAAATCTTTCAGTATCCAGGGACTATAACCTTTCACGGTACCTTGGTTATTCTTGATCATTTCAATCTGAGCAGTGTAAACCATTGCTTGGTATTTTTCAGACCAAATACCTTCGCCGGTAAACCCATATTTTGCTCCTGCGCCAAACTCGGATAAATGGATGGGTTTATTAAACGAGTTTTGCAACTTAATTTCAGGTAATAATTCAAGCATAAGTAACCTAAAAGTCCTTTCTGAAATGTTCATTTGGGGCGCCAAAAAAACTGAGTAATACCAGCCAAAATATTCATTCAGGGCAACTATGTCTAGCTTATGTCCGATAGGGTCGTCCAAGTTGATAATTAATCTAGGTTGATCATTGGTTGAGGTTTCAAAGTTATTTAATACTTGTTCTAGGATTATTTTTTCTCTTGGGGTTGGAATATCCGATTGCATGCCAAGCGCTGCAATGGCTACGATCAGATTCTGGAAATCTTGAGCACTTCCACCCAATAAAGCAGCAGAAAGCAACCTAGAATTGTCCAACTCTCTAGTTTCATCAATCAATCTAGAGAGAAATTTCATGCGATTTTCTGAATAAGGCGTCTCATTACCAACCGACCAGACCACAACAGATGCCCTATTCCAGTCTCTAGATACCATTCTAGTTAATTGCTGATTGGCAATAGCGTATGTCTGTTCATTGTTCCAGTTAATGTTCCAATAGACTGGAATCTCTTCCCATAATAGGATTCCAAGCCTGTCAGCTTCTTTGGCAAGATGTCTAGAGTAAGGGTAATGCGCAGCCCTTAAAAAATTGCCGCCAAGCTCAGACACTTCTGCCAGGATCTTATTGAAGTGATTGCTTGAAAATGCAATTCCCTTCTCTGCAATGGGTTCTGCGTGCGAAGAAATGCCTTTAAAAATTATTGGTTTCTTATTGAGCATGATCTCGTTATCGACAATTTCAATTGTTCTAAATCCAATCTGATCTTTAATTGATTCAAACTTTGTCTCGATAATCACCTCATAAAGCTTGGGATTATCAAGATCCCAATAGTTACCTGTGAAAGGAATTTGAGCGCTCATTAACCCAAATTCATTAAACTGAAATTGTCTGTCAATGCCGAGTTCGGGAACTTTCACAACCACTGCTTGATTGGCTAAATTGATGTTTCCTTCGATAAAGACATCAATCAAATTCGCATTCAATTTATTAAGTTGGACTTTTGCATTTCTAACAAATGCCTCTGGTAATGAGACAATAGAAACATCTCCAATAATCCCACCGTAAAGCCACCAATCCGTTTTATAGGTAGGTACAGTATTTTTATCCAATGCAGCATCAACAAATACAATGAGCGTATTCAATCCCTCTTTAACCGCTTCGCTAATATCAAAATCAAAGGCAGTGTATCCAGCTAAAAATTCACCAATCGGTTTGCCGTTTAAAAAAACCTTCGTGGCAAAGTTTGAGCCTTCGATATATAGATGTGTGCGTTCATTGTTCGTTAGTTTATGCTCAAATTCTTTGTGATACCAAAGACCGCCTTGATAGAAAAATAGATTTTCATACTGGGAATTCCAATCACCTGGAACCCTAATCTTTGGAGCATTAGCAAAGTCATATTCGATAAGTTCAAAAGCTGACTGTGGTTTTTTATTGGAAGCAAAATCACTAAAAAACGATTCACCGGGCAAGCCGTTCTTTAATGGATCTACAATATAATTCCATTCACCGTTTAAGCTTATCTGCTTGCGGCTATCAATCCAGCCGAGCAAGTTTTGAGGTTGGGCATATTTAATTTGAGGGCGATTGAAGAAATCATCAGCCGTTTCAGCATGAGCATGCGATCCAACCATTAACAAGGATAAAAAAAGTATGTTATTAAAAATCTTTAAACTATCCTGCGTGGACACCTTCGTATTCAGCATGCACTGTTTCTCCGTATTTATGTTTGTAAGCGTGTATTAAGGTTTCTACTTGACGCTTAGCAAGGTTTACTTTGTCAATTTGGTTGTTGACCATTCGCAACCATGTAGCATGATTGTGCTCTTCAACTGGTTTTGTTTTCAATGCATAGAGTTCTTTGTAGAGAATCTTTTCGGCTTCAAGAGCAGCAAGCGCTTTACGAATAGCTTTGAAGTCTGCTGACTTATTTTTTGTTATTGGTATGACTTTAGACATGCTACTAACTATCAATTATGATGTCCGAAATTAGAGTCGTCAAAATTTATATCTTCCATCCTCATGCGTAAAAAATTACTTCTCCTATTCTTTAGTGCCTCGCTTTGGTTGCATGCATTTGATATTAAGACATTTGATCGCACCAATGCTTTTGCACTAGGCAATGAACTCATGAACTTTTCTTTTGGAATGCATAAGATTGACTCAGGTGGACAGAATACCGCAAGTGCTGTTGTGGGAATTCATGGCAGCAATTCTGAAGGGTATGAATGGGTTTATCCTCTGTGGAAGTTAAATGAGGAAACTAATAGCGTGTACTTTTATAGATGGGATGATCAACAATGCGCGAATCAGCAAAATAAAATATTCCTCCAAGCAGTTGAGAAAACTATCTCTTACAATCCTTCTCTTAACAAGATAACCATACTTGCTCATTCGTATGGTGGGCTTCTCCTGTTACACAGCTTAGAAGATCTCAACGTTTTAGTGAATAAAATGGGTAGATCTATAGAAATTGAAGTGCATTTGATTGCAGCTTTATTATCGCCACCAAAAGCATTAGAAGTGAGCTGCAGCATCAAATCCCCTCCTCAATTGTTCAAAAACTTAAAAATATTTAATTGGAAAACAATTAAAGAGATTGACGGAGCTTTTAGAAGCTATCAATACGATCCTCAAGATATTCGCATAACCAACAGCAAACAAACTAGGTTGCCAGAAAACTATAACGGCAAAAAATTAGGCCACAATTGGTCCATTAGCTGGGTTGCCGATCAGCTTAAGCCAGAATAAAAGTTTAAAGGGATCCCTCAGCAATAAAAAAAAGAAAAATTTTTTTATTCCTTACTTGTGTTTGTTTCTTTGCAAGCGCAATTTTCTCAGTCTTTGGTACTCTCGTTGGGTTCTTTTTTCAACCACATCTCTAACTGAGTGTCTTCTTTTGCGAGCTTGCTCAGATTTATGAATTCGCTCTGCTTTATTCACCATTCTTATATATTTCCACAAAATTTATTCTTAATCAATTAATAATATTCTCAACATAACGTATTAAAATAGAAACTATGGATACTAAACTGCAACAACTACTCGAAGAAGCGCATGGCTTGGTACAGCGTGTTGAACCCACAGAAATAATCCCTAATATTGATGATTATTTTATTATTGATGTGCGCGAGCCTGACGAAGTGGCGCAATCTGGAAAGGTCAAAGGTGCACTCAACATCCCAAGAGGAGTATTGGAATTTCGAATGAAACCCGATCAAGAGATTAAGGCTGACCAGCCTATCTTAATCTACTGCGGAGGCGGAAGTAGAGCTGCTTTGGCAGGCAAAACCTTACTCGAAATTGGTTTCACAAATGTACAAAATTTAGGGGGGTTTAAAGATTGGGTTGAAGCAGGAGGTGAAATTGACTCCCCTGCTTAGACAGCTATTTGATCATCATTCTTCAACGTATACCTATATCATAGGTATAAACAACAGCGCCCTTATCATTGATCCGGTAAAAGAAAATGTCCCTCAATATTTGCAACTTTTAAAAGAGTTGGGACTTTGTCTTGCTATGGTTTTGGATACGCATGTGCATGCTGATCACATTACTGGTTCAGGTGTCTTGCAACTAGAAACCGGTTGCGAGGTTGGCTCACCAAAAGAATCGGCTGCCTGTTGCGGTAGCTTTGTGTTTGAACACAAGACAGAATTAGAGCTAAGCGGACTGAAATTTCAATGTTTATTTACTCCCGGTCATACCAATGATTCCTATTGTTTTTATTTTGAAAATCCAGGCTGGGTATTTACGGGAGATACGCTATTTATCAGGGGAACTGGAAGAACAGATTTTCAAAATGGGTCTCCGGATACCCTTTATGAGAGCTTGCACAAAACCCTGCTAACTCTCCCCTTAAGTACCGTTGTTTACCCTGGGCATGACTACAAAGGCATGACATCTTCAACCATTGAGGAAGAAAAGCGTAATAACCCAAGATTGCTCATTACGGATAAAGATGACTTTATCGACCACATGAACAATCTAAAACTCGCAGATCCAAAAATGATGGATATTGCAGTACCTGCAAACCTTAAATTAGGTCTTTAAGCTAAAGCAAATCTGGAAGCAGTTTAGCTAAGTGCTCATGGGCGGCATTTTTGTATTCGGGACTATGCCCTGCCATAACCTCGCCCTTCTTAGCACAAGTTAAGTAAGCTTGGGTTCTGGTATCAGGATTTGCAAAATCAAGCTCAGTATTTGAATTTGGATCGTAGACCTTTTTGGTCTCTGTCGAGAGCTTAAAATTACATTGCGCAAAACTGTAAGCATTTGGGTTTAGGGTTAACGGCTCAACGCTGTCGAACGAATGGAAAGCACCAGGATAAACCTCGATATTGGCATGACCACCTTCGTTTTGAACTTTTGCAATCAAATCCTGACAGGGTTTTGCGGGGGTCCAATTATCCTCTTCGCCAATATAAATTTGCATCAAATCTTTATCCCAGGCATCCAAATCAGGTAAAGCAAGACAACCTGGATACCACATTAGATATCCAGCGAAACCTTCACCATGTTTATAAAGCGCTTCTTGAATAGGAATCCACGCATTGAACAATGCAGCAGTTCCTCCAAGGCTCCAACCGGCAGCATAGATTTTTGAATTATCAATTCTAGGGTCGTCCCATAGGGCTCTTAATGCCATTGCCATTTCGTAGATCATGGTCTCACTTGTGACGTTGGTCTGATTGCCAACCGTTGAAGTAACATTGCGAGCATCGAATGCATGCATAGCAAAAACCATCATGCCAGCTTTGCGCATTTGCTCGAGATATTTTCTGTGATGATCTCTCCAGTTAGCAGAACCATGCGACGCAATAACTAATGCATATTGTTTCGTGGGATCGTATTCATCAGGAAAATGAAGAATACCAAAGGTATCTTGATTGGGTTGAGCATCTAAAGCTTCACCAAACATATTTTCAAAGCCAAAAATATTCTTTGAAGCAAAATCAATTCTCTCGGTTGGGTATTGAGCTTCTGGAGCGCTCTCTTGGGCACAGGAAACAAGCAACATGCTCAAGCTAAAGATGAATAATAGACGCATTTTTTCTCCCAATAATAAGGGGGATTAGCTCCCCCTTTTTTTAGTATTTAAGAACTTATCTTACTACTCTAATCATAATGTCATCAGAGTGATCAAGAATGTCTAGCTTTGCATTATAGAGTTCGTCGATTCTGCTGCCAATATTATCCATAGCCGCAGCTAACTCTTTGTAGCTATCAAACCCACAGACAAAATAGAATGCCATTTCAGGACCCCAGCCATGCTCCATCATGTTGCAGCCACCAAAGCCTTTATCGTAATAATCAAAATACTCCATGGCCCTAGCCTTTCTCTCATTGGCTGTTAAATAAGGCCCGAAGGTTGTAGTACTAAACATTACATACTTGGTAAGTTTCGTAAGATTCCTTACATTAAATGAAACAATATTATCCCTGTGCGTGGAATAGGTTTGTTTTACATTTGCAGTTGCAGCATCTGTGCTATCCATGATCTCGGCAAGATGGTTGTAGTCTTCAAAGTGGCAATAGGTATAAAAAGCTCTATCGCCACCAAACTGATGCCTCAGCAACCCGCAAGTATTGAACCCTCTGGCTTCCTCGTTAGCAATATACTCAAGCAGTTCTTTCTCAAGTTTATTGGGATTGGTGCCAGCTGCAATCGTGTAGGAAGAAAGCACAGCAAAGTTACTCTCCTTCATAGCTTTCGCTTCCTCGTGATGACCCGCATAAATAGAGATCGCTGAAAGCAAAAGCATGCTTAAACATAATTTTTTCATATTTCCCCCTTTGAAACTTTTACCTTAACAAACTAAGAAGAAATTTGGCTACAGAAATTTTAATTTTTTTAAAAAATAATCTAGGTTAATAAAAACTGGATTACTCCAACCACTCCTAGCCAGCCTAAATTTCCAATGTTCTTGTAAGTTGGATTTTGATGATTGAATAGACCTAAGGCTCCAAATGCTCCACAAGCTCCTAATGCTGGAATGGCAAATCCCCCTAGCCCCAGCAATCCAAAAATTCCAAGCAACCTTATCATTGCACCAGATTGATTGGGTGATACTTTTTCTTTAAATCCTAATAATCCACCTAGCCCAATCAACCCCAATAATCCTAAATACTCCATCGTTATGCTCCTAAAGATCTAATAGATCTAGTGTTTGCTCCCCAAAACTACTCCACCACTCAAGACCCATCAAATTTATCCTTTCTAAATTTACTCCAGAATTATCGTCCATCCTTCGATTCACTTGACCGGTTGATGAATTTATTCTTAAGTAATGATTTCCAATGAGATCAGTTAAGAGCTCATGATACATACTGGACTCTGTCATGATTCCTAAAATGTCATGTCTAAACCAGCTTACCATTCCCCAGGTGGAAGATTTTTTGCCATTTATTTTTCTGCGATTAATGCCAGTTCCAATGCTCAAAACCTTAATATTTTTTGTCTTAAAGAACTTCGAAGCCTCAACATAACCTATTAGACTAGGATTGTTTGCAACAATACCGCCATCTATCAACCAACTGCCATCCTCTATTTGTTCGGTGGGATAATATATTGGGGCTGCAGAAGTTGCTGTGGCAGCTTTGCTGGCAGAAATTTTAGTATCGCTATAGCTTCTTAAGAGTCTGGGTTGACGTTTCTCAACATCGTAAGCGGTAACTACTACTGGTTTAGCCGATGCGCTTAGCAGTTTCTCCCCAAAATATTTATTCAGCACATTATGTTTCCCTTCGCCGTTGTATTTTGGTTTGGTTTGAAAAACGGTAGCATTGTCCCAAAACGATTTTGACATGGTCAGTGAAATATTTGCTTCAGACCAAAATTCATTTAGTTCCTCGGCATCCATTTGCAAACAAGCCAGGCATAAAGCACTCACACCTCCGGCACTGGTGCCAATAAAGAAATCAAAGATATCGGTAATTTTTTTGCCTGAGGCAATTTCTAATTTTTTTAAGAAAACGACTCCCGCAAGGACTCTTACTCCACCACCATCCAGTGAAAGTACGAATTTTGATTTATTTTTAGTAAGTAAGTTTTTTAGAAAACTCAATTACTTAAAACTCCATTGAGCAATACTGTTAGTCTTGCAGATGCCAAGGCCAATCTATCAATCACAATCTGTTTATGAGCATCTAAATATTGTCTGTCTATTTTTTTGATTGATTGATCCTTATAACCAACGCTATCGGACATAGCAATCTTTCTACTTTCTGTAGCCCAGGCATAAATATTTTGATCGTAGATTAAAGATTCTGCTTGGGTGTAAAAGGATTCAAAAAACACTCTATTAAAATCATCGCGCAAAGTATCCAAGGCATGATTGTATATATAGCCATCCCAAACGGCATGCATCCCTTGATTGCGACCTGAAGGCATAATGACTCGATACCCATTTGCACCCCGGTCCTCCGCATTACCTACATGAAATGGTTGATGGATATCACCAACAAAATGCCCTACAAACATCAACGCTTCCTTACGTAATTCAGTTGGAGCCGAGGTATTTTTTAATACCGCCAATTGCTCATAGAAAGCTTTCATGATGCAGCTCTCTTCTGGGCAATAACTCGCTGTTACCTCTAATTCATCTGGCGGAAGGTTGATGTAATGCCAAGGACCTGTTTCCGGTCTATCTCTCTTGATGGTATCTGGCCAAACGCAACCCTCTGCAAATTTTCTCTCTCCACCCAGCAAATCTTGGAGTTTTAATTTTGCTGTTTCGGAAAGATGCAGTTCAGCAACATCGCAAACTAACTGGTGCCCAGAATCCCACCAAGCATGAACCGATACTGGAAAGTTAAATAAGGCAATTAAAAAAAGAATTCTCAGCATTATTGTTGCGCCACTGATTTTGCTATTGTTCTAAATATAGCAACATGTGCTGCCTTAGAATAGTCTCGCTCGCTAGTAAATTTATGATTGCTGGACGTTTTTGCAATCACTACATTTGTTAGGGGATCAATATAAATATATTGATTGTAGACACCTGCGGCAGTGAAATCGGTATCAGGAAAACCGGGTACCCACCATTGATAACCATAACCCCAAGAGCTTGAAGAATAGGGATTCTCTCCTGGTTGTAAATGCGGCCCGTCGGGATAGTGGGAATCATCGACCCATTTGGTTGGCACAATTTGTTCTCCCTCCCAGTTACCTCTTTGTAAATACAAAAGTCCAAATTTTGCATAGTCTCTTAGCGTTGCATTAAGACCACCCAACGCTACTTCCATGCCGGTATTATCAATCAAGTAATATGCATCGGATTCCATCCCGAGAGGATTCCATATCTTCTCTTGTAAATAATTGGTTACCGATGTTTGAGTTACTTCCTGCAAAAGCATTGCCAACATTTGGGTATCAATGCTTACATAATGATTGTAAGTTCCGGGCATCTTTTCATTGGTCAGAGTAAGAGCAAATTCTTTCATGGAAGTACCCATGGAAATCGCTCTTCCGAATCTATTAATATCAGAATTAAAATCTCCGTAATCTTCGTTGAATCTCACCCCTGAAGACATCTGCAGAATATCTTTTACCCGAACTCCCTCGTATCCAGTGCCTATAAACTCTGGTAAATATTTGGTAATAGGTTCTTTAATATCTATCAGCCCGTCGTTAACAGCAATGCCTATCATTGCCGATAAGAATGACTTAGCTACCGACCAAGAAATATGCTTAGAATCTTTGGAGTTTCCATGCCAATACTGTTCATATATTTTTTTGTTTCCATGCAACACAATTAACCCATCGGTTTCAAAGTAGTCCAAAGCTTCTTTAAGATTTTGCTCCTTACCATCCAAGCTAAATGTCTCAGGTAGATCAAAACTTCCCTCCTCAAACTTATATGGTTTAGGAGCAGCCTGAATAGGAACCGTATCAAAAATTGCATCCATGTTTATAAAATTACTCGCAATCTTGCCTTCATCGTATAAATGAATCATTTGATAGACTCGGTAAAACTTAGGGCCAAAAATTACTGTGCTAATTAGCAATGCAGCAAAAAATACTGATAAAAAAACTTTCCCAACAGACATCTTTACAAACCTAACCCTTAGACAAACTTTGCTCTTTCAAAAGCAGCTAAATATTCTTTAGAAATATCTTCCACGGATGCTTTATAGCCACTGTGAGTAAAAATATAGAAATCTTGATTTTCAATACCTGCAAAAATTGCCTCAGCAGCTTGGGCAGGACTGATGGGGAATGATTTGCCAAGTGCATCATCGGCAGCAACATCGAGCATTTCCCTAGCGTTATTAATTGAAGTATTTTCTGCAAGTTCGACTGGTGAATTAGTTGGAAAAACACTTTTTAAGATACCGGTATCAACTTCTCCTGGGCATACTATGCTCGTTGATATGTTGGACCCTAGAAGCTCTGCTCTTAAAGTTGACATCAAACCCCGAATGGCAAACTTTGAAGCGCTGTACAAACCAAGCATTGGATAAGCAATAAACCCAGACGTTGAGCAGGTTGCGATGATATGACCCTCCTCACCCTTCTCTAACATAGGATTTAAAAAAGCTTTGATACCGTTGTAGCAACCTCCGATGTTGATATCCATCAACCATTTAAACTGCTCTTCATTGGTATCTTTAATTGCTCCAGGACCCAAAACTCCAGCATTGTTAAACAATAAATGGCAATTCTGAAAATGTTCGTAGGTTTCCCCAGCAAGCGCCTCAACAGAAACAGATGAAGAAACATCTACCTTCCTAGCAATGGCCTCAACCCCGTGTTCACTGACTAAATCCATAGTTTCAGCTAGACCTTCTTGGTTGATATCTGCTAAAACCAATCGCATGCCTAGCGATGCAGCATGCAAAGACAAGCCTCTTCCAATTCCACTTCCTGCACCAGTAATGACTGCTACTTTATTTTGAAAATCTTTCATAACGACTGTCCTTTAGGTTCTAAGAGATAATGAGAAACGTACCATTCATTGCCTTCATTATATGCAAATAGCTCTTCGCAGGCTAAAAAGAATAATTGCCATCTAACAAACCACTGTTTGATATTGGGATAGTGCCCATCAAAAATATTCAGGATATTTTTTTTATTTTTGTAATGGTTTTGCAGCCACATATTGCAAGTCTTTGCGTAGTGAACGCCATTAACTTTCCAGCTATTTTTTACAAAAAAATCATCTTCAAAATAAGAAAAAATATCGTGGGATGGCATTAATCCAGAGGTAAAGAAATATTTGCTCATCCAATCGGATGGCCCTCGAACTTCATAAGGATAAGGAAAATCTTTATGCGTAAAAATATGCACAAACATTTTTCCAGTGTCATTTAAATGATCTCTTAGATTTTTTAGAAGTGCGCCGTAATTTCTCATATGTTCAAACATTTCAACAGAAATAATCCTATCAAAACTTCCGTCCAGAGAAAGATCATTCATATTTTGTTTGATGGCCTGCACATTTGTGAGAGAGCGCTCCTTTGCAGTATGGTTTATGTAGTTAATTTGATCGTTGGAGTTTGAAACTGCAACAAACTGTGAATCAGGAAACTTTGATGCTGCATAAAGGGTAAAACTTCCCCAACCGCATCCCAAATCAAGTATTCGCTGATTGTTCGCCACTTCTAATCTTTGGATATACAAATCCAGCATATTGGATTCAGCCTCATCAAGGGAATGAGTATCTTCGTTAAACCACCCGCATGAATACTTCAGGTACTTTCCCATGATCTCTTGAAAAAATGCCGGGGGAACTTCGTAGTGTTGTTCGTTAGCTAATTCGGTGCTTAATGCTATTGGACTGGACTGTAACTCCCTGATAAAAGATTCTTTTTTGATGTGACGCTCTTCAGGGTTAATTGGGATTTCAAGCAGGCGTTGCTCCAAGAGCTTTTTAATTGCCAACCTTAAGATCGATTCTGGAATTAAGCCAAGCTCTGTAAGTTTAATGCCTATATTGAGCATGTATTCTAGTTTAAGTTATTTAGAACAATACTCAACTACTTAAAAGCCTGAATAATACAGAATGAACAAAGACCCACCTATGGCACAAATCCACATAATCAGGCTGAATAAAATTGGCTTTGCAGATATCCCTCTGAAATCAGTTAAGTTAGCCTGGCTACCAATGCAAAAGAGTCCAAAGATAAGCAAGACTTTGCTGGCAAATTCTAAATTGGTTATCACTCCAGCAGGGAGCGAGATAAAAAACTGCAGACATAAAGCTGCAATAAAAAAAACAATAAATAAAGGTACCTTAATGCCCTTCTTTGAATCGGGGTTACTAAACATTAGCCCTGTAATAAATACAAGAGGAATCAGCCATAAGGTTCTTCCAAGTTTTAAAGTTGCAGCTGTCTTCACGGCCTCAGGATCAAATGCTAGCGCAGCTCCAATGACGGAGCTAGTATCATGAACTGCTAAAGACACCCAGGCTCCAAACTCGATTGCAGAGAGATTTAATGCATCACCCACAAAAGGAAATACTGCAATAGCAATAGCATTAAGTATAAAAACAATCGTGAGGGTAATCATCAGATCTTTTGGTTGTGCTTTGATAATAGGTGCAATTGCTGCCATTGCTGTTCCTCCGCATATAGCGCTCCCTGCAGTGAGCAGGATGGCCTGCTTTTTTTCGACTTTCAAAATCTTATGCAATACCCAACCTAGTAAAAAAGCCGAAAACACAAAAAGTGTTATCCAGGGAAAGTAACTAAGAGCTACTTCTTGGACTAACTTGAATTGAATCGTTGTACCCAGAAGAACGATGCCTATTTGCAAAGGATAGGATGAAACTTTTTTTGTAATAAATCCTGTTGCCGGTTTCATCAGCATCGCAAAGGCAATACCCAAAAAAACTGCTGCAGCTGGATTAAGCAACCAAAAAGTAATACCCAGAGCAATCAAAAGCCCTAAGTATTGTTTGATAAGAGTCATCTGGTTAGTTTAACTTACCAGCAGTACTTCTCTAAAGTTTCCTCTCATACAGTGATTTGATGCCATGGAGCTGGAATACCCACCTGCATTGATAATGGCTAAATGCTTGTGCATTTGCAGATCTTCTATAACCAAATCCTCGTACCACACATCAAGAGCTTCATTTATATTTCCTACCACATCGTAAGTCATAAATTTTCCATGGTAACGCTCTAAGATCACTGGCTCAAAAGGCAGTCCATAGAATGCTGGCTCAATAGCAATATTGAACCCGGCGTTTATGCCAACATAATTTTTTTTCTTTTTTCTTTCGGTGAAAGTTTTCTCGACAATCAGAATTCCAGAATCTTTTACAATGTATTCGCCTGGCTCAACTTGAATGATCAGATCTTTTGCAAATGAATTTTTGATAAGCTTTGACCACTCGAATAAATCCAAGGATCCATCTATTTTTTGATGGGGCACGCCAAGCCCGCCGCCAATGTTCACCCTTTTTATGGTGCCAATGGTTTGGATAAATTCATTAGCTTTTTTAAATACTTCTGCAAGATTATTCAGGCTATCGTTTAGGTAACCACAACCGGTATGAAAATGAACGGTGTTGATTTCAACCCCTGCTTTCTTAGCGGTATTAATAAATTCCTTAAGCTGTGTTGTGTAGATTCCAAATTTTGTTTGCTTTTCACCAGCATATTTGAGGCGACTATTATCTGTTCTACTGGTGCCCAATTCAGGATTGATTCTT
>Ga0075476_10000056_pt1 | contig 38588 bp, 40 predicted proteins | sample DEB08_DNA_5_FD_76339 | JGI IMG/M metagenome (GOLD analysis project Ga0075476, IMG submission 76339) | Aqueous microbial communities from the Delaware River and Bay under freshwater to marine salinity gradient to study organic matter... | ecosystem: Environmental > Aquatic > Marine > Coastal ...
GTGTTTGCGATTTTAAAGCTAAATTTCGTGAAAATCCGGTGCAAGGTGATCCGGATGAGCCCTATCAATTTCCAATCGATAAAAAGATTGAGGCCAAATTTGAAAACTGGAAAGAGCCATTTATGTCGATGCTTGTCGATATCGCTATGAAAAAGAAAGGTCTGGTGGAAGATTGTGAAATCGTTATGAATAAGAGTAATGCATATCGTGAAGATCAAGATTTCATGCTTGAATTTGCAAAAGAAAAGATCCTTAAAATGGACGGAGGTAAGGTCAAAAAGACTGAACTCCTTGAAACATTTAAACAATGGTATACGATTCAATATGGTAGAAGTGTGCCTAAAGGCAAAGATCTCTATGACTTTGTTGATAAGCACTATTCTAAGAATAACAAGGGGACATGGATCGGCATCGCAATTAATTATGATCAAGATGACGATGAAGAGGACGTAGAAGATATTTAAACATTTATAAATTTAAATTAATTTATCGTTTTTTTATGACAAATCTTAACTAAACCTAATTAAAAAAAAATGGAATTTTGTTACCATTGTTTTCAGTGTTTATGCACAACCACAAGTTCTTCAGATGGAGGGGTCACTACCACGACAACTACATGTGGATTTTCATGCTGCTTTGATTATATAAAAAATGGGTTTAATTTTAACTATTCTCTACCAAATAAATAGCATTATACCAAGCAACGTTATTATTTTTTTTAATATTATACACTCTTTGTCGCTGTTCTTCAGTAAAACCATAAGTCATTTTTCCACAGAAAAAATCACTTAGCCCTTTGTCTTTTAGATCTTTAAGTAAATCTAATTTCTCTCGTGTAACCGGATATTCATTTACATATTTATGTGCAAAATAAATTGGAAAACTTGCATCTTTTAATTCTAACATCATAGCAATTTTTTTTGTATTCATTCTATAACATCTTATACCTGCATAATATTCAATTCCATAATCATTATACAATTTAAATACTAATTTGGCCTCACTTAATGTTAATCGCTCATTTTGCATTTTTTTAACAAAATAAGGTGAGCAACCATGATTTCTAAAATCATCTATATATAACAACGTGTTTAATTTCTCAAAAGATTCAATCGAAACTGGTGACTTTAAGAGATCTGAATTTAGAATGAGATGACTATACCTTTTCAAATATTTTATATAAAAATAATTAAGATTCAAATCAATTATTTTTCTAAAAAAAGGATTGATCATTCGTAATTGTATTAATTTTTTTGGTTCCAAATCTTTCAGAACAAGTAACCAGAGCTCAACGGGAAGAAATAAGCTCATGTTATTAATTAATAAATAATATTTATTTAACTAATTTCTGAAATTTGTTTGAGAATGTCAAACGTTTGATTAGCGATAAATTCATTTTTACAAATTTTGTAAATTTTTAAAATTGTTTCAATTCCATCCGAATTTAAATTTAAACCTACTTTTTCACACCAAAAATCTGAAAACCCATGCTTTTTTAATTTACAAATACCATTAATTGTGTCATCATTTACATCATTTTCGAAAACAATTTGTTTACAAAAAAAACTACCTATACCAATTTCTTTTAATTGTTTGAAATAATCTAATTCACATTTTTTTTTTAGAGAAGAAACAATTTCATTTGTAAAATAACCACATGTATTAAAATTAATAAATAAATCATTTGTTATTCTTAGTTTATAAAGAGGGGAAGATTGAATTTTATTATAAAAAAAGGATGGGAAATTCTGATTAACTAATTTATCTTTATAGTAATTTTCAAACTCTTCTTTAAAATCTTCAACTGTTAATAACGCTAATTCATTTTTATTATAATTAAAATATCCTTTAAAAATTTTATTAAACCTTAAATAAAAATATGGCAAATTTTGTTCTATTAATGCTTTATAATATTTATTAACCCTACGCATTTCAAATAAATCAAAATCTCCAACTGAACTCAATACCTGCAATTTTAATTCATCTGGAAGATGAAGTAGCATAATTAATTAATTATTATACTCCATTATTTTTTTGTTTTTATATCACATACTAAAATATTATGATCTGATGTCTTATCTTCTGTGCAGTCAATTTGATAATATGTAGTATCAAGTTCTTTATTATTAACTAATATATAATCTAATTGTTTCTTTTTTTTTGGAAATGTATGAATACTTTTTTGATTCATATGGTAATAACTAAAGATTTGCTTAATAATATTATACTCATCATTTAAATCTCCAATTAAAAATTGTAAATCAAGAGACTCTTCAAAACTAAATAGATAATCCTTTAAAAGTGAAAATTGAATATTTCTTATATATTCTGAATAAGAAGTAATCCAAAATTTTGTATCTGATTGAGTATGAGTATTATGAACCCAAATATCAGTAAAATCAGGACTTCTTAATTTGGCTGAAATCACACCTTTATTTACCCATTTTTCTACACCTATCGATTGATTATAATTCATTTCTTTTGTCTCTAAAATAGGATACTTAGAAATAATCATTAGTCCATTTTTTGGAATAAAATTATTAGCTTCATTTGAGTAATGGACAAATATATCTTTTTGTTTCATACACTTTTCAATCTGAAACCGCACTTTATAACAAAAAACTTCTTGTAAACATATCACATCTGCATTTATGCTTAGTAATTTATTTAATATTTCCTCTAAACGTTTAAATGGATTAGAATAGGGGTTAATTAGTTTAGGTAAAGCAGCTATATTCCATGTTATAATTCTAAGCATTTATTAATTTATTGTCTTATTTTATTTATTTCTAAATATATTATAATTATCACATATGCCTGATATTACTGGTCCTGTAGCGATGATGTTACTTGAAAAAAATGGAGTTCGTTATCTAATGATTGGTGATAGACACACACCTTATAATTTTGATGGGTGTGAATCCTCAAAATCTATAATGATTCATGATTATTTAGATTCTGCCTTTTTTAAGGGGGAACAGTGGGATTTTTATCTTGAACAAGGATCTTATGGAATTAAAAAAGGCCATGAAGATGAAGAACATGCAAAATTTTTGTATGAGACAAAAAAACAAGTAACACCTATGGAAATGGCAAAATATAGAGAAAAGTATAGACAATCTATAGAGTATGAAGCTGATATGTTGGAGATAACTTACAACTATTATCGAAAGAGTGGGTGTTTTTATGTAAATAGAACAACATGTAATTTATCCTATGATAATGTGCGTTTCCATTTAATAGACACGCGACAAGCAAACTTTGGACTAAAATGTAGAACTCCAACATACACTCATTATGAAAGTATTGGGGTAGGAGCAAAAATATTATATGAAGGATTATTCAATTTAATAGATTCACAATATGGGTGGGAAACAGAAGAGTTAAAAAGTGCTCTAACAGATTATTGCTCTACTTACTTTCAAAATGTAGAAAATGTATTAAATTGTCTTAGTGAACCAAAACTTAAGAAACAATTTGAAAAATCTACTATGAAGAATGAATTAGAGAATTATTTTTCTTCACCATTATACATTTTGAACATGATTCTTTCGAGAATTCTTGTTTATATGAAACCTCATCAAGATGAAATTGTTAGACGTATTATAGAATTATTGGATGAACATGAGGAAGATCCTAATATTAGAGAAGTGATGGGACGCATTATCTTTAAAGAACTCCCAAGTGAATTTGGTGAAAAGTATTTTGGACCTGAATTATGGCAACAAATGAATGATATGATTCAGAGTTCCTCTTATTTTCGTTACTCTAATAGCACCCCTATAGATAGTGATGTCCGATTAAAGCTTATACCAACTCAAATGGTTTTTGAGGGAGAGAAACTTATTATGGATATGTATGCTCTAGCACGTATGACAAAACCCTACAATAAAAATGTAGTTTTGATGGCAGGCCATAATCACTACAATAATTATATTCATTTCTTCCAATATGTAGGAGCAAATGTAATATGGAATGGGGAGCAATTAAACAAAAAATGTGTAAGAGTTCCTGCATGGGAACCTCGTAAACCTAAACGGTTTTTTGGTATGTTTGGAGGAAAAAAAACACAAAAACAAATACCATTATGCTGTAATGCAACATTAAAAGATAAAAAATGTAGAAGAGGTAGTGATGGAAAAGTTTTCTCTCTCCCTCGTAGATTTACAAAAAGAAGGTGTATTTCAAAAAAAAGATTTGGGTTTTCAAAAAGAGCTTCATGTGCTCCCTATTTAGGAGGTAAACGAAGAGAGAAAAAAACGCGCAAAAAACTACAGTTTTTATACCATCCTAATAATCCAAATAAAAGTTTTGATGTCTACATAGATAAAAATCCAAAGGATACGATACCTATTAAGTTTACATCTGTTGATGATGTAAAACATACAATCCGCAAATTAGAGAGATTGTATAAATCAGGTAAGTATTCGCACAAGCGTATTTGGCAAGTGGGTATGATCATGAAAGTGCGGTTGGATGCGATTAAAAAGCATCATCCAAATGTTGAAGAAATTAATGCACGAGTTAGATTAGCAGAAAAGTATTTTAAGTTTTTGGGAAAAAGAACAAAAAGAAAAACATTTGAAGAGAGAAAAGCGATGAAATTCCAATCATTTAGCGTTTAAACAAGATAACAAAGTAGAGTTTCTTTCATTTTTACTTATATAAATGAAAGAATACAACTATAATATATAAATGAAAATATTATATTATATTCCTGCATTTGGTATGAATAATATTGACGTTAAGCATGATATACTTAATCATAATATTTCATATATTTATAACCAAATAAAAGGTCCTTTTGATCTGTGTATTAATTTTTATACTCCTTCTCCCAACGTAATAAATAGTATTAAATATAATAATCGTATTGACAAACTATTTATTTATGAAAAAAAAGGAGTCTTAACAGAATTATTTTTAACAAATCCAAACAATACCTATGTAAATGAGTATGATTACATTTTTTTTATATTAGATGATGTAAAAATAACTAATATTGATATTATGAAAATGATTGAAATTAAAAAAAAATATAATTTTGAAATACTATCACCTAAAATAATAAAAAGCACGCATAGATTTATGAATCATTTTACGCGAGGGGTTTCCGTAAATAATTTTTTAGAAGTATATATGTTATTTTTAACCCCAAAAGACTTTACTAGGTTTTTATCTATACATACAGTATCCAATAAATGGATGTGGGGAGTTGATTTTTTGTTTGGCTATTTTAATATTAAAGCGGGAGTTATTTATAGTTTTACCGCGGAGCATGTTTTACCTTCTAATAGTAATAATGATGAAGCGGGAAATTGTATGAAAATTTATTTAAAAGAAAAAACACCATTTATATCTTTAAAAGATATTCAAAAAAAATATAAACCAATAGAGGTCATTTATAATGATATCTCATAAAAATAATAAATCTGAAAGAAAACAAATCGTATTTGCTAATTAAAAAATTGAAATCTTTTCAACTAATTACTGCTATCTAATTAACCCCACTAATTAGCGATTACTAGCTATGACTCTTTACTTTGAAGGTAATATCGATGATTGTAAATTTCATGGTATTCCCAATAAAATTAAAGATGGGAAATTAAACTGGAAATATAAAAAAGAATATTATAAAAATAAAGCTAAAGGTAAATATCGTCGTCGAATTAGGGAAGGCGATATAGATAATATGAAAAAATTGTGTGAACTTTATGGAGTTCAGTTTGCATATAATCCGAGGAACGATGACTACTGTTTCTATGAGCACATAAGAATGGATTCGACAAATCATGGAATTGATGAAAGTGGTGAAAATACTGGAGGTCAGTTGATGCGTATGAATTATGCTATTTCTGCAAATAGTATCCGTAGGTGTATCCTTTCTGAACCACCAAGACATTTATTCTTTAACCTAAAGGCCTTTGTTAAAAATCCAGATAAGCCGAATGAAAAAGGGAAAGCCTCTATGCATTTTGTCCAAGCTGTGCTTCCTACCCTAAAAATAGGCGAATCATTTACAATTACAGGTGGAGATCCAACCAATAACGATGGTTTACACTATGAAAAATATCCAAAGCTATTTGAAATATTTAAGAATGTATTTGGACTTTGTTATAGTCTTGAAAATCTAACTGGTCCTGATGGCGTGTGGAAATTTGTTGTGAAACGTCATGAAGATTGTGAACCAATAGAGAAAAATATTAAAACAAATATTTATTTTGCTGACCAAGTTCTCATGATGGCTACTATTCTTTATAAGCAAAATAAGAATACTTTTGGTATTACTCTAAGAACAACGGTATGTCGTGATTACCATCCAGATGCAATTATAAAAATTGCGCGTGCCTATGGAATGGTAATCGATGATTCAAAACCAGAATCAACCGATGAAGTTGTTTTTAAAAAATGGTTGAATGATGAAAAAGAACGTATTATTTTAATTCATTAAATTAACTAAATTAAAAATATTTTAAGATAAAATTTTTTTATTCTTTTTATACACAAATGAATTCTTACTCAAAACTTCGTCAATATGATGAAAATACGAGAGAATATTTTTTGTATAAAAACATGCATGAAAATCAAAGTTTAGCTTATGCTACATATAAGCGCGAGTCATACAAAAAATTAAACAAAACCAAAATGTCAATCAAAAAAGTTTTATCCCTCATGGATAATTTTATTGATCCTAGTGACCCAGACTTAAATGTTCCTAATTCAATCCATGCCTACCAAACAGCAGAACGTATCAGAGCCTTGGAACCTGCAAATAAAGAATTACAAGTAATTGGATTAATTCACGATTTGGGAAAAATTCTTTTTTGGTTTGGTGAACCTAGTTGGGCAGTTGTTGGAGATACTTATGTTTTAGGATGTGAATTTCCACCTTCAATTGTTTATTATGAAACTTTAAAGTCATCTCCAGATGCTAATAAATACTCTAATCTAGGTATTTATGAAGAAAATTGTGGTATGAATACATTAACTCTTTCTTTTGGACATGATGAATATTTATATTGCGTACTTAAAGGAAACCAAGGAAAACACAGAATATCTGAAAAATATATAGATGTTATTCGCTTTCATTCTCTTTATCCATGGCACACAGGAGGAGCATATAAACAATTTATGAACAAGGATGGAAGTGATCATAACTTATTAAAAGATGTGTTAAACTTTAATAAATATGATTTATATTCAAAAGAAGATTCGGAAAGTATAACAGATGATACAAAAGAATATTATAATAAATTGTTAGATGAGTTTTTTTTTGATGACTTGAATTGGTAACATTAATTTCTTCTGTTATTTCTTAAAGCTGATAATCTGGCCGTTATTTCTTCATAGGAGGGCAAAGGTTCATTTGGTTCAGGAAATTGGGCATTTGGTGGTAAAGGAAATGATGGCGTTCCAGCTGGAGGTTGAATAGGCTCAGGTCTTGGTGTAGGCGGTTCTTGCTCATTATAAATCTGACGCACAGCGGTAGAAGCACTTTCAGGAAAAGGATGTAAATTTTTTTCTCTAAAGCGGATAATTTCATTACAATTAACGCCCATTTGTTTACAAATGGGACATTCTTCTGGAGATTGCCTATTCATTTGACATAATCGATATAAACAATTTACATGGAAATTATGACCAACCGGTTGGCATGTGGTTTTATAAATAGCTAATTCTGGTGTTTCCTGAAATGGAATTTGACAAATAGGACAAATCTCATCCGGATGACTGGTAAACTGGGGATTCGAAGGAGCATAAAACCCACTCTGTGTCCTATTTCCTCCTTTTTTTATGCGTTTACGAGTAATTTTTTTTTTACTTTTTTTATCTTTTTTACCTTTTTTAGTTTTCCTTTTTTTTCTAGTTTTTCTACGTCCCCCTTTTCTGGCTTTACTTGCATCCATCTCTGATTTCATTTGTTGAATGCTTCTTTCCATTAAAGATGAAACTTTTGCTTCATCAAAATAATTGTCCGTTTCATCCACCGGACAAAGATCATTTAATCCATTTGTTACCCTAATAACATTTTCTTTAAAAATACCCTGATATTTGGTATAAATTGCTGGATATTTTTCAAATGCTTCTTTTATTGTTGGATTATTTGCAGCTGCATATTTCTTCAGAAAATATTCTTTCATTTTTTCACACATTTCCTTTCTCATGTCTCTAATTATTTTATTCATAGGTTTAAAAAACATGTATTCGTCTGGAACTTTACCTCTTAAAAAACATTCATCGGATAATTGTTTTCTAAGTCGGTCAATTTCCCCACTAACCAAAGAATGATATTTTGAATGGATTTCACCAAAAATATCTTTTCTTGCAAGAGCTAATCTTTCAATTGAAACTGATAAATACGGATCAATCTTCTTTTGAATTGCTTGACACTTTTTATAGGCTTCGTCATATCTCTTTTTTTGTGCTTCTTCTTCTTTTTTTTGTTGGGCTGCTTTATGTGCTTCCTCTTTAAGCGCTTTTGATCTTGCAAGTCTTTCTTTCCCTAACTGTTTTTCCATTTTTTCCCTCTTTTGTGCTATAAAAAAGTTAACGTTCGTTAAAGTTTTTCCAGGATTTTGACTAAGCATTCTTTCTCTAAATAACTTTGCTGCATCTGGATTTGTATCGTAAGTTTGAAACCACGATTCGTCAAATTGTGGAGCACTAGTTAATCTACTAAATGCAGGAGGGGTTTTAGGAATTTTAGGTAAACTTGCTTCCAAAGGATTAATATTTGGAATTTTAGGCATATCTCGTAATTCAGGTGGGATTGGTTTTCTCGGTCGTCGAGACATTTTTAATATATATTATAAATACATAAAATTTTTGTTCTATGTTTTTAGTTTTTATGGTAGCAGGTATGTCTTCAAGATATGGGGGAAATTTAAAACAATTAGCACAAGTGGGAATAAATGGAGAAACATTAATTGAAGTAAGTGTTTCTCAAGCATTATCTGCTCCTTTTAAAAAGCTTATTTTTATTACAAATGAACTCACCGAACATAAATTTATTGACATATTTGGTCATGAATATAAAGGTATTCCTGTCATGTATGTCCGACAAGAATGGGATCAAAAAACACGGGATAGACCATGGGGAACAACCAGTGCTATATGTTCTTTAAAAGGAAAAGTGAACGATCCTTTTATTTTGGTAAATAGTGATGACTTATATGGTAAAGAAACATTTCAGAAGGGTTATGAGTTAATGGTTTCAACTAAAAATAACATAATTGGTGGATGTTTATTAGAAAAAACGATGCCAGCAGATGATAAAACAATAGTAAATAGAGGGGTAATTGATGTCGATGAAGAAAAAGGTTTAGTTAAAAGTATAGAAGAAAGATTAAAAATTTCAGCTAAACAAAATCCCGAATTACTCAATAAATTGGCAAGTGTAAATTTTATAGGTTTGCAACCTAATACAATTGATTTTCTAGATGCCATTCTTGATGATTTTATGTTGGAATATAAAGGAGACAGAAAGATAGAAGCTCTTTTACCTACTGATTTAAATTATTTAATTCAAAATAAATTAATAAGTATGCACTATTTTAAAATCGAAAATTCAATCTATGGTATTACTTATCCGGGGGATGAAAAACATATGAAATTAGTTATTTCTTTATATAATCACTAAATTACCAATTAATATGCTTATGAGAAGATAATAAAGAATTGACTTTTGAAAATGGTTTGGAACCAATAAATGGTGGATGATCCTTATAATTTTTATTAGCACTTAATGGAGAAGGATGTGAACTTATTACTATTTTATTTTTTGACCAATTAACTAAATCCTTTACTTGCTTATGAGCAAATGCACCCCACGTTAAATATACTATTCCTTCCAATTGATCATTTAAGAATTGTATAATATATTTAGTAAAAGGTAACCAAAACCTAATATGAGATGATGGTTTTCCTTTTTTAACACTAAGAGAGGAATTTAACATTAAAATACCTTGTTGTGCCCAATTGACTAATGAGTTATCAGTTAAATCAATTCCTTTATCTGAAAATAGTTCTTTTTTAATGTTTCTAAGAGATGGAGGTATTTTAAATCCGTCATTAATTCCAAAACATAATCCCGTTGCTTGATTGGGGCCATGATATGGATCTTGTCCCATGAGCACGACTCTTGTTTCTTCTGGATTAAAGAAACAAAAACATTTAAATATATTACAAATGTCTGGAAACACATTTAAATTATTAATTTGACCCTCAATTTGTAACCATTCTTTAGGATTTTCTTCAATAAATTTAAGAATTACATCTTTCCATTTGGTTGGAATTGAATTCACATGATCTAATAATGACATTATAATTAATTATATAATTAAATTTTGTATATAATTAATTCAATTATTCAACCGTTACTACTTTAGCTAAATTACGAGGCATGTCTGGATTATAACCTTTTTTAATAGCTAATTCATAACTAAGGAATTGAATTGGTATAATAGAGAGAAGTGAAGAAAAAGTGGAATTTTCAGGAATTACTATATCATTTACTTGTGAACTGGATTTATTTTTATTGTTAGTTATTTTAATTATATATGCTTGCCTACTCTTTACCTCTTCATATGCATTTGAGGCTTTCATAAAATGTTCGTCATTAGGCATAATCATTATAACAGGAAATGCGGGATATAAAAGTGCAAAGGGGCCATGTTTTAATGAACTTGTGCTATACCCTTCGGCATGAATGTAGGATATTTCTTTTATTTTTAATGAAGCTTCATTTGCAATTGCCTCATTTTTACCTTTACCTAAAACAAAACAAGATGAATGGTCTGTAAAATTAGGTATTAGTTCTTTAACTTGATCGTAACATTTCAAAGTTTCTCTTACATCCTCTGACAATTTACGAATATCGCTTATAATTCGCTTTCTTTGTAAATTCTTTTTAACCTTTGGCTCTTGAACTTGTGAAAACCAAACTGCTATCATCGTTAGTAAAACACACTGTGAAGTAAATGATTTAGTAGAAGCTACTGCTACTTCTCTCCCAGCATGGAGATAACAGCCACATTCTACCTCACGTGCAATTAAAGAGTCAACTACATTTACAATTCCAATCGTAAATAAATTATGATTGTTAGCAATTTCTATACAACGATGCAAATCTTTTGTTTCTCCTGATTGAGACAACAATATTAAGGCTGTTGTTCCATAATGTGAGACATCATCAATTGAAAAATCAGCACCGTCCTTCCAAATAACACTTATAAAATTGCAAAGTGATTTAAAATAAGTAATAGCAAATTTAGCAGCATTTAGAGATGTGCCACATCCTAATAAAATAATATGATCAACACTTTTTAAAAAATCTATATTTTCATTTAATCCACCTAAATGCACTTTATCATTTTCAAGTAATCTTGATCCTTGTTTAATAACTCGTTTAATACTGTCATACTGTTCATATATTTCTTTTAACATCCAATAAGGATAAGGATCAGGAGTTAATACTGCTATAGAATCTAATACTTGCGCGTTAGAATAATTTTTTTCTTTAGTTTCAATTGTAATTTCACCATTTTCTAATTGTCTTAATGTGCATATATCGTTATTTTTTAATACAAAATAATTTTGAACTTTATTGCAAAAACCACTTTGTTCACTTGCAATTAAAGCTATTTTATCTGTATTTCCTATCAAAAGTGGACTTCCTTGTCGAGTTGCATACAAACAATTAGGCGTATCAATACAAAAAATTACAAGACCCCATGTTCCTTTTAATTGACTAATCGTTTTTTGAATTGCATGAGAAACATTTTTACACTTTTCATATTCCATCGCTAAAAAATTAACTATGTTTTCTGTGTCAGTTTCAGATGTATTTTTAATTTCATTTTCATTTAATTTTGTTTGTATTTCTTTATAATTTTCAATTATACCATTATGAACTAAAACAAATTTATTATTAAATGACATATGAGGGTGAGAGTTTGTATCTGTTTTTGCTCCATGTGTAGCCCATCGTGTATGAGCTAGTCCTAAACTACCCTCAGTATAATCAGCAAGAAATTCTAATTTAGTAAGGGCACTTTCTTCTTGTGTTGAAGCAAATTTATGTGTAATTAAAGAATTATTAAAAGAATCAAAAAAACTTATTCCTGCTGAATCATAACCTCTATTTTGAAGTTGTTTTAAACCATCTAATAAAACTTTACATATATTACTTGATATACCAGCAATTATACCACACATTTTGATATATTTATTAAAAGGAGATTTTTTTATTAATTTCTAATTTAATTTTATAATGAGTGAAAACAAGATTACTAAGTTTTTACCAATTATACGTGAGAATGGAGAAAGAATTGCTAAATTAATAAATTCGAATAAAATGTTGGATAGCCAATTAATATTTGAAATACATCCATCCCCAAAAGATGAAATTTTTACAAGTTTTTTCTTGGAATCACATCCAACGACTAGGGCAGGTATTTCATTTTTTATACCATATGAAGGACCCTTTAAAGATACCCTTTGCGTTACCGGTAAGGGTGTAAATTCCTCATTACCAGGAACTAGAGTAGGATCTTTTTTATTTAATTTAAATGTAGGATTAGCACTTAGCGTAAATGCTAGGGCATTTTACTTAAATAATTTTACTGATGAACCACATAGAGCTGCTCAAGGAATCTATGAATTATTTAAAGTAAATACAGTGGATGGAACTCATGGAAATAATGCACGCGATTTTCACGGTTTATCGTTAGAGGACCAATTGGTGCTTTCAGAAGGTGAAATGATTCTAGTTGCAGATCCTTCCTCTAAAAAGGAGTGGAAAGAAAAAATAAAAAAAATAGGAACTCAAATTCAAAATAGAAATTTAGGGTCTCCTTGGATTCAACCGGTTGAAAGTAAAATGGTGCGGTTTGTTACTCAAATTTCACAATTTAGAGAATTTTCTGGAGGGCGTAAAATGCGTCGAAAACGCCGTTTTTCACAAAAAACTACCAAAAAAAAGGGTAAAATCGGTAAAAAATCAAAAAAAAAAAAGCAAAAACGAAAATCAAAATTTCATTTTTAAAATTCTAAATTCCTAATTTCCATTTGAAAATTTTTTTGAGTGAACCCACATTTTTCATAAAATTTGGAAACTTCTGGAGAACAATTTAAAATTACTTTATAACATTTTTTTTCCTTAGATTTTAAGATTAAATGTTCTAATAGTATTTTTCCAAAACCCTTACCCTTTTCATCTGTTTTTATAATTATATCCTCTATATGTGCAACGATTCCTCCATTATGTATAAATTTCGTTTCATATATAATTGTTCCTGTGCCAAGTATTTTTCTTGTTTCTGAATTAATCAATAACCATACTTGACCTTTTTCACAAACATCATTAAATATTTTATTAAATTGTTCATGAGTTAAATCTGTTTGTCGAAATTCATTCAGCAATTGAATATATTCGAAATAATCATGTCTATTTAAAAGTCTAAAATACATGAGTAAATTATATAAATATTATTTATCTTTTTAATAAATAAAATATGTATTCAAAATTATTTAAATACGTGAAATCTATCGTTCCTCGTATTTCTAATACTGAACTAATAGCGTTACGAAGTGGAACAACATCAGTTGATAGAATGATATTTGAGGGAAAAGTAACTATTCCTTCCCAATTAAAAATAGATGAAATGTCAAAAAAGGAAAAACAGTTTCTTGCATCAAATGTAAATACGGTAGTAAAAAAATTTGGAGATGTTCAAAAAGTTTTCCCCAATCCAAATATAAAAGATATGATTTCTACGATGGCGATGAATAAATTTTTTGGATTTATAATTGACGAAAAATATGGCGGGACCAAATTTTCTGTAACTGGACTTTCGAATACAGTTATGAAATTAACATCTGCAAACCCTGCTTTAGGAATTATAGCTATGGTTCCTAATTCACTAGGACCAGCTGAATTGTTAGAAAATTATGGGACGGAATTACAGCGTCAAAAATACTTGCCTGTTTTAGCATCCGGTAAATCAATTCCTTGTTTTGGGTTAACCGGACCAAATAATGGTTCTGATGCAGCGGGGGCTATGGATGAAGGCGAGATTATTTTGCAAGGTGGTAAAAAATACATTAAAGTTTCAGTTAATAAACGTTATATTACTTTGGCACCAATTGCTGATTTAGTAGGCCTTGCCGTTAAAGTTAAAGATCCAAATAGACTTCTTACCTATGGTTCTGAAGGAGTTACAGTGGCCTTATTAGAGAAAGATCATCCTGGATTAAAGTTAGAAACCCATCATAATCCTTTAAATGTAGGATTCCCTAATGGAACTGTGAAAGGAGATTTGTTAATTCCCGTAGATGATGTAATTGGAGGTGAGCAAAATGTAGGAGAAGGATGGAAAATGTTAATGGAATGTTTGGCGGCTGGCCGTGCAGTTTGTTTACCTGCAACTGCAAATGCTTCAAGCAAAGTAGCTACTTATGGAGTTTGGAATTATGCTAGGCATAGAAGACAATTTAATATTCCTTTGATCAAAATGGAAGGCATTCAACATAAATTAGCTGATATGGTATATCACACATGGTTGATTCAAAGTGGAGTTAAATTGACCAACGCACTATTAGACGCTGGAGAGAAACCGGCTGTTATTTCAGCTATTATGAAAGAACAAACTACTGAACGTGCAAGGGAGGTGTTAAATCATGGAATGGATATTTATGCTGGAAGTGCTATTTGTTTAGGAGAAAACAACTTTTTAGAAAAGTTTTATAGAAGTGCTCCGGTGGGAATTACAGTGGAAGGAAGTAATACTCTTACCAAAAACCTTATTATATTCGGACAAGGATTAAACAAAAGTCATCCTCATATTTTTGATGTCTATAAGAGTATTTTAGACGATGATTCACAAGCATTTAAAACCCATTTTAATAAATTATTTTCTCATTCACTAAAACAATTAGTGTTAATCCCAAATATGGGAGGTTACTCAAATACCATCCATAAACAGACGCGTTATTTTGCAAACTTAGCCAATTTTATTGCTTTGTTGGGTGGAGAAATTAAAAGAAATCAATTTTTATCCGGAGATATGGCTCAATTAATGTCTAATTTATATTTAGCCCATTCCGTCATATGGTGTGAAAGTAAGCAACCTACTTCTCAAATATTATATAATTATTGTTTAAATAGGCTTTGTGATGAAAACCAGTTTCTTATTAATAGAATTGTAAGTAACTATCCCTCTTCTCTTAAAATATTTTTAAGGACTATGACCAAGAATGTTAATCCAGAAGAGTATGATCGAAAGAGAGAATTAGTAAATGAAGTTGATTCAAATCCCAAAATCTTAGATAGTATTAAAGAGAATATTTATCATGAAGACGGAATTTTGGAAGAATTAGAACGGTTAAATAATCTTAACATCAAGAACCCTAAATATCAAGAATTATATCAGAAAGTTATACAAGTGGGTGAGTTTAAAAACTAAGTAACATTTTTTTTGTAAAATAAGTTATCTCGATTTATTTTACAAATAAACTATGACTGAGGTAGTTTTATCATTAATGCGCAATTTATTTAATTATAATTTGAAAAGAGCATTTCGTTTAAATAGAAAAAATAGGTATTTACAAACATTATATTTAAAATCTCGAGAAGCAGTTAATAATAAATCTAAATATTTTATTTATTTAAAACGGTTATATGATTTTAATCAACAAAGATCAATTTATTTATACAAAAATCACAGATATTTAAAAATACTTATGGATGAATGCGAAAAAGAATGTAAAAAGAAAGAAGAAGCTACAAAAGAGGAAAAAACAGAAGTTAATCTTTCAAATAATGAAAAAAAAGCAGCTTTATTAATTGGTATAACATACAAAGGGACTAATAAAGAATTATATGGATGTGAAAATGATGTATTTGCCTGTAAAAAAATATTAATTGACCAGTTTAAATTTAAGGAAGAAAACATTAAAATACTTACTGAAAGTTCAAATGATTCTTCATTAACCCCCACCTACAATAATATAATTGACGCATTTAAATGGTTGGTTCAGAAAAGTGACGAAGGCTACGGATCGCTTTGGTTTCAATATTCGGGGCATGGTTATTATTTTCGAGATAGAGATGGTGATGAAAAAGATCGTTATGATGAGTGTCTTGTTACTAGCGATAATTATGCTGTTATGGATGATGAAATTCGGAATTTATTGGTGAATCGTCTCAGATCAGATTGTAAATTATTTTGTTTAATGGATTGTTGTCATAGTGGCACTATACTTGATTTAGAATATAAATATAGACCTTCAACAAATAGTATGGCAGTAGAAAATAAATTTAAGACAAAAGCAAATGTATGGGCCCTCTCGGGATGCAAAGATTACCAAGAAAGTGCGGATGCTGAATTTTCAAGAAATGAATGGGCAGGGGCATTAACTAAAAATTTTTTGGATATTTTAAAAAGATATAATTATTCACCCAAATTAAATATTTTGTTGAAAGATTTACATAAAATTTTAAGAGAACAAGGATTTTCCCAAATACCTGAATTAACATGTAGTAAACAACTTTCTACAAATGTAACTTTCTCTCTCTAAAAAGCTTAAGGTTTATTTAAGAAATTACAATAAATGGATAAAACAGACATAACGATACGCGGATCTGAAATAATTTTAAACATCATAGAAAAAATGATAAATGAACTAGATGATTCGGCTGTATTTCAATATGATGAATACCCAGGTTGTTATTCTTTATATATAACAATCCCAAATATTAACCATGTATTAATCATCGAAGAATATTTGGATGTGCTTCGCACTACAAATCAATCTATGAGATATAATATAATGATTTATGAAAACAATAAAAAATACCCGTCCTCTATTAGAATAAACCGAATTGGAAAGAAAGTATTAACTAAACAACAAGTAAAATATTGTGCTTTTTGAAAGATATATAAATGGATATTTATTCAATTTATATATATATATATATGAAGGGACTCTTTATTTTTCGTAGAGATTTGAGATTAACAGACAACACAGGCTTGATAAAAGCTTCTCAGGAATGTGAAAAGGTTTACACCATTTTTATTTTTACTCCAGAACAAGTAACTGAGAAAAATCGGTTCAAATCAGATATATCAGTTCAGTTTATGGTAGAAGCATTAGGGGAGTTAAGTAAAGAAATTCGTTCGAAAGGAGGACAATTAGTAACTCTATTTGGTGAAAACGAAAATGTGGTTTTCAAATGTATAGAAGCATGGGGAATTGATACTGTTTACTGGAATAAAGATTATACACCTTATGCAAAAAAGAGAGATGCACAGGTTGAACGGTTATGTTCTAAGTTGAAAGTAACAGTAAGTATTTCAGAAGACTATTATTTAAATGAACCGAATACCATACTAACTGGTTCAGGAACAGCCTATCTAAAGTATACACCTTACATGAATAAATCTATGCACAAGGGTTGGAGAGCACCTTCAAGTGCTCATATCCAATCTCTCTCTCGCTCTTCCAAAAAAATAAAAGGCTCAGAAATAACTTTAAAGGAGGCACTTTCGGAATTTGTAGAAACGGATCAAGAATTGGTTGAGACATATAAGAGAGAAAAAGCAATTGAAATATTAAGAAAGCATGCCATCTTTAAAAATTATGATAAAACTAGGAATGATTTGGAACTTGAGACAACGCGTTTATCAGCACCCATAAAATATGGTATTATTTCAATTCGAGAAGTTGCAAAATCGTTTAAGTCTAATAAAGCATTATTACGACAATTGATTTGGCGCGATTTTTATGCCCAAATTTTAAATGCCGAACCTAGAGTTTTAGGACAGGCTTTAAAGGAACAGTATTCAAAAATAAAATGGGAAGGAAGTCATGCTCACTATGTAAAATGGTGTCAGGGAAAAACAGGATTTCCAATTGTGGATGCAGGAATGAGAGAGTTAAATGAAACAGGATATATGCATAATCGTGCACGATTGATTGTAGCATCATTTTTAATTAAAACTCTTTTAATTGATTGGCAGAAAGGAGAGAAATATTTTGCAACCAAATTAGTAGACTATGATCCTGCATCGAATAATGGAAATTGGCAGTGGGTGGCAAGCACAGGAGCTGACAGTCAGCCTTATTTCAGAATATTTAATCCTTGGTCACAATCCAAAGAACATGATCCAGATGCAACTTATATTAAAAGATGGGTGCCTGAACTCGAGAATGTTTCAGCAAAATGTATTCATGAATGGGATAAATGTGCTTCAAGTAAAGAATTCAAAGGTATCGAATACCCTGCCCCAATTGTAGATTATAAAATTCAAAGAGAAAAGGCACTTAAAATGTATAAGACAGTGGTATAAATAGTATGGAAAGAAAAGAAACTTATCTTACTCAGCTACGAGAGAAAAAGGAAAAAAGTAATGCAACTTATTTAATGCATCCCGATTTATTTGCCCAATTATCATTTGTTAGAGGATTTAATAAAATGAATGGTGAAAGGTATCAAGCTCATATTTTAATGATATTTGAAGATAGGTTAAGTGCTGAAGATAAAATTGTTATTATGGCAACGCGCACACCAGAAGATGCATTAGAAGCGCTAACAAAAATGGGTATTAATTTTACTCATAATATGGAGGAAAATTAATTAATTTATTGTAATTGTTTTAATTTTTTTTCTAACAAAGGACGAACAGCAGGTGTGCATGGACCAGGACTATAACCCAATTGTTGCAATCTGGAACGCAATTGTTCACATGTAAGTTGAGTAATTTCATCATCATTTAATTTGCGCAAATGGTTTTGATTTCGACGACGGATATCTGATTCTTCAGCTGGGAGGGTGGCTCTGTAACGAATTTCCCTTAACTCATCATCTGATAATTGTCTTTCATCACGATTTGCTTGACGAATAGTCATTTCATCTTGGGAAAGTTCTCCTTCCAATTCAGATTTTGATGGAGAGTAACCTCCTTTATGAGTTTTTTGCCATCCTCTATCTCTTAATTCTGTATTTCGTCTATTTTCTTCAGCTTGGGCTTCTCTAGCTTCAGCTTCTGCTTCTCTCGCTTCTTGCTCCTCTATATGTCTTTCTTCATCCATATGTAATTGTTGCATTCTAGAGAAGTGTGCCATTCTAGCTCTAACTTGTTCAGGTGATTCATGTCTTTCTCTATTTGCTCTTTGATACTGATCACGGCGATGGTTTTCACGTCTTGTCCAAGCAGCAAGTGCCATAAAACCATCAGATCGAGGTGGTCTGGGATCTAAATGACTACTCCAAGGATTTGTATCTTCGTCTGATTTAGGAGTCTCAAATCCACCACTACGTTTTTTACTACGTGATTTTTTTTTTCTTAAATTATGTGTTCGGGGTTTTCCAGTTCGTTTTGTGGTTCTTTTACGCATATGTTTTGGTTTTACTCTATGCATTTTTTTTGTTTTACTATGTTTCATACGTTTGGTGGATTTACCTAATCGTTTTGAATATTTCATTTTTATATTATACATAGATATTTTTTTGTTAAACTATATAAATGAGTAAATATAGTTTTTTCACTCATCCAAATGCTGTTTGTATGTCGTATTTTGAACATATGAAACTTTCTCTTGGTTTTTCAAAAACTTTTTTTATCGGATCTGCTAAAGCTTTTGTGCATGCTTTTTTTCCAAATGCCTATATAACAAGCACAAGTGATATTACAAAAAAAATGATTAAGGATTTGGAAGAAGCCGGATGCAGGAAAGAAAATTGAAGAAAGATAGAAAGAAAGAATACAAAGAGAGCGAGCTAAATGAATTTATTTGCAAATACAACCAAGTTGAATGAATCGTTGGAAACAAGTGCTGTAATTGACAAATATTTCATAAAATTTATAATATATTATGAAATATTAGCTCCGTTAATAGGCTATTTACTAATTATAATTAAACAATTGGTATATACCTAAGAACATTATTATCATAAATTGTAGCTCTAAATACTCCATTATACCCTTGCACATAAACCGTATCCCCATCATATATTTTATCACAACCGTATTCATTCATACAACTTTTTCCTTTCACAGATACTGGCAATTTAATATTATTACGTTCACTCATAGTGTAATATTGCCACTGATCACGGTTTGTTAAAAGAGGTCTTCCCATAAGTGCCAATATTTGTTCTTTACTATTTTGTGAAGTAAGAATGCCTACCTGTCTATAAGCTGCATCAACTCCTTGTGTGCGAATATTAATAGGTAACACACCGCGAACATCTTGTGAGGGGATTAAATAACGTTCATCATTTACAGGTGGAGAATATGGGTTAAGGAGTATATCTCCAATATTATCTGAATAACTAAATCTGGGATTAGCTCTTACAAATGGAGGTGGAGTTTCTTCAATTATTGTGGTTGATGTTGTATCTACTTTTGCTGTTGAGGGGACTTTAAAAAAAATGTAAATCATTAAAACAAATAAAATACAGAAAATTGCAAAAATTGTGTAATTTTCTATACAAAATACGCCTGGTGGACAACGTTTAGGCATCTATATTATAGTTAGTTTTTCTTTTTGCTGTTAGCGCCCAAATTAAGACTATCTAACATACCTGTCATTTTTTCCATATCGAATTTTCCTAACATATTTTCAGCATTTTTTAAAATCGGTGCCATATTATTAAGTGACTCTGTTAACTTATTTTGTTGCTCAAGAAGTTTGTTAGTATCTTTGGTCATTTTTTTGAAATTTTTACTTCCTAAAAGACCGTGTATATTCTTGTAGGATTCTTGAACTGTGGCTTGATGATTAAGTTTATGTTTTTTGTTCTTAGTCATAGGGGAATCTTTTTCTAAATGTCCCTTAACTTTCACGGTTCCCTCTTCATCTTCTTCATCCTCTTCATCTGCATCAACATCTGCGGTTGAGTCATGGTCTTCTTCATCATCATCATCAGGAGATTGTTCTCCGGCCTTTTTATTGGTCATTTTTTCAACGGTGGTCTTAGAAATGTGTAAAAAACTGCTGACCACTAATGAAATTAAAAGGACAACACTCATATTTTTAGTAAAATAGGTAGTTAAAAGACCTATCAAACAAAATATAGCTAAACTAATAAAATTATTTGTTGTTAAAAATGCTAAAACGTTAATTATGGCTAAAAGAAGAAGTGTATATAAAACATATTTATTGGTCATCATTTCTTTAGCTGTTTTAGTGACTGTTTTCATTACTTTTGTTGACATATTTCTCTATACTATGTAATAATATAAAAAATTGATCCTTATATTAATATAACTAAATTGGTAAATAATGGATCTTCAAGGAAAAGGCCTTGCAGTAGTTTGCAAATGGAATGAAAAACAATTTGGTAAAGATGAGCAGACTTCTAAAGATATAGATAAACACTGGTTTGTATTGGATGTTTTAGAGCATGAAGACATAGAAGAATTACCGGAAACCCTTCACTTTTATTCTAGTAATTGTGAATCTCCAGTATCTCTTGAGATTGTCGATTACTTTTGTTTGCCAGGAGAAGAAATGGTTGGAATATGTAAGACATTTTGGTTGAAGATGATTCAACGAAAATGGAAAAAAATTTATGCTCAACGAAAATATATTGAAAAACAACGCTCTACAATTAGAGAAATTAATTATAGAGAAAGACATGGTAAATGGAGTGATAATATTGCTCAAATACCAACACTTAGAGGAATGCTATGTTAATTATTTTATTTATATAAATTAATGTCTTTTACTTTTCTTTTTTTTTGTCTTTTTCCCTCCTTTTTTAGTAACTGAGCGACGGGATTGAGATCTACGAGCGGTTGATCTGCGTTTCTTACTTGGAATCACGTATCCTCCCAATAAAGTTGATCTTTGGCCGCTGCCGCCTGAGGTATCCGGTGAACCAGCTGGTGGAGGTTCTAAACCAGCTCCTTGCACAGCTGCCTCAAGAGCGTTAATTTCATTATCTAATTCAGCGAGTTGAGCATCTAAAGCTGTTAAATCTAAAGCATTAACGCCTTGTTGTAATTGTGCTTGAACCGCTTCCAATTGAGGATCTAATCCTTCAAGGGTGGCTTGAAGCATGCGTTTACCTTCAGCCAATTGGTTAATAGCGGTGGTAAGTCCAGTAAGCCTAGCTTTTATAGCACTAATTCTTGGAATTAATTCTGCCACAGCACCTTGATTTGTTTGACTTAAATTTTGAATTTCTCCTGCACGTGCAGAGAGTTGTTGTAATCTTTCGTTAATACGAGAAACAATAGGAGGTTGAGCTGCCATACTTAACTATACATATAAAATAGATAAAAATATATTATTCACTTTCACTTTCATCAATATACTTTTCTTGTTCACTTGTTGCTTTTTGTTCACAAGCAGAAATTTGTTGTTCCATCATATAAATTACTGTATCTAATTCTCCTGTTTCCCTTAATTGTTTGAAATATGTATTTCTTAAGTTACATATTCCATCTTTGGCGCGTTTAAATTCTTGAACTAATCGAGGATAATGTATATTATCTTTATAAGTATCAAGTGAATCTAGACCATTTTCAACAATCTCCTTAATAATTTTTTTTTGACTATCAAAATTTTCATTATAATAATAACGCCTCATTCTTGCCCCCCAATCACTATTTAAAAGGTGAATTCTCTCTTTAAAAAAAAGTTTTTCACCTTCTTGTGTTCTAGCTAAAAAAGATAAATTATCAATTGTATTTTGTAATGGTGCGGGAATACGGTATTCGGATGTCATTTATATAGATAGATTAAAATAAGATATAATATACTATTTAAATCTTATTAAAAATTGCTAAAATCATTTAGCATAGGTTTAGGTAAATATTGTTCATTACTTGATTGATAATTGGGCACCTTTTGACATTTAAATGCAGGTTCTGGGCACCGAGCACATGGTGGACATGGAGGACATGGTTTATCACGGGGACAACTAGTATTTTCTGGACAAGCTGGGCATACGGGAGGCACTATTTGAGATTTTAAGATGTATAAATCTTCTTGTCCTTTTGGAATCTGGGATTTTGGTATGCCTTTAGGAATAGCTTGAATTTTAGTTTTTTTTTTCGAATTTGACATTCCTTCAACAACATTATTGCAAAGCATTCCTAAAACAATTGAGATAAGCACGATTATAAAAAGAGATACACCAGAAAGCTTAAGTTTCATAATTAATTATATTATATAGATATAAAAATTGAATCATAAATGTCATTCTATTAAAGGATTAATTTATCATGGAATCTTTTAAAACAAGATATGGGCTATCCATTTGTAATAATTTAAATGAGACAATTACTGAAATTGGCATAGATGAAGCAGGAAAAGGACCTATGTTTGGTAGAGTTTATGCGGCCGCAGTTATTCTTCCTAAACAGAATGATGAATCCTTTTCGCATGAAGATTTTCGAGATAGTAAAAAATTTACCTCTAGTAAAAAATTGGAAAAGATAGCTGAGTATATTAAAGAAAAAGCAATTGCATGGTCAGTTTGTTATGAAAGTGAGGAAACGATTGATTCTATCAATATTCGTCAAGCTACTTTTAAAGCTATGCATGCCGCTATAAAAGAGGTAATTGAAAAAAGTAAAGCAAGTGTAAAATCAACAGAATTATTGGTGGATGGAAATGATTTTAAACCTTACATGAAAATGATAGGAGGCCGGTTTGTAACTATTCCTCATACTTGTTTTGAAGGAGGTGATAATAAGTTTACCCCAATTGCGGCTGCATCTATTTTAGCTAAGACTGAAAGGGATGCGTATATTCTAGAGTTATGTGAAAATAATCCTGAATTAAAAGAGCGCTATAGTATCCATACGAATAAAGGTTATGGAACAAAAAAACACATGGATGGCATCCGTGAACATGGGATTACAAAATGGCATCGTCGTTCATATGGAATATGTAAAAATTTTTGATTAAAATTATAATATTTCCCAATTCATAGAATGAATATAAACCGTTATACTTTATTTTTTTTACGAGAAACAAAAAATCTTATTCGTGTTAAGTTAAATGAAAATAGTAAAAACATAGCTATGATTAGATTTTCTACGCCTGAAATTGGAAAATCAAATGCTTATCTTCATAATGTAGAAGTGGCTAAATCTCATAGAAATTTAAATATTGGATCTCGCCTTTTAGGAAAAATGGATACTTTTTTAAAAATGAATTATCCTGAAACAGAACTTATACAAGGGGTATTATGGGATGATCAAACCAATCCTTATTTGCAAACTTTTTTTAAAAAAAATGGATATTCATTTGATTTGGATAACCATAGTTTTTATGATGATCAAGAAGATTTGATAATTGATGTAATTCCTATCTTAAAGAAATTATATAGAATAAAATAAAATTGATAAATAATAATAGTTATATTATAATTTAGCCTAGCATATTTATTAATTATGAAAGTCCTAGTATTTGATACTGAAACAACAGGTTTACCAAAACGAGGTGACAAGGGCCAATCACCAAGTATTTACGATTCGAAATCATGGCCTCACATAATTCAACTCAGTTATATTTTGTATGAGACGGAAACTAATAAAATGTTAATTAATCATGATCATATAATTCGACTTTCGGACGATATAGAAATATCTGAAAAAAGTATCGAGATGCACGGTATATCGCGTTCTTTGTCAAAGCGAAAAGGGATAGATATTCAAGAAGCACTTGAACTGTTCCATATTTGTATGAGCAACGCTGATTTAATCATAGCTCATAATTTGGCTTTTGATAGACAAATGATTCTAGTTGAGTGTATTCGTAATAATATCCCAGGACCTTTTAAATTCAAGAGTCCTGAACAATTCTTCTGCACTATGAAAAGCACCGTAGACTTGTGCAAGATTGAAGCAATTAGTAAAAAAAATGGAGAGAAGTATTATAAGTTTCCCACCCTAACTGAATTGCATTTTCATTTATTTGGATCAAATCCACAGAACACGCATAATTCGTTGGTGGATATACTTATTTGTCTACGTTGCTTTGTTTTCCTCATTAAAGATGTGGATATTCGCGAAAAATGCAGAAGTTTTAGAACGCTCTACCGAAACATTTGCCCTTAAATTTAATTCTCACAATATATTAAGTAAGGAATTAAATGTCACGTCAAGAAAAATTTTTTAGTGGTTCTCAAAAATTATCAGGTATAAATTTGGGTAATTTAGAATTTGTAAAAACCAATTACTTAGGTTCAGGGGCCTTTGGAGATGTTTACTATGTCCTCGATAAAAGTGGACAAGAAAACAAAGATTATGCGGTAAAGGTAATCCGTAGGGATTTTGCATCTAAGATCCGAGATGATGTTAGCCGTTTTTTACAGAGGAAAGGTTTGGTTAACAGTCCAAAAGGATTTTTAAAGAATATAGATGCAACTTTTGGCGCGGAAGTAAATGCGCTTGAACAACTAAAGGGACAGGGAATAGGTCCAGAATTAGTGTATGCAAATTATAGTAAGTTTTATTATATTGTTGAACGTATGGATAGGACTTTATTTGACATGATAGAAAATAATTCATTATCTAGATCTCAAATACTTAAATTACTTGCGCTGTCTGATAGATATATTGAGTCAGATTTTTTCCACGATGATCTTCATGTGAATAATGTTATGTGGTCAGATGCCTTAGCTGACTTTAGAATGATAGACTGGGGAATTTCACTCTTTGTTAGCCCAGAGGAACAAAGTAAATTGGAAGACCGGAAAATAAATAAATTATTCGAGCAAGATTTAATGTATATTATTATGGTATATACTAAGTATAAAATAGAAACAGGAGATGAATCGGAAAAAGAGGAGTGGGGAATCGTTGAAACAAAGATAAGCGATTATATAAAACGAAGGTTTCCTGAAAAGGTGAATGAATATGATGTTTTTTCACCTGATTACAAATATAAATCTGCTGTAAAAAATGGTGTCAGAATGTTAGCCAATATCCAAAATCCTCGTGGATTAGCTCATGGAGCAGTTTCATTTATGGATAAAGTAAAACGAGAATGGCATGCTTTTAAAGGAAAGAAAGGAGGAAAAACTAAGTGTAAACGTCGTCCTCGTAAAAAACATGGGAATGGTAAAACCCGTAAAATCTAAGCAGAGCACATCGCACATTCTGGTTCAATTGTGAACTGTTGAACTTGATGTTTGGGCTTTCTTCGCAAATAGTAAATTCCTGTTTTGAGTCCGCTTTCCCAAGCATGGAAGTGCATCGCTGTTAGCTGATTATAATCGGGATCTTCTAGCCATAAATTCAGACTTTGACTCTGACAGATGAAAGCACCTCTGTCGGCTGCCATATCAATAATATGGCGCATCGGCATTTCCCAAACAATCTTATATTTTTCTTTGAAAGCATCTGAAAGTCCCTCAATATGTTGCACACTTCCGCGATTGCGAATAATGTTATTCTTTAAGTCTTCATTCCATAATCCCATATCAATAAGTTCGCGCATCAAGTATTTATTGATTACTGTAAATTCTCCCGCATTTGTCCGCCTCGAATAAATATTACTTGTCATAGGTTCAAAGGCCTCATTATTTCCCAAAATTTGACTTGTGCTTGCAGTTGGCATAGGAGCAATCAAAAGCGAATTACGCATTCCATAAGTTGTAACACTTTCTTTTAGAGCATTCCAATCATATCGATTAGATGGAACAACCCCCCAAAGATCAAACTGCAATTCTCCTTGACTGGCAGGACTATTTGTAAATGTTGCGTAAGCACCAAGATGATTTTCATGTAAATTCAAAGTTTCCTGATAGAGAGGTCTATATTCATCTATCAAATCACGCATCGCTTTTGGAATTTCTTTACCTCTCAAATTATTTAATTCCACACAGCATGGATCATCATAATCTTTAAAAGTCATGTAATCGCTGTCTAAATCTTGGCGAATTGCTTTCATTCCTGCATGACGCTCAATTGCTATTTCATTTGACATTTCTACCGCAGCATGATATATAGTTTCAAATATCATTTTATTTACGGTTTTGGCCTCATCACTTACAAATGCAATATCCATCTTGAAAAATGCGTCTGCTAAACCTTGAACACCAATTCCAATTGGACGATGCAACAAATTCGATCTTCTAGTTTTACTTGTTGGATAAAAGTTTACATCAATAACTCTGTTTAAATTATTTGTTACAATTTTAGCTACACGATGTAATTCATCGTAGTCAAATGTTTTATCCTCTTTTACAAATTGAGAAAGTGCTATGCTAGCCAAGTTGCAAACGGCACTTTCTTCAGGGGATGTATATTCTACAATTTCTGTGCATAAATTACTAGAACGAATAATTCCTAGATTTTGCTGATTAGATTTCCCATTACATGCATCTTTATAGAGCATATAAGGAGTTCCTGTTTCCATCTGACTATCAAGAATTTGAAACCAAAGATCTCTTGCCTTTAATTCTTTACAATAACGCTTTTCTTCAACATACTGTTTAAACAATTTTTCATAAGCATCACCGAAAACATCTGATAATCCGGGTGCTTCATTTGGACAGAACAAATACCATGCACGATCTTCTTTAACACACCGCATAAAATAATCAGATATCCAAAGACCATAAAAGAGATCTCGAGCTTTTAACTCTTCATCTCCATGATTTTTGCGAAGTTCAAGGAAATTTTGGATATCTCCATGATGAGGCTCTAAATAAATGGCAAAGGACCCTTGACGTTTACCTCCTCCTTGATCGACATATCTTGCGGTTGAGTTAAAAACACGAAGCATAGGGACAATACCATTACTACTTCCATTAGTCCCTTTAATATGCGATCCTTCACAACGGATTTTACTAATATCTAATCCTATTCCTCCTGCCCATTTCGAAATCATAGCACAATCTTTCAACGTATCGTAAATTCCTTCTATACTGTCTTCTTGCATCGTTAAAAGAAAACATGAGCTTAACTGTGGTCTAAGAGTTCCAGCATTAAAAAGAGTTGGGGTTGCATGTGTAAATACCAATCTAGACATATAATCGTATGTTTCTAGAGCTTTTTCAATATTATTACTGTGAATTCCAAGTGATACTCTCATCCACATATGTTGTGGACGTTCTTGGATTACCTTATTAATACGCATTAAATATGCGCGTTCGAGAGTTTTAAAACCAAAGTAATCAATTAGGAAATCGCGCTTAAAATCAATTGCCTTTTCAATTTCCTCTTGATTATCAATTACACAAGTCATGACATCATCACTAAGTAGATCATTTTTATGAAGCTTCTCTGCAACTGAAAAAAAAGAACTAGATGTATTCTTTTGCAAATTAGAAATGCTAATTCTTGAAGCTAGGGTTCCATAATCAAAATGAAGAGTATTCATCGAAGCACACTGTTCGGCAGCCAGTTCGTCAAGCTTTGTAGTTGGTATACCATCATATAATTGATCTATCACCTTAAGACAAAGGGAGGAATAGTTGACACTTGTTAATTGTGCTTCTTTACCTAAAGTTTTTATGCGCCGTAAAATTTTATCAAATGATACTTCTTGTTTTTCACCTCCTCTTTTGATAACAAACATTTCATTATTGTTACTCATAATAATGAAAAATAATATGGATATGTATTTATATAGGTTTAACAACCATAACAATCGGAGGCAAAGATGCAACTGTCTGGAAGATTAGATGGATTTAAACATCCAACTACACCATTTCCTAGATTACCGCATCCCCGCCGACACTGTCCTGAATAAATCCAGGATGGATAATAAGAGTAAATATTTGGAGGAGATATAGGTCTCCAGCCACCCCAGTAGTAAGGAACTCCGTCATAAATTGAAGTAGATCTACCCCGACGCCAATTGTGACGTTTTTTTCGGATAACTGGTGCTCTATGTCTAAAGTATCCTCTACCAAACCATCCACTTGATCCGCGTTTTCCACGATAACCTTTGCCTCCTCTCCTTACCCTAGCTCTTTTTCCACGCATTCCTTCTATTAATGACGAGTCATGTATAGCAAAGAATATTATTGCTATAATAAAAAAAAATATTAGTATAGATCGAATATTCATATCTAATCAGTTTATACTAAACAAACATTATAATAATTAACTCGTATTCCATTATCAAAACCAGGAACAGCTGGTTGTTTTGGTAATACTACCTTTCGATCATCATACACATCTCCACATAGATCGGGTGGAGAGCACTGTCCATTATTTGGTTTTCTCCACTGTTTTAAGTTATTAATATTCATAGAATGTGCTGGAAAAACTGGATAATTTACAAATTGAGTTTGCATAGTCATATCAGATAATTCAGCATTTGGCTTATGAACAGGATACCACCCATCTAAAAGTAATTTACTTTTTACACTACCCGCGTTTCTTAAAGTAAAAGCTTCTCTCATACTATGCATGTAAAGAGCCAAAATACACAACACAATTAATGATATTTCTAAATATCTTATCATTAATAATTAATTATATTTTTTTTTATCCTGAATTAAAAAGATATGTTTTAGATAATCGACTGTGTTGTAAAATTTTTCTTTTATATAATTTAAACAATCTTTGATTTCCTCTAAATCTTCACTTTCTAGACGTTCACGCATGAAATATAAAGACATTTATAATTACATTATAAATTATTAAGTTTTATTACATTATTACTAATTTCTTTATTTTTATAAACTTGCTTTGAAAAAATATTCTTAGGTTTAAATTGATGATGACATGGAAGGTTATTTTTTAAACACCACTGAACACACTTCTCAATATTTCCTTTCCGCAATTTTTCTATCTTATCATTCCTTTGTTCTTGAATCATCATTAGTGTATTATGAATCGTATTTAACTGTTTCTTACCAAATATGCAATTGAGTTCTTCTATCTCTCTTACAAAAGAAAGAGGTATATTAAAATTAAAAATAGAAGAAATACATAAGTTTGGATTTTCAAACATTTCATTAAATATCTTTAAAAATGGATTAAAATAAATTAATGTATCCTCGTGTTTAAAATTTTTGCAAACTACATATTTTTCCGAATTTGCAAATCTACTTGTTTTAGGTTTGCATATACTAACATCCTCATAAAATAAATTAAGTAAATATAAAAGTTGGATTGTTGAATTATAAAAAATATCAAATATTTTAAGAACAAAATCACCATTTTTTTTTTGCATCAAAATGGCGTATGCAATTTGAGCAAAAATAAGTTTGGTTGAAAAAACTTCCTGTTTCTCGTAATCGATTGAAAAATCAAATCCTCCATCACCTGTCATAAAATCCATCGAATTTTTAAATTGATTAACACATTTAGAAAAATTATCAGGATGGAGTAAATCTCCAGTATTTGTCGCTCCATATTCAAATCGGAGTGATTGATTAAATTTAAATTTATTTCGCAATTTATTCCATTTGGGAATATTTCTTTTATCTGAGATAAGTGTCATACCATAGTAAATATCAGATCTATTTTTTCTCATATAAACCATAGCTTCTATAAATCCGCCTGGTCCTTCAGCCAAATGGAAAGAATGCAAAGGAAAATTAAATTTATCTAACATTTCATAATTGGTTACAATTTCAATCAGTTTATAAAATGACCTTGAAATTGCTGAGTAATCGGCTACCGCCCTCATAGAATTGTGAGGAGGCGTATGAATAAATTCATAGGGATTCGTTATTTTTTTAAAAAAATCCCATTCTTCTACATTATTATCAATTCGTTGTTTACTTGTAGTTAAATAATGATAAAGTGAGTGAGAAATAGCAATTTCTACTTTTTCAGTAAGAGTTAATTTTATATCCTTTTCAAATAAAAAATTACCATAAGAATCAGATAAATTATATATAATCATTTGCTATAAAAGCTATTGATTATAAATAGCAAACATTATTTAGGTTTGTTTAATTGATTTATTAATTATTCTCTCAAAACTAAACGTTTTTTCTTTTTTTTAACAACAACTGGTTTTCGAGCTGCATCTGTATCAGCTGCGTTCAAAGCAGCTTCACTTGGACTTTCGTCTGTGGCAGCTAATTTTATTTTTTCTGCATCAACAGATCTTACCTTTTTAAATACGAAATAATTATTATAAAATGATATCTGTCTTTCAGAAGAATTCATATGATATTTTTTATCTTCATAGAGTTGTTTAAAATTACCTATTCCTGCGGGTAATCCTAACTCTTTAGCTTCTGCATTTGTTAAAGGTTTAAATCCATAATTTTCCATGACTCTTATGAAATATCCAAAGTTAACAAGATATTCTCTAAAATATTTATTGATTGTTTCTTGGTAAACATTAATTGCGTATCCAAGTGAAGTTTCATCATCTGAGAATGTAGTTGCATCATACTCTTTTATAATCTCCCAAATTTTAACATCTCCTTTTTCAACGATACTAATTCCTTGTCCTCTTTCTTTATCTTTTAACGCATCAAATATTTTTTTCCCATCATAACATGTTCCTATAAAATATCCTCCTTCTTTAATACATTCTGTTACATTTCTACAAAACCCTTGCAGTGTATCTGTATTTTCAAAGAAATAGTGAAGAGCAAATTGACATGATCCTATATCAAAACCATTTGCTTGTTTTCCAAATTGTCTTACTACAGCAGGACCTAGTGCCTCATTTTTTGGTATTTCCCCAAAAATGGATTGAGTTATTTCTTTTCCCTTTTCAGTAAATAATGCGGTTCCCGATCTAATATTAAGTGAACTATTACCATTTACAAAAAGAGCATAGGGAATACCATAATTATCTCTTTTTGTTTTTAGATAACGAGCACACGCTCCATCATGTTTATTTTCAATATTATCTCTTGAAATATCTATTCCAAAAACAAATCCTAAATGAGCATTTATCCATTTAGAAAGATCCCCAGCTTTTCCGACCGAAAAATCAATTAAAGAATTGCCTCTACGAGAAACACTTTCAATAAGACGTTTCTTAACTCCTAAATTATGAAAATATCGCAAATTTCGTGTTAGATTCTTTATATTTTTTCTGTCATAATAAACATCATCAAAGGCATCTTCTGGAATATCTGTTCCCGTAGATAACATTTCCGCTGTTACAGGATTATGAATACTATGCCAATTACCATTTGCTACATGATAAGCGTTACCATAATTTTTTTGTCCCGCTTTTAATTCAGCTGTTTTATCATATCTCACCCGAAGCGGTTTCCATCTATATGGGTTTTCTTCATTCATATCATAACTAAATTCAACGATCGCATTATCTTCAATTACATCTCCATTTTGGCAAATCATCGCAAATGCGCCAGTTGCATCTTTTTCTAAAATAAGATGGCAAGTATGCGCTTTATTATCATAAGGATTAGTTGGGTAGAAAGCCACAGGTTTATATCCTTCATTATCATCTCCTGTCTCTGGAGAAGGAAATTTATCATTTAACAAATCTTGGCAAGGATTTAAAAAGCCATGTTTAGCCGGATCAAAACCACAGCGGAGAGTAAGAATTTTAAATTGCAATATTTGATCCTCACTAGCAGTATCCATACCGTTTTTGAAAATATTTCCTATCTTTTCTACACCACTTCCATCTTTTGCTACACTCACAAGGAAATCAATTGAATTATATTTTGAAGGTTTCCATTTAAAAGAATGAACCCATGTTGTTTTAACTGGTCTACTAGCTTCTCCAGGACGATTTCCACCAACTCCAAATAGAGCTGGTGTGAAAATCAAACCATCAGTTTCATATGGGAAAAGACCATCGTGTTCTTTCTGTAAAATCGAGTTGCATCCAGCAAATATTGAGACTTCAGGAGTTCCTAAATAAAATTTTTTACTTTCAAACTGAGTGGAAACAGGCTTTCCAGAAATCATAGAAGCTTTCTTAACAATTTCTTTAATGACCTCATTCAATAGGGGTAATCTAAATTTACTAGGTTCTTCGGTTGGCTTGATTGGAACAAAGCTATTTTCTCTCACACTTTTTCCATCCAAATAGTAAATGTCAAAGGCTGCATATTTATCAATAAATCCTCCATGTTTATCATGTAAGATATGTTCACCATCCAATAAAGTGTTATGTAGTTTTTCATCAGAAATAATAATTCCAGTATATTCAATCTCTGTCGTTGTGGGAATAAAATATACTTTACCTGTTGGTGCTATGAACAATAATTTACGAACTCCATCAGCCTTATCTGTTACAGTATAATAATTTCTAATATTAGGAATTTCTCCTTCTCCTCCTTCATTACTTATGGGTTGAATATTTTTCAATTCCAACGTAAATGAAGCGGGACCACAAAAATCACGAGGTAGGATCTTATCTTTATCACGACCCGTTAACAATTTATGATAGGCTTTTGAAACAAGTCCCTGTTCAGCAATACCAATTGGATAATTGGAATTTTGCAATCCAGATAAAATATATTTAATTGCGGTTTTTATATTTTTAACTAATTCTTCTGGTGCAGTTCCCCCATATCCAATCATGTAATTAAGGACTTCAATTTCGATTTCATATGTTTCTGTTGCACCAAATACTCCTGAGTCTTGAATATTAAATTGTTTTGAATTAACACTTGATTTAACAACACTAAGATCTACACGGATCGGAAGTCCTTGTTTTACAAATGACACACGATTTATATAACGGAAATTCTTTTTAGTATTGGCCCAATCGGAAAGTAATTGTCTAACAGCAGGCATCTTGTTGGTTAAAGCTGTTTCCTTCTGGTATGAAATTCTAAACTGTAAATCATCATTATTAATTGGATAGACTACTTGATCTCCAATTTTTGCATAAGTTTTCATCATATACGTAGTTGCCATATCAAGGTCCTTTAACGAATTAGTATTACAATATTGTTGAATACTTGATATACCATTAATTTGCGTTCGCAAATTCGACATTTTTGTGCGACCTGTTTTGATATCTGTAAATTCTCCCTGTATTTTAAGATGATAATCTCCTGATGGATTATAACTATTAAATTTAAGTGATTTTAAACGACGTATTACATTATCAAAATCTATTTTTGTCAAACGATTTTTTGAAGTAGTGCGAAAACGCACCTCCAATTCATGATCTTTTTGGGCATCTGGTCTTTCTAAAAGATCTTTTACGACATCATGAAGGGTAAATTCCTTTTTAGATGCAGCCATTCTGAGAATATATATATTAACACATGATTTATTTTTTAATCAATTTTGGTAATTATTTCTTCATATAATTGTTTTTTTGTTTTTTTCTTTCCTTCTTTGGAATGAATCGGAATACTTAATGTGTAACACATTTCCTTCAAATCATCTGATTTATAAGCACTTGGTGATTTCAAATTAAGTCTCACATCTTCCATAAAAATTTTATGATTTACTTTTTCATTTAATATTGTAGTTTTTTCTAAATCCTTCAAACACATATATTTTTCCCTATTTCTCTCAATATAATAAAATTTATCGTCTTCATTTGATTCGAAAATATAATATTTATTATTCCATGCATAAATTAAATTAAGCTTAAAAAAAAGCACTAAGCACTTGAGAGTAATCAAATTTATGTCTTTATCATAAAGAATACTAGATTCAATTTCATGAAACTTAAGTTTGTTTTGCTTTAAAAAGGGTTTATCCTTTTTTATATCTTCAACAAATTTCATGGCAAATTGATTTTTAAGTTTAAATTTGTTTTGCTCTAACACTACTTCTTGTTCATTTTTTACAAATGAATAAAAAGTCCAAAAAAGGGTAGTTAAATATGTATCATGTGATGGGGTTATTGATGGTTTTACAACATTTTGTTTTTCTTTCTTAGGTTTTACAACAACTTCAATATGGAATTTGTCATAAAAATTTTTATTAATGCTGTAACTCTGAAGTGGTCTGAGATTCATAACTATTAATATTATTTACATTACTATCTTTAATATTATTTTTATTTCCATTAAAAAAAGTTTCACAAAGTTCATTTTTAACTGTTTCTAGCTCAGCTAACGTGCTTTCTTGGTCCGAAACATAACTAATATAACTATTAATCTGAGATAACTGATCTTGACTTAATTTGGACAGATTGAAAAAAACTCCGTTATTATTTTCGCTATAAGAAACTTCCATTTTAGTAACTATCTTTAAAACTTCAATTTGCTGTTTTTTATTTAATTGCTCTATTTTATTTTTTAACGTAATTAGTTCAATCATTTTATGTAAATTAAATTTCTTTATTTATATTATTTATTTAAAAATCTTTGTTTTTAGTTATTCAAATACTACATAGGGCGCTGTTTTACCTCCTGCATCCCCAGCGGGACCCCCTAGTGGCTTGTCACGAGGTTTAACCAACTCTCCAATCACAGAAATAAATGGGTCATTTAGTTCAAACCGCTGACCAATTACCCTTACAACGATTGAATCACCCTCTGAAATACTTCTAAAGTATTCATCATTATGAAAGTGGTCTCTTGAAATGAAAATGACAAGAGGAGATGGGTCTGTTTCGGGGATTGAAGCCTTAATACCTGCTTTTGTTATCATATCAGCACGTGATTCAATCAACATTCCTTCAACGGGGAAAGAGATAAGAACCTCAATAACAACCTCAAATTTAATAATAGAACCATCGAATACCTTTCCACTACTATAGGTGATTACTTGTAATGAGTCTTCTTTGACATATCCATCTTTACTGCATTTTCCCTCAATCTCACGTTTAAGCTTTGTTTCTAAAATTTGCTTAATATTTTTTCCAATCTCATCAATAGAAAGCGAACACGTTCGTGTTAAAACACCTCTTGAATAAATGCTTGACAAAGACATAGTCTATATTATAGTGAGTTAATAATTATATATATTTAATAATCAATTTTTAAGTATATCTAAAACATTTTGTGCAAATTCTGGATTGACAAACCAAGTTTTTCCTTGTAGTTTGTGAAAATTATAACATCGTAAAATCATTTCCGTATAACAACACAACTCAATATTTCCTATATTTTTCACAATTTCATCATCAAATTCTTCTGATGGACAATTTTCATTTCGCTTAACTGTTTGTAATATCATATTAAGTGTTTTAATAGTATCCTTCTTACTAGCTTGATCACATCTTGCTCCACTTTGCCTTTTTTGTTCAGTTATTTTGGTTTTAAAAATCAATTCACTTGTTTCCTTAAATGGTATAATAAATCCATATACGGTGCTTAATGATTTAATTATTTTAGTGACAATTTTAACCAAGTGTGGTGTATATTCATCATTATCTGTTTTTTCTCCTTTCTTCCAAGATCCATCTTCTAAAACATATAATTTAAACTCAGCGCCTTCTTGTAAATAAATTCCTTTTCCTTCAATTAAATAGTCTTTCATAACTTCTACGATTTTTTTTTCAAATACTGATAAGGTGCTTTCTGATTGTAAAAATAATGTGTTTAAAAGAATTAATTTTTCATTTGAAGGGGTTGTATCCCAAATATGACTAATAATAAATGTGTAAAGAAGAGATTTTTTCATTCCACCAGCAATTAGTCTAACAATTGCGTTTGCAGCATTTTTATACCAATTTTTTTCACTTTTTTTTAACTTTGCATCAGGAACCATCGCTAAATTATATTTTTCCTCAAATTTTGATACTATTTGTTTAGCTATAATTTGCGATTTAGGATTAGCCCCTGTAGGTAAAGCTACTGTTTCTTCTACAACTTCTTTCTTACCTAAAATATTAGTTGGAACAATTAACTTTTCTCTCTTATAATCAATTGGTCTATTCCTATCAAAGAGAGATATATGTCTATTATCTAACTCTAGAGGCTGAAATATATAATACTCTCCAATATTTATTAAATTTCCACCTCTTCCATATCTATCCTCAATAATCATAGTTTTATCATTAACTAGATCAGTTAAAGCGTTGTCAATTTGTTCTAACGAATAAGGCTTTGAATAAGTAACTATTCTTATTAATTCATCCTTTTTATAAAAAAAATGTTCTTTGAATAAGTCCTTTATCTTCATAATAAGAGTATCATTTCTCTCTAAAGTAAATGTATCTGTTACTATATCACTTGCTTTTATTTTAGCTGTTGGATCACATTCATAGGAACATGACTTCATATAATCACACTGTTGAGAGAAGGGCTTATCCCCAATATAAAAATCTATAGTTTCTCCATTTGACAAGAGTAGCCTTTTCTTTTGATTTAAAACATCTTGTGATGAAAGTTGCTGTTCCTTATTTAATATACAATCAATAGCTCCTTGTTTAAGAGCCCGACTGACTTGACCTATTAAAATAGCCTTAAGCTCCGCAACACGATAAACATACATATCAGCAGCCTCGTTTTTATTTTTTAATAATGTTGTGTATAAGAAAATCATAACATTTCTTTCACGGAAGGGAAGATTTTTATGACTGCAATTACGAACGGCTCTTCCAATTGTTTGCTCGATTCTATTGGTATTATACCATGGGTCTAAAATATGAACCTGGCGAATATTGGCAAAATCTAGTCCTTCTGATCCAGCTCTTGATATTAAGATAATTTTAATAACAGAACCATCCTTATTAGCTACACCAGAAGCTGTTTTAACTGCTAATGCATTATTTGGAGAAAGATCTTCATTTCCGGTGATCATCGTATAAACAATATTAGTTTTTTTGGGACCATCTTTTAATAAATTCGGACCATCAAAACGTTTACAACCCCTTTCTTCTAGGGCTAAAGCTAGAGGGATAACTCCACCTTCTAAAAATTGTGAGTATACTAAGCAAATTCCGGTTGATTTTAAAATGGTATCTGTTATAGCTTTTATTTTTGAGCTATATTTACCGATTTCTTTAGCTGAAAAAATACGACCAAACTCATCCAATATTTCTGGCTTATATTCATAATTACTTTTATTGCTTTTAAAATTCATACAGCGTCTTAACCCTTCAATTCCTACAAGTGATGGCGCTGTTGCATCTTCAAAATTTTCAGATTTTATTGGGTAAGACATATTAAGTGCTTCAAGAGGTTTTTGTAAAAGTGTATATCCAAAACGTTCCATTTGTTCAACCGCCAATTTTCCTTCATCTGCTTGTTGTTTAACTTTTTCAATAATATGCTCATAAACTTTACCTTGATATGAACCGGGACTCAAACAAAAAAGATCTAAAAATTCCATAGGTTGAAGAATTTGTCCTCCTAGTAGTGATTTTTCTGGGTAGTCATTTTTTTTTAGAGAATTAGAAGACTTATAGTCACTCGGAAAGATACGGTATGGAAATGTATAAGGATTATCTCCTTTAACAAAAGAAACATATCCTGTAGCTTTTCGCATGAGTAACAGTTTACCAGTTTCTTCTCCATCGGCATTTATGACAAAATGTCCATCTTTATCAAATACTTCTCTCATGTCTAATTCGGAACGACCATCGTTTTTGTTCATTAAATTTATTAACCAAATAATTTCACGTGGATCGTTATACATCGGTGTTGCAGATAGCAATAATAATCGTAAAGGATTAACATATTTAACAAGTTCATCTAACCTTGATGCTACTCGTTTTTCTCGCTTATTATCACTATTTCTTATGTTATGCACTTCATCTATAATGATGAGTCTATTTTCAAATGTTGCTTTTAACCGTCT
>Ga0075476_10000066_pt1 | contig 36783 bp, 34 predicted proteins | sample DEB08_DNA_5_FD_76339 | JGI IMG/M metagenome (GOLD analysis project Ga0075476, IMG submission 76339) | Aqueous microbial communities from the Delaware River and Bay under freshwater to marine salinity gradient to study organic matter... | ecosystem: Environmental > Aquatic > Marine > Coastal ...
TTTGCTAGGGGAGAAAATCCCAAAGATAGATAATGATTTAAACCTCCACCACAAACTCTGCACTCTGTTTTGTAGGCATCGACTAAAAGTTTTGCAAGTTTTTTATCTACTAGGCTGTATTTTATCGTGTGAGTCATTCCGTAGTTTTCATGATCTCTCTCTCCATTAACTAGGTTTAAAAAAATTGAATCTTCTATAAATACCATAGTGTGGGCAACATTAGGGGGTATGGTTGATAAATCGCCTTCACCAACCAATCTTGTCTCAACTACCGAATTTTGATCTAATAGATCTTTAGTAATGCTGATATACTTCCCTTTTACTAGAAGGCATTTTTGGGTTTGAACAGGATGGTAGTGATTTCCTCTAATTGTTCCTTGATTGGACTCAACATACCCAATCATATTTAAATTATCTTGGAAATAATAATTTGAAATAATTCCTCTTTCATCCACAAAATTATTTTCGCCTATTTTAATTTCTTCATTTGAATCAAAATTTTGTTTAATACTCCAATCTTGGATCATTTCTTTAATGGAATTGTCAATATTATATAGAAATTTAAACCCTGCTTTTTTAATTTTTTGATTTGAAAGTGTATATCCATTATTGGGAACTGGGTCACTTGTTGAAATAGTCTTTAAATTTTTATTGTATTTTTTACAAATTTTAGCAACTTCTTTTACAGTCATATTTTCTCCAACACAGTTATAAATTTCATTATTAATGTGATCATTGTCGGAAAAAAATTTCATAGCCCTTGCTACATCTTTAACGGAAACTAATGATTTTAATTGTGAACCTTTTCCATATAATTTTATAGTTCCATCTGTAGCGGATATTTTTGAGAATAAATTTGGCATAATATTTAATCTCGTTGAGTCAAAAGAGTTTCCGAATACTGAACCTAATCTTAAAATTACATAATTTTTCTTTGAACCTATCAAGTCATTTTCAGACTGATATTTACCTTTTGAATATTCAAGCATTGGAGATGGTGAAATATTTTCTTTTATTTCTTTTTTTTGAAATTTTAAACCCTCAAAAACAACATGAGTAGATGGAAAAATTATTTTTGTTGTGGATTTTGATAACTTTATAATGTTTCTGGTTCCTTTTACGCCAACATCTCTGACCTGCTTGTCTCTTTTGATATTTTTATCTTCTATAGTTGTTCCAACATTTGTGATTCCAGCGAGGTGAAATATGATATCAGCATTTTTTATTTCTTCTTTTAACTTTACAGCGTCTAATATATCAACTTGCGAATAACCTATTCCCCATCTTCTTAACTGACTAACCCTTTCAGAGAAAAATGAATTATCTATAACTTTGATATTGTTATTTCTTGACTCTCCGGAAAGTAATAAAGACAGCTCCATACCTATATAACCAAGACCCCCTGTTATTACTATATTTTTTGACATTATTTATTTTCCTGTGAACCCTGAATTACCGACTAATTGTTATTAATTATATATGTCTGGATTAATTTAAATTAGAAAATTGCAAAAAAGATACTCAATTACTTTTCTATAAAAATATGTTTAAATATTTCCTAAAAAATGTCTATTATCGGAAAATGACTCATCATTGCAGACATGTTATGAAAAAAAATTAAAATTAAAATTAAAATAATTGATAAGTACTTCTTGTAATTAACTCTTTTTAGGTCTTCTAGTTTACACACTACCATCAACCCAAGGAGGTGAAATAGGTGTAATATATATGTCGCTTTGTTGGTATCTCCATTTTCACTTGGATAACTAATTAAGAACCATGCATACCCAAAAAAACTCACAAGTACAGCCATAACTAAATACAAATTGAAATATTTCTTTAGTGAAATTTGTTTACTTTTTGCATATTTAAAACTGCTTTTAAACCCTAAAAAAAGTAATAGTGTTGGAAACAAAGAAACTATATTGACTCTTGCAAGATAATCTCCAATTATCATTTGGTTTCTACCAAGCGAAACATCCCTGCTTGTAAATGTAAAGTACCCCCAGTAGTCACCCCATAAATCAGAATATAATATTGGAAGAAACTGATTTTCAAAATATGGCCTTATTGGTTTGGTAAATACCATTGATATATCGGCACCAATTGGAAAATAAAAACTTAAAGGTTGGTTTTTAAAACTAAATGGAGTTGGTTCTTTATTGAACGTCGTGAATGAACCATAATCTATAAATAAATTTATATAAAACCAAGATGAAATCAAAAATCCTATAAAAAAAGTAAAAGTTAAAAACTTTATATATTTTGTTTTATCTACTTCTTTAATAAAGAAATACATAAGAAAATAAGCTGGAAAAAGTAAAAATGCCCATTGCCTACTAAAAGCTAAAAAACCGATAGTAAGACCAAAGTAGATAATGTCTTTTTTGTCATATTTAAACGATTTATTTAACAGAATTAGGAATCGATATAACAAAAATGAATTTAACAGCAAAATATAAGTTTCTGCCCTTATCATTACTACTGTTTTGTAGTTGGCTGTAAATAAGCCCATAATAAGAAGGACTGATAAATAGTAATTTTTCTTTTCTTCATAAAAAAGTTGAATTATTTTAACGTAAATGTAAAGCAAAGCTATATACATTAAGCTTTGAAAAATTATATTAATAAATCCATAAATTTTTTGACAAGTTTCATATATATTTTCAAATAAAAAATAACTCTTGCAAATTTCGTTTACAAATGCGGGAAATAAATATGGTAGTGGGGGGCTAAAGAATTCATAAGTTAAATTTGATGCGGGTTGATTTAGTCTGCCGGGAGTGTACAAGACCAAAAAATTTTGAACGTATGCATGATGAGCGGCACCGTCATAACCATTAATTGGATCATAATGAAGTAAATTATAAATCAATATATACAAAATTGATAAGCTTACTATTACAAAACTGAAAGATTCGATTCTATTAAGTAATTTGCTGTTCATTGTTAGTTACTATTTTAAAAGTATAATTAAAAAAGTTTGTAAAAATTAAAAGTGGTTAGATCTATAGAGTTATCAATAAGTAACTAAAAAAATAATTATTTATAGGCAACCTTAAATATTCCTAATTTACCAAACTTAATAATATCTCTTGATGCAGTACAGTTGATATTTGCCCAGCATTGGTCTTTATCTAAGGGGCCAACCCAGTCTTCTGAGAGCTTTTCAAACCCAATTTCATAATTAATTTCATAATTTGTTCGAGGATCAAATAATTTAAATTCACTGTTATTTAGAAATGCTGAATATGCAGTAAAACGAACAAGTAATAAAACAGATAAGGAGATCAAAACAACTGCAAAATTATTGGTTATTCTAAGTTTTCCCTCTGATGAAAGAATCCCAATGAACGCTATTGAAAATAGACAAACACCTACTGCATATCTTGGTATTGGACCAAAATATATTAAATACATAATGCTAAAAAATATAAAAGTTATTCCGGTGAATTTCAATGAATTGCTTATTTCAGACTTTTTAAACAAAGTAAGCTTGATAAAAATTAAAGTTAAAACAGAAATAATAAAATTTGAAAAAACTTGATTTCTATACTCAAAAGAACCAGCAAGCTGTATCCAATCTAGAAACGATATTGACCCATCAAACGCTAAGCTTGCGTGCTTAGTAATTCCTTCAAAACTTTTTGTAGATCCATCAATATACCAGTCAAAAGATTCTAAACAAGTTATGTTGACTGGATAAATAATACAACCGGTCGTATAAACACTTTTTAAAACCCAAGAAAAAGCAAGAATTAATACAGGTAAATTTAGTTTTATTAAATCAACAATTGTATGTCTTTTTTTTAAAATCTGATTAACTAATAAAACTAAATATAATAATAAAATTAAAACACCTGAGACTTTTATTTGATATATAAAAAATAATAAAAATGAGATAATAATGATTTCTTGATTGGTTACATCTACGTCTTTTATTTTCAAGAATAAAACAATGGCAAGGAAGAAAAACAAAATGCCCACTGTAACATCTTGCTTTGTAACACCTTGAATATAAATATATCCATTTCTACCTCCACCAAATCCGAAATTATCTAAAAGTGAAAAGATTAATACAAATAGCGATGAATTAATGAGGTATTTATTTTTTGAAGCAAATATGTTTTCTGCCAAAAAAAGATAGAAAAAATGAATAAAAAATAAATTTATAAAATGTAGCAAAACAAAAGATTTATCAAACCAAAGAAATGCTGAAATATATTCATAGATTGAAGACATTCCAAATGGCCAAAATATATTGACCATTCCAATAATAAGATTGGAATTTCTTAACCAGTTTTGGTGAAGAAGGTGGTAATAGCCAGCGTCATAATTAAACGCAATATCAAAAGTTGAAATTATGAGTATTGAAGGGATAAATAAGTAATAGAGAATAAATTGTTTATTTGCAATTTTAAAATTTAAATAACCCACTATATTTTTTACTTTTGTAAGGGCTGGTGTAACTAAAGAAATTACTAAGATCACCACATAAATACTGTCAATCGGTAAAAAAGTGTTAATGATAAAAATTACATTACCAAAAACAATAAATCCAAAAAGAGGATATAAAATATTACTATTTGAATAAAGTAATTTATTATCTATTTTATTTTTACCAAGATAAGGAATCATGATAAATAGAGACTTACCAACTAAGTATAAATAAATATAAAGAATTGAATATTTAATAAAAAGTATTAAAAAAGAAATAATAAACACTTTTTAGAATCTAACTTTATCTATTTCCTCTAAATAAGGACCTTGTTTAGATTCGATTAAAATGGCATCCTCAATTACTTTGATTCCGTGTCCACCTTCAAATAATGCAACAGTATCCCCTGAACTTAATTCATTATTGCAGACTAATTTTTTATTTATATCAAAAATACTTACATCAATCTTTCCCTTCAAAACTACAATCACCTCTGAGGTTGAATTTATTTCTCTTTTTTGTTTTAGGTGTATATGGTTGTCAATTATTGTATCTTTTTTTAAATTAAAAAAGGCTACCTGCATTTCTTGTGAATTTTCAGTAGCAAAGTACTTTTCATCTTTTATTAGATTTGGTCGCAAAATAATTGCGAGGAGAGTGCCTTGTTGATCATGAATTTTTTCCATATTATTTTCTAAGTTTATATGCAAGTTTCAAATAGGGAATACCTTTTTTAAATAACTCTAAGTAATTAGCTCCTGTTTTAGAATTACCAAATTTTCTAGTTTCACAATAATATGGAATCTCTATGCAGTTGACATTATTAAACTGAAGATATGTAACTAGATTAATAAAATAATCTCCATAGTTTGCTGTCTCAAAAACTTCAGATCTGAAGTTACTTTTTTTACCAATAATAAAACCGCTTGTTAAATCTTTAACTTTTAAATTTAAAAGTCTACTTAAAAACATATTAAAGATTTTAGATAAATATACAGCTAAAATTGAATCTTCTGAATTATAAATATTGTAAATTTGCGTAATTAGATTAGTATTCTTGTCTTTTTCAACTCCTTTATACCCACCGCCAGCAACAAATCTTGATCCAATAATTACACTTTCTAAATAGCACATTTGTTTTTCTACCAGTTGCTTAACAACATAGGCAGGCATTGATCCATCAGCATCAAGCCACATGACATATTGATATTTAGAATTATTAATACCATCAAGTATTGACATTGGTAATGAAGGTGCTTTTTTTCGTTCTATAAGTTTTAGGTTTTTGTATTTGTTATTTAAATTTTCAATTAACTCTTTTGTATTGTCAATAGAACCATCGTCTACAACCAATAATTCGAAACTCTCTAGTCCTAAACTTTGTATCTCTTCAAAAATATTTGGAATTAAAAATTTTAGATTTTCTTCTTCGTTGATTGTTGGCAAAATAATACTTAAATTAATCATTGTTCTTTACAAATTAGCTTACACTATAAATTAATAAGAGAAATATTAATACTGTAATAATCATATGAAACTGAAAATATCTGCATTAAATTTTTTAATTGTTACTTTTCTTACAAATTCTTTATATGGACTTAGTTTTAAATTTTCCCAATACAATCATCAAATAGTTCTTGATTTAATTAACAATAATTTATCCTCAAGAGATTTTTCAATTGACTCTCCACTGAACTACCTTATTCCATCTCTTCTTAAAATAGAGAATTTTGATATTTATCTAATATATATATTTGCAATTACTCAAATAGCACTTATTTGGATTTGTTTCAAAATTCAAATCTTAGGTACCTACCATTATTTATTTCTATTTTCTGGTTGGCTTGTATCAGTTTCATGGTTTATTGGTTACCAGGATTCTATTGTAGTTCTTTTAACTATTTATTTATTTGAAGAAACTAATTTAGTGGCTGATTTTAGATTAAGAAAACTTATTGTAGTTATATATTTGTTGACGCTCATGCACTCCGCGTTTTCATTAGGGTTATTAATAATTTGTTTTTATCTCAATTCTGAGAAATTAAAAATAAAATTTTTTGTATTTAGTGCCTTTGCATATATTTCTGCATTTTTGACAAATCAAGTTATTAAGTCATACATGGATTTTGGAGGAAGGGGCAGGTTTCGTTTTTTGCTAAATAACAATGTTGTTTCAGATTCTATTAATTTAATGAATGAAAACTTTAATTATATTTTTTATTCAGGATTTTTGGGCACAATTGTTATGATTGTTCTAGTAGTTTTTATTTCCGATTCTAAAACAATAGCAAACGTTGTGATTTCATTAATAGTAGCCATATTACTTTCTTCAATAGCCTTGGATTCTAGTAGGGTATTTAGTATTTTGATTGTACCTGTTGTTCTTAAAATTATATCAATTTTAAAAGATGCTTCATTAAAAATTGAATATAAAAAAACAGTAGCTATTTTCGTGGTAGTAATAACTCTAGTTTTTCAGGAATTTCATGTTTATGGTAAAGTTCATAACTCTACGCCTTTTAATGATATTGATCTTTATCAATTCTTCATAAACTCATTAGACACATTATTTTCTGGTTTTTTAACTTAAAAAATATATTAACTATATTTGATCTTTATCAATATGAACAACAATCTTGTCTTTTAAAATTCTTGGTAAAAATTTAGCAACAAACTTTCTTAATTCTAAAATAAAAAAATTAAAAATAAGTACTTTATTTGTTTTAAGATTGTATAAAGTTTTATTGTTTTTTAATAGTTCTCTGAGAGATAAAACGAATTCACTGGGATATTTGATTTTTATACCTTTTATCAGATATAGGTTATATTTAGCCACTCTCCATCTAGTTGAGTCACCTTTTTTTTGAACTGTAAATTGAAAACGCTTCATTCTTTGTATATGAGTATCTAAATTATTAAATTTCAAATGGTTAAGAAAAGTTGTTTCACAGTTGTTGTATGCAGGAGCGTCGACGATCGTAGCTGGATCATCAATATAATTACATATACCTAATATTTTTTTTGCAAACTTGGAAGGAAATACAGTATGCCTATCGCAAATTCCAAAATAATCCTCTCCCTCAGGTATCCATATATATTTGTTATTCAAATCTGGATGATAATCAACATAGAATTGATCAAATCTTGAATAAATTACTTGATCATATTCTTCTATTATAGATAAATAGTTTTCAAGGATTATATTTTTTATAGCAAAATGGACTGATCCTGAGTTTTTTAATCCCGTATCATGTCCAGTCTCAAAGTACTCACGCCATGAACCTGCAAAATTACTTTCATAATAATTATACCAGTTTACATATTCATCAAATAACCACTTATATTTTGCTTTTTGAAAAATAGATGAATTTTGGTTTATATCTACTCCACAGCAAATAGCTAAATCAGCATTTAATGGCTCAACGACGTATTTAAATAAAGTATCCCAAGTTTCTTCACCACCACGGGGAGAACCTGCCAATATTACTATTTTTTTACTCATAAAAATATTTATGTATTTTTAACAAAAAACTCATCTATTTTATTTTTAATAAAAATTTGATCTTTTTTGCTTACGTGTTTACCCATAGGAATATAGAAACCATTTTTTCCTATATGTTCTGAAACAGGTAAGCTTACAGTATTTTTTGTTGAGTGTTCTTCAAAGTATTTTTGAAGATGTAATGGCCAAAAAAATGGTCTAGTTTGTATATTATTTTCACTTAAAAAATTAACTAACTTACTTCTATTATTGCTTTTTAATACCAGTCCAAAAACCCAGTAGTCATTTTTTACACCATTATGAATCCTTAAAGGCAGTTGAAGAAATTCTGTTAAATCAGAAAATAGATCTTGATAGATTTCGCCTTGTTTTTGTTTAGAACTTATAGTTTTTTCTAGTTTTTTAATTTGGGAAATACCGATTGCAGCCTGTATGCCACCTAACCTGTAATTCCAATATAGATTTGAATGATTAAATCTATCTTCAGCTGTAAAATCTAGATTTCTTTTTTGTTTTAAAATACTGTGCAGATTTTCATCATCAGTTAGGATCATGCCTCCCTCACCTGTAGTTACATGTTTATTAGCATAGAAACTAAAAGTAGACATCAATCCAAATGAGCCAGCTTTTTGATTATGCATTTTTAGACCATGAGCTTCGGCGGAATCTTCAATCAATATAATATTTTTACTATCACAAAAATTACTTATATCAATCGCATCAGAAAGGAGGCCATAGGTGTGTACCATTATTACTGCTTTTGTTTTGTTTGTATAAACATTTTTTACATTTTCTAAGGTCATATTCCACGAGTCTTTATCTACATCGCAAAATATTGGTGTTGCGCCTGATCTAATTACTGCGGACAAACAAGAAACAATTGTGAAAGATGGTAGAATTACTTCGTCTCCTTTTTTTAAATTAATTGAATTTAAAGCCAAATCTAATGCTACTGAACCGTTACTTACTGCAACCCCAAACCTTCTTTCAAATTTAGTTGAAAACTCATCTTCAAAAGCTGCTACTAATGGACTTGAGCCTGATATGTCATTTTTGATTAAAGCTTTTAAAGCTGAATAAATATCCGAAAAATAAAGCTTAGGTTTAAATACTTGTATCAATAGTTCTTCTTTCTAAGTAGTAATCATTTATTTTACTTTAGAAAATAATTTTGTATCTACGATTTAGCTGATTATTTTTTAATTTCAGCCATCAACAGAAAGCCAAGTCTACTTTTTGTAATTTTCGTAATAATATCATTGACCTTTTTTCCTGTAGAGATGCTGAAAAATGAAAGTACTATTCCTAAATTTATTATTTTTTCTATTTTATAGTTTGTAAAACTAGAACTTTTGATTAACTTTTCTAATGATTTTTTATTATATTTACAAATTTGTTGTGTTGAATAACTCATTCCACCAAAAAAACTATTTAAAATAGATAAAAAAGATACACTAGAGGAAAAGTTAGGTGTTGAAATGATTAGTTTTCCATCTTTTTTTAAAACTTTATACACTTTTTCCAACAGCTTACTAGCCTCATCAGGACTAATAAATTCCATTAATCCAAATATTGTCACTACATCAAAGCTGTTTATGTATTTTTCAAAATCAAAATTAGACAGCTCAATAAATTTTTTACGTGGATATTTTTTCTTTGCATAATTTATTTGAATATTAGAAATATCTACGCCAATAGATTTTACATCTACATATATACCAATAAAAGTACCCGAACCACAAGCGTAATCTAAATGAATTTCATTTCCATTAAAGAATTCTTGTGCTTTTGAAAAAGTTATATTATGCCAATTTGCCTGAATACCTTTATCAGTATCAATTCCTTTCTCAATTATACGGTCATAATATCCAGGGGAAATTTGATCGTTCCAAAAATTTTCCATATGTAAAAGTTTAAATAGTTTAAAAATATTAAGTTTCAATAACATATTTTAATTTCATTTATTTAAATTTAAAAATAGGTATTCTTAAGTAAATATTTATATATGATAAAAAACAATAATTTTTTAAACGCTGAAAAATTTAAGGAAATGAGTGATGTAATTTACGCTGAAACGATTCACGCTAAAGATTTTCAAAAATTAAGTAAATCAAAAGTAAAAAACGTATGGGAATTGTTTTTGGAAGAACATAGATCAATTAAGTACAAGCTTTTAGAGTTTGAAATTTTTAAAAATTCAACGATATTTTGTGATACAGAATTAATAAATGATTTATTTCTACAACTTAATAAAGTTGATTCCAATTATGATTTAAATTTAATCACACATGAAAGTGATCAAATGATTAATTCAAGTGTTTTTGATAAAAAGCCAGAATGCATAAAAAAATGGTACGCGATAAATGTAGCGACTTCAGACAATCAACTATTTTCTTTACCTATGGGTCTTGCAGGGTCTTATTCAAAAAAGAATTTGCACTTTGATGATTTTCCTGATCTTAACCCTAGCAAATTCTTTAATAAAAGTTCTGTTAATATGTATATCAATTTCCAAGTTAATACGAATTTTAAAGAAAGGGCTCCACTTTTAAAAGCTTTTAGAAATTATGATTGGGTATTCATAGACTCTCCAAGTCTTGATAAGACCCAGTATCTAAAAAATTTACAAGAGTTCGCATTTGTTCTTTGCCCCTGGGGAAATGGTGTTGATAGTCATAGAATATGGGAAACATTATATGCAGGCTCTATACCGATTGTGAAATATCATCAAACTTTTAGTCATTTAGAATCATTACCAATTTATTTTGTTAACAATTACAGAGAAATTAATAAAGAAAATCTTACCAGTTGGTACAAAAATAATGATATTAACAAATTTAATATAGAAAAATTAGATTTTACCTGGTGGGAGAAAGAGTTTTCTAAAAGTAACGTTAAAAATGAATTGATTACTCTAAATGAAACTGAAAAAGAGTCGGACTTACTTAAAAAATTATATACGAAAAAAGTATTGTTAAGAGCAAAGTTGAATAAAGTAAAAACATTTGAAAGAAAAGTTTTAAAGTTTTTCCTTTATAGATTTCTATTAGAGAAAAACTTATAATAGAACATTGAAAATGAAATATTCTTTCTTTGATAAAGACAAAGCATTAATAAAGAGACTCTCTAAGATTAAAAATGATTCATTAATTATATTTCCACATTTGGGCCTGGGAGATCAAATAATTAATAATGGGGCTTTCAATGTTATTTCAAAAAACTTTAGAAAAATATATCTTGTATCTTGGAAGAAATTTCAAAATAGTATGGACTATTTATATTCAAGTCAAGAAAATATAGAAATGCTTTACATTGATTCTGCTAAACATGCTGAAAATTTTGATTATTATTTTTCGGATGTTCTGGAGTTTGCTAAAAGTAAAAATCTTAAAGTTTTGAAATTAGGTTTTGAGAATAAGAAAAAAGGATTACCATTTTATGAAGCTTTTTACAAACAAGTAAAAATTGATTATCAAGACTCTTATAAACATTTTAATGTTGTACGAAATAAATCATTAGAAGAGAAACTAAATGATCATGTTTTTAAATATTTTAATGTTAATCCAGAAAAATATAGATTAGTACACAATGAACATTCTTCTGGTGTAAAAAATTTAAGGATTGATGATGGTGACACAATTTATGTAAATAAAGAAAGTGATCCTTTCAATAATTTATTTCTTTACATTGGTTTAATAAACAATGCAAAAGAAATACATTGTTTAAATAGTAGTTTTTGCCATTTAGTTGATCGGGTTAAAAGCAAAGGTGATCTTTTTTACCATGATCTTATAGGTTCTAAGCTAGAACTTAACAAAAATTGGATAACAATAGATTATTAAACATCTTTAGTTTATTCAATTAGCCAGCAATTATAATTTTCCATTAGTTCTTTTTTTTCATCATTACTAATCCAATTAAAGTGGATTAGTAATGGATTAATTTTTTTGTTATGTTTATAAAAAAAACTTCCATTTGGAAACTTTTCAGGTTCTAAGAAATTTACATCTAATTTATGGATATTTAAATTTATATGTTTTTGATCATCAAATAAAAAGTTTTTTCTCCTTTTTTTGAAGTAGCTTATTTTTTTTGGATTAAAAAGTTTAAGTGTTTTTTTACTCGATTTAATTAACATAAATCCTGCACAGAGTGTTTTTATTGGACTGTCAGAATTTGCATCGTTATCTAATTGAGCAAGGATATCAAAGTTATCAGAATATTCATTTAGATAATTAAAGAAGTCTTTTTTTACAAATATGTCTCCATCAATAAATAAAACTTTTTGAAATTGTTTTAAATTTAGATAAATAATTGATAATTTTAAAAACATAATTTTGTTAAATTCATAGGACCTCCATTGAGATATATCATTTAGATTTTCTTTAAATGCGTGATCAACTTTTTCTACACTATAACCTTTATCTCCAAAAAAATTATATGAGTAGTCGTCTATGCAGTAAACAATGAGTTCTTCTTGGACGTTGGCTTTGTTAAGTGATATAAGCAAATTTAAAGTAAACTCCGCATATCCTTTATTAGTTAATGTTATAAATCTTATAATCATCAATGATAAATTAATAAAAAGTTTTTGATATTTATTTATTAAAATTTTTATTGTTGTTAAGTTTCTTAAATTAAAAATGCTTTTGAAATTTAAATTATGATGAATATATGACTGTAATTGTATTTAATTTATTTTATTTAGTACATATGTTAATTGGAAGAGGGCTTGTATTATTTCTCAAAAATAAATTAAAATTCAAAGTTGAATTTAATAATTTGCAAATTAGTGAATTTAACATATATCCTATAGTTGCAATATTTCTATTTGGAAATTTATCATTTATAGCAAATTTTTTTGTTCCAGTTTTAGATATTATTCCTTATTTAATTGGAATTGCAATATTTTTTATAATTTATAATTTAAAAGAAAAAGTAACTTTTCAATATCCACTCCAACCAATTGTTACAATTATAATTTCTTCAATTCTATCAATAAGTACCTTCGGCATGAGGCTTCATTATGATATGGGGTTATATCATTTAGTTAACCAAACATGGATAAGAGAAAATAAAATAGTATTCGGAATTCAAAATTTACATAATAGATTAGGTTTTTCAAGTATCCAAGAATACATTTCATCCATTTACTGGTATGGAGGTAATTACGTTTTTTTACATTTTTTAAATCTTATTTTTTTTGTTTTCTTTTTTATTTATTTGTACGAAACTATTTTTATATATAAATCAAAATTTTTACAGAATTCTTCGATAATTATTTTACTTTATTGTTTTATGGATAATTTCGGTGTTAATGGGGGCGGTAATGGATTTGTTGCTATTCAAACTATAGGAAAATCAGATAGCAGTTTTGCGGTTATTTATTTTATAACATCTTTATTAATTCTTAATGAGCTTAAAAATAAAAATTTTTCGTATTCTATGTTATCGATTTTCTTATATATGACGTTTTTTGCAATTCAGTTTAGGGTGTCTGGTGTAGTACTTCTTGTTTTGATATTTTTCTATTTTTTTAATGACAAAAATATTAATTTTTTGAATATATTTAAGACAAATAAAACATTATTATCAATCTCATTTCTCTGGTTAATAAAAAATATAATTATTTCTGGGTGTGCATTTTTTCCGATTAAATACACCTGTGTCACTTCATTAAATTGGTATTCGAAAGAATTGGTAGATCTTAGTGTTGAGCAATCAAGAGGATTTTACAAAGCTATAGATTTTAAAAATTTACAAGATTGGTTTTCAATTTGGCTAAATACAGGTTTTAACAGACAAATTACTTATAATTTTTTAATTTCGATTTTGTTAATTTTTCTAATCAGATTATTTATTACAATAAAAAATATTGACAATCAAAAAATATCTTTATCATTCTTTATATTTTTAATACTTGGTGTTTTATTGTGGTTAACAAATTCTCCTGGGTTAAGGTTTGCTTACGCATTGTATATGCTTTGTTTTATTCCTTTGTCTTTCAATAGAGAAATTAGAGGTGATGTAAAATACCTGAAAGTCTTTATCTTGATGCTTTTTTCAATTTCAATTTTATTATTTCCAAGACTTTATTCTTATCAACATTTTCTAAACAACTACTCTGAACTTACTTCAGTTAATATACCTGTTGATAGTGTCGAAGTAAATCAGCTTAATTGGGGTGTTTCTCCAATTAATGGAGATCAATGTTGGAATTATAAAGAATGCTCATCTAGCAATAAGGGGATTCAACCATTGATAAAATATGACTACTATTTTTTTTACAGTTTGGAAAATAAATGAAGATTATCGACTCAATTAAATTTCGATTAAATAAATTAAATAATCTGAAAAAGTATTTATTAAATAAAGTTATTTTTTTAGAGAATTATACAATTGACAAGTATTATGGTAGATTTGGAAATAACCTCCAACAGATTGCTATAGGTTATCTTTATGCGAAAAAACATAACTATAATTTCTTTTCTAAAAATCATAAATTAATTGATAGAGTTGAAATAATTAACAAACCAATAAGCGGTCTGTTTAAAATTTTTTCTAAGCAGTACAGCTTTTTCTATTTAGGACTTGAAAAAGATTCAGTAAGTAAATTTGATATTGATTTAATTAAAGATAGAGATTATTACATGAAAAATATAAATGATGTATTCAAAAATTATTTGAGTAAAAATATTTCATTTTATAATAGTTCACAACTTGACAATAAAACCTTGGTTATTCATATTCGTAACGGAGATGTCTTCTCTGGAAAATCAAAATATAAAAATTATGTTCAAAATCCCTTAATTTATTATGAAAAATTAATAAAAAAATATGAAAAAGTAATTGTGGTTACTGAGAATTATGGAAATAACCCAATTTTAAAAAAAATAAAAGAATTTCCAAATGTTACGATACAGTCTTTATCATTGGAAGAAGATTTTAAAACTCTTTTATCTGCTAAAAATTTAGCCACATCAGGAGTGGGGACTTTTTCTATTGCAGCAGCTTTGATGTCTAAAAATTTAAAAAATCTATATTGTTCTAATATTTTTCTAGATCATCATTTAAACCCATATATGCTTGATGCCAATTCTGTAAATATACATATTTATAATATAAAAAACTATATAGATATTGGAGAATGGGTTTTTAATAGTGATACTAGTGATATGATGATGTCTGAGAAAATAATTATTGAAGAGCCTAAAATTATAAATCAAGATGAAAAAAATAATTAAATCGTATCCTATGCTTTATAAATTTCTAAGAAATTTAAAAAAACATTTAAGAATATTTTACAATAAAAAATCCTTTGGAACTTTTATGTGGAATTTTAAAAAGGGTGATGATATATTAAGTCTTGATTACCCGCTTAAAAGTAGTTCTATTTTTTTTGATGTTGGAGGGTATACAGGTGAGTTCACCGAAAAGGTGTTAAACAAATTTAATTGCTATAGTTATATTTTTGAACCTTCCTATGAATTTTTTGAGATTATAGAAAAAAAATTTAATAAAAACCCAAAAATTTATTTAATAAATTCTGCTTTGTCAGATTTTACAGGAAATTCGTATTTAGGTGGAGGAGGGACCGGATCTAGTATTGTAAAAAAAGGAGGTAATGAAGAAGTTTCTGTGATAAGTTTTGAAGAATTTGTAAATAAAAACAATATTTTAAATATTGATTACTTAAAACTAAACATAGAAGGTTCTGAATATGAATTGCTTGATCATATCATTGATACGGGCTTTATTAAAAATATAAATCATATACAAGTCCAGTTTCATAATTTTGTGCCAGAGGCTGAAAAAAAGAGGAGGGATATAAGAAGGAGGATGAAAAAAACTCATAAAAATATTTTCAATTTTCCATTTGTGTGGGAAAGGTGGGATTTAAGAACCTAAATATGGAAAATATAAAAACAAAATTAAAACAAAGTATTGTTTTGATCAGAATCTACCTGTTCTTAAACCGTACATTTTTTAAATTTTTCAACTTTTTAAAATCAATATTTAGACCTTTTGGAAAATTTAGATTATTTAGATTTTTAATTTTTGCTTTTTTACCAGAAGATAAAATTTTTCAGACAAATGTTAACAATATTAATTTTTTCATTAATAGTTCAGATAATGTAAATTCAAAAAAAATTTTTGTAAATAGAAAGTTTCCACAATATGAAATTTTTAATAATTGTATGAAGGTTATTGAATTAAATGATTTAAAAGTTGAACATTTTTATGATATTGGGGCTCATTATGGCAATATAGGAATACCTGCTTCAATAGATTACAATTTTGAAACTGTGCATATGTATGAGCCAAATTTGCTAAACTATCAAATCTTAAACATAAATGCGCTAATTAATAATAAATCTAATTTATTTACATATAATAATTTGATAGGTGATGTAGAAGAGTTGAGTAATTTTTATACTTTTAAAAACAACTCTGCTGCTTCAATAATTTCAAATAATAAAGAATTTACAGAAAAATATATCAAACTAAACAATCTTAAAATTGAAAAAGTTTTTAGTTTGAAACAAGTTAAATTTGATGATGTAATAAAAACTATTCCTAAAAAATCTTTATTTTGGTTGTTTTGTCAAGGTGAAGAAATTCGTATCCTTAATAGTAGCAAAATATTAAAAGAGAAATCAATAGTAAGTTTTCACTACTCACCTTTGATAAATTCTAAAAGTGACAACCAAGAAGACTTGTTAATTAAAAATCTTAAAAAAAATAATTATAAAAAAATTTATGATCTTAAAGAAAACTTAAATGAAAGTTTGGAAATTTCCGCAAGTACATTTCATAACTTAAATAAGAAATATAAATCAAACGGTAGCCATACGATATTGACAGTTATTTAATTATTCAAAAACTTGATTATTTTATTAGATATATAATCAACATCATTATTACTTAAGTCAGGAGATGATGGTAAGCACAATCCAAGATTCCCCAGTTTTTCACTTACTGGAAATTGTTTCTTAGTATTCAAATCTTTATATGGTTTTTGTAAATGAAGAGGTTTAAAAATTTTTCTCGTTTCAACTTTATTAGTCAAAAGATATTTTTGAAGCTTGTTTCTAATAGGCCTTGTAGGTAATAATACAACTGTTAACCAATTCGACGATTCAGAATCTAAACTATTTTTTTGAAATTTTATATTAGTATGTTCTAAATTTTTTCTATATCGATCAAAAATTAATCTCTTTTTGTTTAGGTTAGATTCTATTTTATCTACTTGGGAAATTCCTAGTGCTGCACAGATTGCTGGCATTCGATAGTTGTAGCCAATTACATCATGGTCATATTCTTCAGAACCTTTGAGTCCTTGGCTCCTTAATTTTTTTGCTTGTTTGTATATATTAAAATTATTTGTTACCAACAAACCACCCTCTCCTGTAGTAATAAGTTTATTAGGAAAAAAGCTGTGGATTGCAACATCTTGATAGGAACTAGAGTGTTTGTCTTTATACAAAGATCCTAAAGACTCAGCACAATCATGAATTATTTTTAATTTATAATGTTTAGCTATCTCTATAATTTCATTTATATTTGGCACTCCTCCATACAAATGAACCGGCATAATAGCTTTAGTTTTTTTTGAGATTTTTGCTTCTATCAAATTTGTGTCTATTTGCCAATCATCTTCATTGACATCTACAAAAACTGGCTTTCCGCCAAAGTATTTTACTGTATTAGCAGAGGCTATGTAAGATAGAGATGGAACTATTACTTCGTCTCCTGTATTTAAGCCTGAAGAAAGTAATGCCAAGTGTAAAGCAAGAGTTCCGTTAGCACAGGCTAATGCATACTTTGTACCACAAACTTTAGCTAGCTTTTTTTCAAAATTTTGAACAATAATAGAGTTACCTGATAGATAGGTTTTTTCCAAAGAAGAAGTCACACTTTGTATATCTTTTTTAGTAATTGTAGGTTGATAAAGATTTATCATAATCAAAACTTTAACTGAATATTTAAATTAGTATTTATTTAAATTGGTAAAAAAAACATTACTTATTAGCTATAACTATCCTCCCGTAGTTGGTGGGATTGAAACCTATTCTTTCGATTTAATTAACTACTTCAAAGATAAAAACAATATTTCATTTATTATCCCAAAAAAAAAGAAACCAGTTAATAGAAATTTAAGAGCTATAAGTATGATTGTTTTCTCAATTGCTACAATTGCAAAAATTATTTTCAAAAAATATGATTTAATTCATATTACAAATTTTAATTTGTGGATTGTGTGTTACTTTTATTCATTATTTTATAAAAAAACTAAATTCGTGATTAGTCTTTGGGGTCTGGAGTTGGTATTCAAAAATAAAAAAGGGTTGCTCCCAGTAATACACAAGTTAATTGTTCCAATCGCATTTATTTCAAAGCAAAAAAACTTTAATTTTCTTACTTCAAGTAACTCATCTATTGATCTGGCATTGAATTGTGGAATTAAAAAACAAAAGTTGTTTAAAGTTCCTTTGGGAGTTAGTCAGGAAAGTGTTCATCAAATTAATAGTGATATAAATTTTGAAAAGTACTTTTTATTTTCAGGAAGAATAACCCAAAGAAAAGGGCTAAGTTGGTTTGCTGAAAATATTCTGCCTAACTTTCCAGAATATAAGTTATTGATAACTGGTAGCATAGTTGAAAAAGATGAACTCTTAAAAACATTGAGAGTGAAGAATACCGAGTGGCTTGGGAGAGTTTCAAGATCTGAATTGGTAAAACTCAGACAAAAATCATGTGCTATTGTAATTCCTAATATATTACAACCAAACCAAAATGATTTTGAAGCATATGGTTATGTAACCATTGAATCAGTAGCAAACGGTGGGCTAGTGATTGCCTCAGACTACCAAGGTTTATCTGACAGTCTTCAAAAGGGAGCGTTGGGTTTTTTAGCAAAAGCATCTGACATAAATTCTTGGGTTCGTACATTAAATAAAGTAATTAATATCAACAAAAAAGATAAAATTAAAATTATTTCTCAAAGAAGTTTGTACGTTAAAAATAATTTGACCCTTAATACAGTTTTTAAAGAAACAGAGGAATTTTACAAATCTTTATAGTTATTTGTATTCTTGATAATCTTTTTCCTCGACAATATCTGAACGAAAATAGTTGTTAATTTCACTTTTTATTTCAAATCTTTCATCATTTGTAAAATAAACATCTCTTGCTAATTTAATAAAATTTTTTCCAAAATCTTGACTTTTTTCTAAAATTCTTATTTCATCTTCAATATCCCATAATTGCAAGTTAATTTTTAATAGCTTCTTGTATAACTCTTCAAACTTTTTTTCATTTCCATCTTTAATTTTTTTGGCTTCTAAATTTAATAGATCATATTCTTTTTTAATATTTTTCTGTTTTTGAGGATTAGCAATTTTGATTGACTTAATTTCTAATATTGACATTTTGTCTAAGAGTTCACCTACAGATATGTTTACTTGTAACATATGTTAATTATAAACGATTTGATAAATGTACTTTGTAAGTATTCCAATTATAAAAATTATTAAATCCACTACAACTAAAAGAGCTCTTATGTTTATTACAAAAATATATATTAATTCAGAACTAAAAATTCCCTCAAAAAACAGTAATGTTAAAGCTTCCCTAAATCCTATACCCGCAGGAATATTTAATGCAACCATTGAAGCAGTTGAAGTTAGTAAATAACCAAATATGATTTCGTGATTTAGATTTACATAATTTAACTGTGAAAACTGAATTAATCCAAAGACAATAAACCACTGACCAAAACCATATATGACAATGTATATTTTTGGGAAATACTTGTTTTTAAAAATTATTAATAAAAAAAGAATAAGAAACAAAATATAAAATACTGATAAGCTAATTTGATTCTTTAAAAAATAAAGCAATCCAAAAAATAGTGTAAAGATAATAATAATAATTTGTTCAAAAAATATTTTCTTTAAAATATTTTTACTTTTATGTTTACTTACATTTAAATTTAAGCTTGTTCTAAGAGATGGTATACCAATTTTGAAAGGTAAATACTTTCCAATTGAAGATATCATCCATATATTTATCTGTTGGAAATTTATATCTTTGTCGCCTATAAAGGAAGACCAAGCAAATGCGTTAATGATATTTCCAAAAACTAATAATGCAATTGGAATTAATATGAAAAAATCATAGGAATATAGTCTAAACAAATCTAGATTTTGATAATAATCATATAAATACTTAAGAGAAACAACTAGCAAAGATAGATTTATTAAACGGAAAATTAAAGATTTTTTTATTTTATTAATAGATTCAATATTCATTGAAATTCTCGCTATTAGTTTGAAGAAGTGTATATGTGTATATTCCTAATAGGATAAAAATAAATATAACAAATAAAAATTTAAATATGTTTATTTGGGTCAATTGTATTAAAAATAAATCAAAATCTGGATTATTAATCTCTAAACCTAATCTTGATAAAAGATTATAAACACCTTCAACACCTGTTGCAGCAATTAAAATTTTAAAAAATATAGCCCCAACAAAACTTGTAACAAATATTTTTGAATATGAATCAAAATTACCGAAAGCCTGAAGGTAGCCAGTTAAATATTCAGGCTGAGAAAATCTTTCTAAACTACCAAAAGAATTTATATTCTCTCTAAGAGAAGTCTCTTCAGTAGTCTCAAAAAACAATACCGAAAGTGAAGAAAAAACTGATAATAGTATTAATAAGTTATAAAAATATTTTCCAATATATTGGTTTTTAAAATTTTCAACTATGAGAATTGATAATGGTACTAAGCATAAGAGATACCTAAAACCATAAGACGATGCAAGGGAGTTCCACATAATTACGATCAAGAAAACTTGAAGATAACAAAGTAGGATATAAAGAGATTCGTATTCTTTACTCTTTATACCAGAATAAAAAATCATAACACTTGTTATCAAAGAAAAAAAGATAACTGGAGAAAACCATAAAATACCAAACTCTTTTGTGAATAAAATAATTAAAAAGGAAGTTAAATTATCTTTAATAAAAAATGCAAAATTTTCCAATGAAACAAGGTACTGGCCAACAACAGTAGTATTTTGATAAACATCTTGTGGGTCATATATAATGCTTCCATATACTAGTTCCGTATGAACAGTGAATAGAAAAAGAGACATTAAAATTCCTAAGTAAAAATACTTTTCATAAATTAAAGATTTTACTTTTTGATTTTCAATGAATATTTTTTTTATAATAATTGGAAGAAATAATAAATAATAATTTACCCAACGAACCATTAACCCCAAACAAATCCAAAAAGGAATCGAAAAAGCTAGATATTTTTTATTAATCTGTTTGTCTAAATAATATTTAATTGAAAGATTTATTACCATACATGTTGTAAATACTTCGTAAACATGAGTCATGCTAAATCTTTCAAAAGCATAATAGGATAGGCCACTGCCGAAAAATAATAAAAATACATTTATTGATTTAAATTTAACATTTAATAATTTCAAAGAATTCAATGTCAAGTAAATTGAGATAAAAAAGTAAATTACTGAAGATAATGAATAAGCCAAAAGGCTAAAATTCATTAAGCTACCTGTATCAAATTTGTCTAAAAAGTTCCCAAAAAATAAAAATGGGCTAGCAAATAATCCTGTTCCTATAAATCCTTTTGGAGCTACAGTGGTGCCATTTTTATATCTAACTTTATCAATTCCTGTAAACTGATTTGAGTAATCAAGATCACGATCAATAGCAATTGTTTCTGCATGCATATAGTAATCGTGGTCATCACCACAACAAAAAATTCCATCTGCAAATCGATAGTCGATTTTTAAAAAAGTTAGAGAAATAAATATAAATATAACTAAAAAAGGTATTTTTTTAATTTTCATAAATATCCACAAAATTTTTAGCCAAAATTTTTGATTCAATTCTTTTTGATGCAATTAATGAGAAGAGTAAAAATATTAAATTAAAAAAAGTTAAGGCAATCCAGGTATTATACGGTTCAGTAATTAGTACATTTTTTAAGTACAAATATCTAAAAGAACTATAAATAAATAAAATTAAAAATAATAATGAAATTATGTCACATATAGCTGACATTTGAAATTTGGAATATTTTAATTTTATTAAAATTTTTCTTAAATATTCTGAGATTGTAAAAAAAGTAAGTTTGAAAAACATTTTTAATGGTTTTATAGTTTTTTTTCTTACTTCGTACTTTACTGTATTTTTATATTGACCTATTTTTATGTTTTGTGACATTACCAAGTTTGACATAAATGAAGTAAGCCAAAATGGGTAGCCATATCTTGAGAACAATTTTGGAAGATAAAACTCTTTTACTACAGTTTTATTTAATGCTACAAGCCCATTAAGAGGATCATTAATTAAAAAGTTTCCAGTAATAAACTTTATTAAAAAAGAAGCAAAAGCATTTCCAAAATACCTTACTGTTGGTATTTTCCCAACAATTCCTCCTTGCCAAAATCTGTCACATTTTATAAAGTCATAATCCCCAGTTTCAATTAATTTCTTTAAATTGATTATATCCTTAGGTAAAAACTGTCCATCACCATCAACTTTAACTAATGTATCTGAATCAATCTCTAAAAATTTCTCAATACCTATAAAGAAGCTTCTACCAGCACCTAGGTTTTTATCATTTTTTACTATTAATAAATTTTCATATTCATTTTTTAATTTATCTAATATTTTTCCAGTATTGTCTTTACTTGCATCATTAATTATTATTATTTTTTCAAAATTTGAATGTACATCTTTCAATACATTTTGGATATTTAGCTCTTCATTATGAGCAAGAATTAGTAATGTAGTCACATTAATATATTAATAAATAAATCTACTTTAAATATATGTTATTTACTATATATATGGTGAATAAAAATATAAATGTTACATACCTATTTGTGTCAGCTAGAAAAAATAGGATTATTTCGAATAAAGTTTATTCTAAGGAATTTTTTTATTCATATCATTTTTTAAAAAAATACTTTTCTAATATTGAAATCCTTGAATTTAATGATGTGAAAAGTGTACACAAATTTACATCTTCTTTCTTAAAGTTTTTAGACAAATCATTAAGGAAGGTGACAGGACTGCCTTTTTTTATGTCTGAAATAATCAACAATATTAATTTTAGAAAAATTTACAAATCAGACATATTAGTAGCAACTAATGATCGAATAGGTTTGTCTGTTATGCCAATACTAGTTTTAAAGAAGCTTTTATTTAAAAAACAAATAAGTTGTAATATGTTTGTCTTGGGTCTTTTTTCAAATATATCAAATATTTATCTAATTAAAACAATACAAAAAATTATTCTTGGGCTTTGTTTTAGGGTTTATGACAATTTTATATTTATTGGTAAATCAGAGTATCAGTACGCGTTAGATAAAAATAAAAAATTTGAGAATAAATTTCACTACATCCCCTTCTCTGTAGACTTTAATTTTTGGAACTCTTCAACATCACGAAAAAAAAATAGTGATTATGTATTGTTTATTGGGAATGATGGATATAGAGATTTTGATAAAGTAATTAAAATTGCCAGAAATTTAGAAAATATAAATTTCTATTTTGTTACAACCCAAATAAAAAAAGAAGACGAATTACCTCCTAATGTCAAATTAGTCGAAGGACATTGGAATTATGAAATTTTAAGCGATGAAGAGCTTAAGACAATTTATAATGATGCAATTTTGACAATAATACCTTTGATAGATTCTTTGCAGCCATCAGGACAAAGTGTTGCTTTACAATCTATGGCCAGTGGAACCCCAGTAATGATTTCAAAAACATCTGGTTTTTGGGATTTTGATAAATTTATTAATAATAAAAATATAATTCTATTAGAAAATAACTCAGTAGAAAATTGGTGTATTCAAATTAAATTGTTGTTAAAAGATGAAAATACTTTAAATAAAATTTCAAAAAATGGAATTGATACAATTAAGAACTACTTTAATTTAGAATTATTTGACAGAAGAGTATTCAATATTATTACTAAAAGCCAACATAGAAATGAAAGTATATGAAAATATCAATATTTACTACTATGACCAACCCTGATGAAAGAATGGACCCTTGGAAAGAAGCTTTAAATTGTTACAAAGACTTTGCAGATGAAGTCATTATTACTGGACAAGATTGGCCAGAAGAGTTTACTTGGGATCATATTGGAAAAACTTTTCAACAAGGTTTTGAAAAGTCTTCAGGAGATTGGTGTATAAGAATGGACTTAGATTATTTTTTTCATCAAGAGGATATGAATTACATTAGAAATTTTCTAAAACAAAACACTAATTTTCCAGCAGTAGCTTTTTTAAAAAAACAATTTTTTACTTCAGACAGGTATCAACTACAATCAAAAATTTGTATAGCTGTAAATAAAAAACATTATCCAAATGTGAAATTAAATGGTGGTGGCGACCTTTGTTTTCCAACTATTAATAACAAATTAATTAATGTTAATGAAGTTCCCCTATGTACTAAGCCAGTATGGAACTATGACATGATGTTTAAAACTAAAGAGATTATTGCTAAAGAAAGGTTACGATTTGGAAAAGCATGGTTTGATTACTTTGGTAATTGGGGTATATTTGGTGGAAACTCAGAAGAAGAAGCATTTGAAGCTTGGTTTAACTGGATAAGTGAAAAGTATAAAAAACATGTTTTTGATATAGAATTGGATAAGCATCCAAAATATATTATAGAAAGACTCAGTAGCTTAAATAGTGATCAATTTGGTCACAGTTGTTTTGGTCTTAAAGACAATGTTAAAAAAGATACTTTAGAATTAATAAAAAGAAAAATTTTAAAATTAGGAATTTAAAGTGGATAAAAATAAAGATATAAAAAACATATTTGAAAATGGTGAATGGTACCACTCAGTTTTATTTAATACTTACAAGTCAAAAGGTACTTTTGACTATACAAAACTTGCTCAAGAGTTAAATTTTCCAAATATGACGGGTAAAAATATATTGGATGTTGGTTGTTCAGATGGTTTTTTTTCCATGTTTTTCTTGAAAGACCTGAATGCTGATTTTGTTGAAGGTGTTGATTTTAATAAATATGATGGCTCTGTTGCCTTTGAAGTCTTAAATTCTTATGAAGAACAGTATATGAAAAAGTATAAAGATCACAATGACTATACGGTGTTGAAAGAAAGCTATTCATCTTTGGGTCTAAGAAATTCAAATAAATTTCTATTATTACAAAAAATATTTGATCTAAATATGAAATTTTCTAATGGATCGATATATGATCTTAGTAAATTTCCAGAATATGATTTAACTTTCTGTGGATCTTTATTAGAACATCTAAGAGATCCTATAACTGCTATAGAACAGTTATTTTTAAAAACAAAAGAGATGTGCATAATCGACGTATCTAACACTTTCAAAAATAGATTTTTTAACATAAATAAACCATATATCAAATACACAGGGTCAGGAGGTAATTTTTATCACTACTCAAATAAAGCAATTAAATCTATGATGTTAAACATTGGTTTCGAAAAAGTTGAAATTCAAAAAGAATATAGAATTAAAATAGAAAAATACAACTATAAAATTCCGCATACTATCTTTATTGGTTACAAGTAAGTGTTACGCTTTTATGACTTTCCAATTATATTTTTCATTTTCTGAAATATTCAACATCATAGATAATGCCCATGTCAATAATATGGTTCCATGCAGATCAGGACAATTTAATCCTTTTGATGTATATAGTCCATAATAATAAATTTGACTTTTATTTAGGTAATAAGAAAAGCCACCAGTTTCTGGATAGTAGTGTTTAAATATTATTTCGTAAAGTTTTTCAAAGTAATTTATAATATCTTTTTTTCTGTAATCTGTTTGTAATCCGCAACGGTACAGGACGTAGACAACATCAACAAGATCACAGCCTTCGTGATTAGGATTTGAACCTAAACAATAATCAATTAAATTTTCAGGATAATGAATTGGCATCTCTAACCACTCAAGTCCAGTTAGTACTTTCATAGCGCCATTTATAAGTTCTGTTTGTGAAGGCTTTTTCCCAGTGTAATAAAATCCATTTTCTTCATGAACAAGTTTTCCTAATAATGAGTAAAGAGTTTCTTTATTTTTTTTATCGTTTAACTGCGTAGCGTTTAACAGAGATTGGTTCGCAAATTGTGCTCCAGCTGACCAAGGCCTATTCCAGTTTAAGTTTAGTATTGAAGCTTCCAATAAATCTTCATTAAGTAATTCACCAAGATATTTTTTCTGATTTTTACTTCCAATTTGATACAAAGAAGCAATAGCCTGTTTTGATTCAGCAGTTATGGCTCTTGATAAATCATCGTTGTCATATCTAATCAAATTTAAAAAATTAAGTGTCTGCTTTCCAAATTTTTTAATTCTTTTTTCTAAAGGTAAGCTTTTATAACCTTTCAAAAGATTTGAATCAATAAATGAATTTTCTGGATAAGGATTAATTGTTTTTTGGAACGAATTGATGTATTCAATCCATTCATTTTTTTCCTTTAAACTTATACTTTCCCAAAGATTTAATGTGTAATATATTTTTAAAGCAAAGCAACTGAAGCCAAGTTTTAAATTTAATCCATTTTTTGTATTACCTTCTAGGCATGACTTATATTGATAAATAGAGTTGTTTAATGATAAATTGCCTAAAAAAATTTCTGTTTTTTCTACAAAATTATTTAATTCTTTTTTCAATTTAAAATATTGTTATTTTTATAAAGACCTATAAGTCTATAGTGACTAAATTCACACAAAGAAAAATTATTTTTGTACAAAAATTCATTAACATCGACTATTGTTGTTTCCTGTTCTATTCCTCTTTCTGCACCAAAGTCGATTGAGACATATTCTGTATTTTTTAATGTTAATTTACTACCATTTAACACTTCTGGTTCAAAACCCTCCGCATCAATTTTTAACAGTTTGATTTTTTCGTAAATTTTAAAACTGTCAAGCGTCCTACTTTCAACTAAAATTGAATTATCTGAACCAAAGTTAATTAATGATGTATTACCACCATCATTATCTAAATATAATTTTTTAGGCTCATTTTTATCAGAAAGTCCAATGTTAAAAATATGATCATTTTTATTTATATCTTTACTTTGTGTGTTTAGTGACAAGCATTTAAATGTAGCTTTGTCTGGCTCGAATCCATAGTAGTTAACCTTAATGCCTCTTTCCAAAAGAGCTAGGTATATTTCTCCCACATTTGCACCACAATCTACTAACGTATCGCCGGACTTTAAATCGAGATAATTAATACAATATGCATCTAAAATTGAATTAAATTTTTGTTGGTAATTATTTACTACTCTTAAAACTCTTTTGTTTGGATAAAAATATTTTCTTTTATCTTGTGTTATTTTGTAGTACAAACCATCTTTAAAAAATATTTTTCCGTCTTTGGAATAAAAGAAATTCAATAAACTACAAAATAATTTATTATTTGTGTAATTAATAAAAAAGCTAAGCAACTTTCCTTTAATAATGAAGATTGCCTTTGAAATTATATTCAAACTTGAAAAATTAATACCTCTAAACATAAATGGTGGAAGATTGATAATGTGTGGAAGTTGGTTTTTCATTTAATCTATAGTTTATTTTAACTATAAATTGAAATAATTTATCTTTTTTTAATGCAGTGTAAGCTGACTAAGATATTTAATATGTTAAATATTGTTTATGCAATTGATGAAAATTACAACAAGCAAGCATATCTATCAATTTGTAGCATTTTAGAAAATACATCTACTAATTGTTCTATTTTTATAATTCATAAATGCAAAATTTCTTTTGAACCGTATAAGGATATGATTAATAAAATATTTAAAAATGTAAATATCAAAATTTTTAATTTTTCTAATAATGAAAATTTTTATTTTCCAAATCTTGAAAATGTACATGTTTCAGAAGCAACTTACTATAGATTGTTTTTTGATCAGTATATACCAAAAACAGTCAAGCAATTCATTTATATTGATGCAGATGCATTTTGTTTACAAGACCCAACAGAGGTTGTAGAAGCTACCTTTCAACAACTAAAAGAAGGAGGTTACTTTATCGGAGCAAAAACAGAACACACAGAAAAAGATTTAGAATTTGAAAGAATAAAAAAATTGGGAATTGATTCAAAATACTTTAATGCAGGTGTAATGTTTGTTGACTATGAGAAGTCTCTTAATTATCAATTGTTTCAAAAACTTAGAGTTAAATTAAATGAAATTCAAAATTTAATTGAATTTTGGGATCAAGATGTATTAAATTCATTTTTTAATGGAGACTTCTATGAAATCAATGCAAATCTTAATTTTGACTCAAATAAATTAGATTTGAAAAAAAATATTATTACCAAAAAAATAATTTTCTTACATTTTAAAGGGAGTAAGAAACCTTGGACTATAGATGGAATTTTTAACACCAGTTCTATCTTTTATACCAAACTCTATCAAAAATATAATTTAGGAAGTTATCATATAACAACTAGATGGAGAAAAGATTTATTAATAAAATTTTTAAAAAGCATTACTAGTTTTAAAATTTTTCAGTTAAAAAACCCTATAAAATTTTCATATTCAGTATTATCAGTGCTGGTAAAGAATAATGAATAAATTGCATGTGCTTGTTGTTGGTTCTAAAGGTTTAGTTGGGAGTTCTTTAAGTAGGGTTCTAAGTCAATCATCCAAGGTATCCAAATTAACTTTGTCCTCAAGAGAAGATACTGATCTGTTCGATTTTAATAAAACTAAAAAATTGATTGATGAAACTAAACCTGATGTTTTAATAATCGCTGCTGCAAAAGTAGGTGGTATTGTAGCAAATAATACTTTACGTTCAGAATTTCTTTTAGAAAATCTAAAGATAAATACAAATTTAATTGAAGCAAGTATCCCGTATCCAAATATAAAAATAATTAATCTTGGAAGCAGTTGTATATATCCACTGAATGCAAAAAATCCTATAAAAGAAGAATACTTTATGAGTGGAGAATTAGAGCCTACTAATTCACCATATGCAATGGCTAAGTTAACCGCAATTGAACTGGGGAGGTCAATTAGTGAGCAATTTGGACATAGTGTGCTTAATCTAATGCCAACAAATTTATATGGGCCAAATGATTATTTCAATTTTGAAAATTCTCACGTTATACCTGGACTTTTATCAAGAATGCATAAAGCTAAAATTAGTAATGATGAAAAATTTTATATTTGGGGTTCTGGAAGTCCTTTTAGAGAGTTCTTGTATGTAGACGACCTCAGCAGGGCAATAGAATTTTTACTGGACAAAGATTTAAAGAACGATCTATTAAATGTTGGTAGTGGGAATGAAATTACAATTAAGGATCTTTCAAAATTAGTTAAAGAAACTGTAGGTTACGAAGGAGGTCTTTATTTTGATAATACTAAACCTGATGGGAATCCTAGAAAATTATTAGATTCAACAGTTATCAACGATCTAGGTTGGAGGTCATCAATAAATCTAGAAACGGGTTTGAAAAGTACCTATAAGTGGTTTTTAGAAAATTTTAGTAATTTAAAAAAGTGACTTAATTATTTAAAACAGGGCTTTCCCAAGTTGGGACTAAAAGATTATTTTTCATAAGCACTTGTTCTCTCTTTGCCAGCTCTAGATCACTTTCAAACATCATTTTGACAAGTTCTTCAAAAGTTGTTTTAGGTTCCCAATTTAAAATTTTTTTTGCTTTAGAATAATCTCCAAGTAAATAATCAACTTCATTTGGTCTAAAATATTTTTCAGAAGTTTTTACATAATTACTCGGTTCTAAATTAGCTAATTTAAATGTGCTATCGACGAATTCTTGAACGGTATAAGTTTTTCCTGTAGCTAAAACCCAATCATCTGCTTGATTATGTTGCATCATTAACCACATTCCTTCAACGTAGTCTCCTGCGAATCCCCAATCTCTGGAAGCTTCAAGATTTCCAAGTGTTAATTGTGATTGTATGCCTAAGCTTATTCTTGCTACAGATCTTGTAATTTTTCTTGTGACAAATGTCTCTCCTCTTAGTGGGGATTCATGATTAAAAAGTATTCCATTTACACCAAATATATCATATGAATCGCGATATAACTTAGTTACATTATGTGCAAAAACTTTTGAAGCAGCGTAAGGACTTTTGGGGTCAAAAACAGATTCTTCATTAAGTGATTTCTGAGAACTTCCACCATACATTTCTGATGAAGATGCTTGATAGAATTTAATTTTTTTATCAGAATTTCTTATAGCTTCTAAAAGTGATAGAGAGCCTAGGTTTCCAGTTTGTGATGTATAAATTGGGTTCTTAAATGACACTGAAACATGTGATTGAGCTGCTAAATTATAAACTTCATCCGGATTTATATTGTTAATTAATGAATTGAGTGATGATGAATCCAATAAGTCTGAGTAATATAAGTTGAAAAGTCCATTTTCAGTATTTTCTGAAATAAGTGAATCGATTCTTTCAGTATTAATTGAAGAAGAACGTCTAATTGTTCCATGAATTTGGTAACCTTTGCTAAGTAATAATTTAGAAAGATAATATCCGTCTTGACCGGTGATACCAGTTATAAAAGCTTTTTTCATAATATAAATATTCCGAAACTTATATTACCCATAAAGTTCAACTACTTTAACTTTTGTTGAATTTTTTAGAAAATAATAAAGAAATGAGAAATATATAAAAGGAAATTGAACTCCTTCCATTGTAATATCAAGCATTGAAACAAAGAAACAAGGAACTATATACATTAATATTTGATAATTTGAATTTTTGTTCTTCCAATACCTTATTAATGAAAGATGAAAAAATATAAATAATAAAAGTTGGAATACTCCACCTCTTGCAAGTATATTAACAAAGTAATTATGTACGTGTTCATTCATTCCGTCTCTGCCAAGACGACCTGGTGCTGTAGGATCTAACATTATTGGAAATATTTCATTGTAGCCGTGGCCTGTTGTCAAAATGTTATTATCAGACATATAGTAAACGGCATCCTGCCAAATATCTAATCTCCAATTTGTAGTTGGATCTGTTGATTCAAGCCGTCCGTAATGCCAATAAAAAGAAAATACCACATTAACTGTATCTTTTTCATCAGCTAATTGAAGTAAACTATTCGAAATACCTTCAATTCCTCCTTCTTCTGAATATACTGTAATGAAATCCTCTATTGAGGGTCTATCCAATTCAGACCTATCAATTCTCAATACAGAAAAACTAAAAAATATTATGCTTACCAAAAAATATATCGATACTCTAAATTTATTATTTAAAATATATCTTCGTGAATAAATAATTTCAAAAATGAAATAAAGTAGTAAACCAATAAAAGAGCCTCTGCTTGCAAAAAGTAATAAAGGTAATAGAAGAGCGCTGGTAATCAAAAAGTAAAAAAATCTACGATTTTGTGATTTAATAAAATACTTCATTAAAAAATTTACAACAATATAGCTTAAAAAAATATCTGAAGCCTTTAAAAACTGAAACTTGTCAGAGTGAATTTTAAAAAAATCTATAAAAATATTTGGGTAATTTCCAGAAGAAAATAAATAATTTAAAAAAGGTATAGCTAAAAATGGTACGAAGAATACTGAACTAGAAATATTTGATTTTAAATTAAATATATATCCAAAAACTAGAAAAGATAATGTCCATATATATGAACTACTTTTATAACTATATACATTAAAAAAATCAGCATTAGTAAAAATTCCTATCAAGAAGAATGAAAAAATAATTAGTTTGTGGCTATAGAATTGCATATCATTGAAATAAAAATGCTTTGCATATTTTTTAGGTAAAAATAAAAACACTAATGAAATCAGAAATCCAAATAAGATTAAGTATTCGCCAAGCCTAAACCCAAATAATTCAACACCTACAGCAGGTCGTGCGAAAATCATTATTAAAAAAATTAAAGATGAAATTGAAATTTGTATAAATAAATTAATATATTTATTGTGCTCAATTTGTTTAAACATCATTAGTTAATTTTAGTCAGACTTGTAATCAAAATATTTTAAATAAATACCATTGAAGAATCTTTCAGTTTTTCTAGAGAGTTTATATAGTAATCTTTCTAGAAAATTTAATTTAATTTTTTGTCTTCTAAATATTACATCTTCTCTTTTACTTAACATTTCTTTAAACAGATTTTCATATTCTTTGGACATTTCATCAGAGTTTAAAGAATATTGTCTTACTTTATTATGATAAATTGTGTAGTCGAGAATCATTTCGTCTAGTTTTGATTCAAAATTTAAATTATTAAAACTTATTCCAAAACCTTTACAATATTCTGGAATTCCACCACTATCGATATAAAGTATTGGAAGTCCACATTGTGCCGCTTCTATGTGGTGATTTCCAGATGGCTCATTTAGCGATGCGGTTAGGTATAAATGATTTTTCTTTATTTCACTCGCTAATTCTTTTCCTTCCAATGGGTCTACTTGTCTTGTGTTTTCAAATTTAAAACCTTTAGGAACATTACCAATATAAGTAAAAGAAATTTTTTCACTATATTTACTATCTGATAGCATCTGGTCCAATAAAGAGTATATATCAAAACCTTTATTCCAATTAGCACCCCAATGATGTGTAACTATTTTTAATTTTCTACTACCGTCCCAAGGTATAAAGTTATTATTGTTAAAAACTTCTTTATTAGCACCACTTAATATCACTTTGCAATTTTTTTTATCAATTTGCTGTTGAAAAAATAAATTTTGCAACCATGTGCTTACAAAAATTGTTGAATCAGCAACTTGGTTGGCTTCAATTAAAAACTTGTTTACAAAATTTGTCCCTTTTCTTTCATCACATTCATTAATTCGATGAACAACAAGTGAAGAATTATTAACACATGTTAAATATTTCAATACATCAACATGGGTAAATGAAGAAGATTCCGAAGTTTTTCTTGGTTCAGTTAATAAAATTATATCTATGTCATCTTCTGACAAATCGTTAAGTACTTTATGGCCTTTTTCTTCTAAATAATTTTTGAGATTGATTGCAAATAGGTTGCCTCCTCCCCAAGGGCCTTTTCTAATTTTTGTACCAATACTGATTTTCATAATAAATTATTAAACATCTCTCGATAATTTTTATACCAATTAGGTATTGTATAATTCATAGAATTTTCATAAGAAATTTTAGTGTTTGGGATAGCATGGTGAAAATTATTTGACTCAACAATTGAATCTGGAGACAATATCAATGACGCTAATCCTACATCTGTTGAAATTACAGGTGTTTTGCTTAAACCGCACTCTAGTAATGCTTGTGGGCCGCCCTCCACTCTTGAAGATACAATATATAAATCAAGACAATTATAAAGTTCATTTAAACTTGCAAAATCTATCATATCAAAATAATAAAAAGGAATATCATAATATTTAAGTTTGTTTATCACATATTGCCTTCTCTTTCCTGTGAGCACGACTTTTAAATTTTTATTGCTTTCATAAAGATTTAATACTGCTTTTACAAATAAATCTGGCCCTTTTGATAACTTAGGAGAAGTCAGATCATGACCTTCCGTATCCCTCTGAAAAGAGCCTATTAAATAATCGTTAATATTGAAGTTATATTTTTCTCTAGTTTTTTTCTTATTTTTAATTTCAAACCATAAATTTTGATTTACCCAGAAAGGTAATGTAATTATAGTTTTATTTGTTAAACTTTTAAGTTGCTCAGCAGTTTTGGGAGAAATTGCATGATAAACATCTACATATTTTTCTCTATCGTAAAATGATGCTTCTTCTTTTGAATCAAATTTATCAAAATCAATGTGATGTATTGTGCAAACAACTTTTTTCTTACTTAAATTTTTAATAGATATTTTTTTCCATGTCCAAGGAGCAATTAGCCATATAATATCTGACAAGAGGATACTTTTAGTGCTTATATCTTTATTGCCTTGATACCATTCACTCCTAAATCGATCAACTACCCATGATTCATTTGGATTATTTAAATAAATCTTCATTTTAAATTATTCACTGGTTTTATATTTTTTTTGACACAATGAGCATAGTATTGCTGTTCTTTTTTAAATTTTGATGAAATATTATTTTGAGTATTAAGAATATACAAAGGAGTTTTAATTATTTCAGTTTTTAAATTATTCAAAATTAAATCCTTCATTAATTTATAGTCTTGTGAATAATAGAATTCCTCATCGTAGCCAATTTCTTGAATAATATGTGCTTTAATCATCAGTGTTCCATGAATAAATGGATTTTTAAGTTTCATGACGAACTTAACAGGAAAGAAGTAAGATAATCCTGGAATTTTTTTGTTTCCCTGAAGTGTAATTGCTCTTGAAGTGACTGCATCCAATTTCTTATTCTTTATATAATCAATTTGTTTTTGTAATCTAAATTCAAGACTTATATCATCAGCATCTTGCCTTGCAATAAAAAGACCACTTGATTTTGCAACTAATTTATTTAATGACTTTGTTAGGCCGATATTGCTACTATTTCTATAAATTTTAAGTCTTTTGTCAGTATTTTTGAGATTATTCAAAATTTCATATGTGTTATCAGTTGAGAAATCGTCAATAATTAAGAATTCAATATTTTTGTAAGTTTGATTAAGAATGCTGTTTACAGAGCTCTCAATTGATTTTTCATTATTATATGTACTCATAATGACAGAGATGAGGTCAGCGTTATTCATCAAGTACATTCTCAAAAATTTTTTGTATTTTATTTTTTTCTAAAAATTTATCAATATAAAATTTATTTTTAATTTCCGTTTCTTCAACTAATTTTTTATTATTTAACAAATTAAATTTCTCTATCAGATCGTTATAGTCAAATTGCTTGAAAGAGTATTTATATTTATCTGGGAAAAACTCAGAAATACCACCTGTGTCAGGAAAAATTGATATTTTACCTAAACTGGATGCTTCGCATAAAAGATTGGGCTGTCCTTCGTAAAGCTTTGTAGCAGTAACTACTGCGTATGACTTTTCAATAAGATCTAAGACTTCTCTATTTGTTCTTTGGCCAAGGAACTCTACTCTTGAAGGCAGACCGCTGTTAGAAATTTCTTCTAAATATGGTCCTTCACCAACAATTTTTAAATTGTAATTCTTCAAATTTGAATTAAGAAAAGAGTAAATTAACTCTTTTATGCCTTTTTCCTCACTTATTCTTCCAGCATATAATAAAAACCTTTCATTACCGAGTGGTTTTTTTTGCTTGCTTAAATCAAGATAGTTTGGAAGTGTTACAATTTTACCTTTATCAACACCTAATTTTTCTAAAAATCTTCTATGAAAATTAGTTAAAACCAAAATTTTTATTTTATTAAATTTTAAAATATTAAAATATTTTTTTCCATATCTCAAAACGAGCAGAGATTTTAAGATAGATTCTTTGAAATAAACGTTCAACAGTTTGTTGCTATTTTTCGAAACACCACATGCTTGGCACATCGTATTATCAAAAAGATGATTAGAAAATAAAAAATTCTTTGTACAGTAATATCTAAAATTATGAAGCTTTAAAATTGTTTTTATTTTTTTTTGTTCTAATAATTTAAATACACCTAGTGAGACCTTGAACCAAGTGTTATGAATATACACATAATCGGGATTAAATTTATTTAATTCTTTCTTGATTAACCTATTCGATTTAATATTTACAAGAGTAAAGAATGATAAAAAAGTATATGTAAAATTTTCAAAATTGTTATATAGATATAAAACCTTGACTTCATATGTTTTTTTTAATAAATTTATTTCATTTTCAACTGCAATATCTTCTCCTCCTAAGTCTCTGTATTTATTATGAATTAGTAATATTTTCTTCATTAAAATCAAAAAATATTTAAATTTATTTTTATAAAAAGCATACCTACATAATATTAACTCAATGCATATTGTTATTTTTTTTACTTATGATATTTCTATAAGAGATTGGGTATCAAGTGGATTATTTGATAGGGAAATTAGGCTGTATAAATATTTGAATGATAAGTATGGTCATAAGTTTACATTTATTACCTACGATGAAAAAAATATAGATTTAAATGATTTTAGTTTTATAAGTGTCGTACCCGTTTACACAATTATAAAAAAAGCAAATAATAAAATGTTAAGATTTGCTAAAAGTTTCATGATACCTTTCAAGATTAAAAAATTAATAACAAATTTTGACATAATAAAAACCAATCAATTAAATGGTTCTTGGATTGCAATGATATTCAAAATTATAAGTAACAAACCACTTTTTATTAGGACCGGATATGATATTTACACATTTGCAAGAAAAGATGGTAAAAAGTCATTTATAGTAATTTTTTATTGGTTATTAACAAAAATAGCAATTAAAGTTTCAGATGTATATTCTGTCACTTCAAATGTAGATAAATTATTTTTAAGTAAAAATTTTAAAAGTAAAAATAATATCCTTTATATTCCTAATTGGGTTGACAAATATGATATAAATAAACCAATGAAAAAATACCAAAATAGAATTATTTCAGTTGGAAGGTTGGAGAATCAAAAAAACTACAAATTAATGTTCGATGCTATGAAAGGCTCAAAGTTAATTATTGACATTGTTGGAGAAGGTAGTTTAAAAAAAGATTTAATAGATATAGCAAAAAAAAACAGAGTAAATGTTAATTTTTTAGGAGCACTACCTCATGAAACTCTTCAAGAATACTATGAAAAATATAAAGTGTTCATCTCTACATCCAGTTATGAAGGAAATCCTAAGGCTATACTTGAAGCCATGGCATCAGGTTGCGTAGTTGTTGCAATGAGAAAT
>Ga0075476_10000073_pt1 | contig 34911 bp, 33 predicted proteins | sample DEB08_DNA_5_FD_76339 | JGI IMG/M metagenome (GOLD analysis project Ga0075476, IMG submission 76339) | Aqueous microbial communities from the Delaware River and Bay under freshwater to marine salinity gradient to study organic matter... | ecosystem: Environmental > Aquatic > Marine > Coastal ...
CTACGCCGCTTTATGAAATTTCGGAAATAAATGAAAATGCAATGAATCTTGTCGTAAAACAAGCTCAAAGTGTGGCAAGTAGTGGAGATGTGGTGCTGCTTGCGCCAGGCTGCGCCTCATGGGACATGTTTAAAGATTACAAGGCGCGAGGAAACGCATTCGCCAGTGCGGTAAAGGAATTAAATTGAGTAGATCAAAAACAATTGAACTAAATACTTATTATGCAATTTTGATTTCTACTTTGAGCCTTTTGGCAATAGGTCTAGTAATGGTACTTTCAGCTTCGACTGAAATATCTTTTACCCAAACTGGAAATCAATACGAAATAGCAATCCGTCAATTACTTTTTGCGACCTTGGGATTGATTTTAATGTTTATAACGTCTCGCCTGCCGCTACTATTTTTTACTAAATGGGCTAATTGGATAATTGCTTTTGCTATTGGTCTTTTGGTCATAGTTTTAGTCCCCAGCATTGGCGTTTCGGTTGCTGGTCAAAGAAACTGGCTAATTATTTATGGAAGTTTCAGATTACAACCTAGTGAATTTGCAAAATTAGCTCTGATTATTTGGGGAGCTGCCGTATTGAGTCAAAAAATGAAGAGCGTGGAATTGACCTGGAGTCAATTGTTGAGTCCGGTTTACTGGGTGGGATTACTCATCACAGCATTAGTTGTGGCACAAGGTGATGTGGGAACAGCTTTAATCATTCTTCCGATTGTTTTGGCTCTCTATTACGCAGCCGGAGCGCCACTAATTCTTAATGCTGCGAATGCACTATTAGGTGTTTTGGCGATTGCAGTTTTGACTTTACAAGCGCCATATCGAATGCAGCGATGGCTCTCGTGGCGCGATCCAGCAGCTGATCCCGAAGGTGCCGGATGGCAAATCATTCAAGGCCAATATGCCCTTGCTGAAGGTGGAATTTTTGGACTTGGTTTGGGTGCTTCAAGGCAAAAATGGGGTTGGCTGCCTGCGGCACACACTGATTTTATTTTTGCTGTGATTGGTGAGGAACTAGGCTTAGTGGGTACTTTTTTTGTTTTGTTTTTATTTTTGGTAATAATTATTTCAATAATTACGGTAGCTAGAAAAACAAAAAATTATTACACACGAATTTATGCAACTGGGCTTGCTGGATGGATACTAATTCAAAGTGTAATCAATCTTGGGGGAGTTTTAGGTTTGCTCCCGATAACTGGAGTACCTTTACCGCTAATTTCTTATGGTGGTTCATCTTTAATTTTTATTTTAATTTCCATTGGAGGTCTCTTGGCCTGCGTTCGCAACGAACCCGCTTTAAAAGCAAAGCGACAAAAGGCCAAGGTTTCGAGTAAAAAATGAATGCAATCGCCTTAGCTGCAGGGGGGACTGCTGGTCATATTGAGCCCGCCTTAGCAACTGCTCGTGCTTTGAATTTGAAGTTACCAGAATTCAAGATTTATTTAATTGGAACGCCGAAAGGATTGGAATCGACCTTAGTGCCAAAGTCGGGCTTTTCTTTGGAGTTGATTAAGGCTAAGCCATTACCAAGGCGAATTAATTTTGCTAGTTTACTATTCCCTCTTTATTTAATGATTGCTAGAAATTCTGCAATTAAAATTTTGAGGAAAAATGAGACCAATTTGGTCATTGGTTTTGGTGCCTATGTTTCATTTCCGGTTTATCTTGCAGCAAAAAAACTTAAGATACCTGTGATAATTCACGAAGGAAACGCTAAACCAGGGATTGCCAATAGGTTTTTTTACAAAAAGGCTAAAAAAGTATTTCAGTGTTTTGAAAACTCGATACCAAAAGCTCAAACAATAGGTATGCCTTTAAAAAAGGAAATAACAACGATAAATATCGAGGAAGCTCGTGAAGTTGGATATGAGCATTTTGCGCTGGACAAAAAAAAGAAAACTCTTCTAGTATTTGGTGGGTCTCAAGGTGCCGCAAAAATTAATACTGCACTTACTGAGGTAATTGGCTTACTTACAAGCGCTGGATTTCAGGTGCTTCATGCAGTCGGCCCTAATAAAGCTATTGAAAAAACCCCTGATACTTTTTCAAATTATCATCCAGTGTCATACATAGAGCGAATGGATCTGGCTTATGCGGTAGCCGATTTGGTCATTAGCCGTTCGGGAGCGATGACAGTTGCTGAAGTTACCGCATTAGGAAAGCCCGCGATATTTATTCCTTTTCCTTCGGGCAATGGAGAGCAAAGTGAAAATATAAAGACGCTAATCGAACAAGGGGCGGCCTTGACTATTAGCGATAGAGAATTAACTGGCGAGAAATTAATCGCATTGGTATTAGAACTTTTCAAATCAGATACAAAACTAGCTCAGCTGGCTGAACGCTCTAATAAATTTGGACGGCGTGACGCTGATCAAATTTTGGCAAATGCAGCACTAACCTTGCTAAGTGCCAAGGGCAATGGGAGGTCGAAGTGACGTCAAGTATCTCGCTTGACGATGTACATATTCTGGGTTTAGGTGGCGCTGGCATGAGCGGAATCGCTCGAATCTTGATTGCAAGAGGTAGCCAGGTAAGTGGATCCGATTTAAAGGAGTCACGTCGACTTAATGCACTAAAAAATTTAGGCGTTGAGGTTCAAATTGGGCATCGGCGAGAAAACGTTAAACCAAGTAAGGCAATAATCGCTTCAACGGCTATTAAAAAAGATAACGTTGAACTATTGGCAGCTGAAGATTTAGGTTTAGAAATCTATTCACGTGCACAAGCGCTCGCTGCTATTACAGAGGGTTATGAAACCATTGCAGTTTCTGGCACCCATGGAAAAACTACAACTACTTCGATGGTAACCGTAATGTTGCAAAGTGCTGGCTTGGATCCGTCATATGTGATTGGAAGTGAATTAGCAGAAACTGGCGCCAACGCACACTTAGGCCACGGTGAGTATTTCGTGGTTGAATCTGACGAATCTGACGGTAGTTTTTTGCAGTTAAATCCAAAATTTGCTGTAGTCACTAACGTGGAGAGCGACCACCTTGATTATTGGAAAGAATTTGAACACTTAAAGAAAGCCTTTGAAAAGTTTGTTTTGAAAGTTGGTAAAAACAATGGCTTTGCTGTGATTTGCGTTGATGACGAAGGAGGTCGACAGCTAGCAGAAGAAGTAAAGTCTGAAATTCAAGTTATAACCTATGGGGTAAATGCATCAGATTTACAGTTAGTAAGTTTTGCGGCCAAGTTACCTGGCTTTAAATTTAGCGTCAATCACAAGGGTCAGCAAATAGATGATTTTGAATTATCAGTTCCGGGCATGCATAATGTTTTAAATGCTTGTGCCGCGATTGCTATCGGTTTAGAGATAGGAATTCCGGTCGAGAAAATTAAGGATTCATTAAAAAAATTCACTGGCACTAGAAGAAGATTCGAATACCGGGGCAATGTAAACAATGTAAGAGTTTTTGATGATTACGCCCATCATCCAACCGAGATAGCAGCTACTTTAAAAGCGGCGAGAGATGTGGTTCAGGATGGAAAAATAATCGTGGCTTTTCAAGCCCATCATTATTATCGAACCGCATTATTTAATAAAGAATTTGGTGAAAGCTTAGGTTTGGCAGATGTGGCAGTGGTCCTGGAGGTTTATGCCCCTGGCGAAGCACCAATACCAGGAGCTAGTGGACAGACCATGGCTTCTTATGTGCCGCTTGCCAAAGATCACGTAGCTTTTGAACCAAGTTTTACTCAGGTTCCTAAGAGGCTAGTTTCGTTTGCTGAACCAAATGACATCATCATGACCCTGGGAGCTGGCGATATTGGCATGCTGGGTGAAGAAATCCTTAATCTTTTAAGAGAAAAATTTGGTAAGTGAGATAGCACGGTGCTTACCAAAAGAGGAAAAATATTTATATCTCTTTTTGCATTTGTACTTTTAGCTGCAGCTACCGGTGTTTATTTAAGTTATTTTTCTAATTTATTGACTATAAAAAACATTCGGGTTAATGGACTGCAACTTTTAAGTGAAGAGAGAGTCCTTGAGTTAGCACAGATAAATATTGATTCTCCCTTAATTGAATTAAATTCAGATCAAATCACAACTCAACTGCTACGAGAAAAGATCATTAAAGCGGCTGAGGTGCGAAAAAGTTGGCCAGACTCGGTGGTTATTGAGATAGTGGAGCGCTCACCTATTGCGCTAACTGATTTAAGTTCCGGGCGATTTTTAGTGGATGAAGCAGGTGTGGCTTTTAATAGAGCGGGTCCAAATGATGTTCATCCTTTTGTGTATGCACCAAATGATGTCGCTAGGGGATTGGCAGCAAGAGTCTCGCGCGAGTTGCCAGAGTGGCTACGTCCGGAAGTTTCTTTGGTAGAAAGCTACGACGGCAAGCGAGCAGTAGTCATTTTGAATTCCGGAAGAAGAATTATCTGGGGCGATGAATTCAAGACTCAGGAAAAAAGTTCAGTTTTATTGGTATTACTTAGAACTGATGAAGGAGATATTGATATCTCAACTGCGGAAGTTCCAGTACTAAAACTACCCAGTGAAGCTAACTAAAAATCGCTTGTGGCAATGTATTTAACTTCTAGGTATTCGTCGATCCCTTCGTAGCCACCTTCACGCCCAATTCCTGATTGCTTAACGCCGCCAAATGGAGCAGCTGGGTCAGAAACCAATCCGCGATTTAAGCCAATCATTCCCACTTCTAAATCTTGAGAGACTCTTAAACCGCGCGCGGTATCTTTGGTGTAGACGTAACCAGCTAGACCGTATTCACTCTGATTAGCCCACTTAAGTGCTTCGAATTCATCTTGAACTCGCACCACCGCGGCAACTGGACCAAAGATTTCATCTTGCACAACTTGCGCATTTGGCGGCACATCCCCGAGAACCGTCGCAGGAAAAAAGCTCCCAGGTCCATCGTTAATCGGGCCACCCGCAAATTGCTTTGCGCCTATTTGAATTGCTTCTTGAACCATCTGGGCAATAGATTTGACCGCTTTACGGTTAACTAGTGGAGCTAGGGTAGTGGCTTCATCACTGCCGTGACCAGGCTTTAGGGCATTCATTCTTTCAGAAAGTTTTTGTACAAAAATGTCATGAACTTTATCTTGAACAAAGAACCGATTTGCAGCAGTGCAGGCTTGTCCGCCATTTCGCATCTTTGCCAACATGGCACCTTCAACCGCTAAGTCGATATCTGCATCATCCAAAATAATGAAGGGAGCGTTGCCACCTAATTCCATTGAAGAATTAAGTACCCTATCTGCTGCTTGGTGTAAGAGAAGTTTTCCGATTTGTGTTGAGCCAGTAAATGAAAGTTTTCGAATTCTTCGATCCGCTAATGCGGCTGTTGTTAGTTGCGCAGATTTATCTGTCGGCAAAATGCTGCAAATTCCAGCAGGCAAACCCGCCTCGAGCAAAATCTCACCAATTAAAAGTGCAGTTAAGGGAGTTTCACCTGCGGGCTTCAAAATTGCCGCGGCTCCTGCGGCTATTGCAGGCCCTACTTTTCTGGTGAACATAGCAGCAGGAAAATTCCAAGGAGTAATTAAGAAAGCGATTCCAACAGGCTGTCTAAGTGTGAGAATTTTATTTAGGCCACTCGGCGCAGTTCTAAATGCGCCATCGATTCTTACTGCCTCTTCGCCAAACCATCTGAAAAATTCAGCTGCATAAAGAGTTTCTGCCTTTGCATCTACAATCGTTTTTCCATTTTCTAAACTCATAACTAACGCTATGTCATCGGCTCGCGAAACCATCAATTCAAAGGCTTTTCTTAAAACTTCTGCTCTTTGACGCGGCGCTGTTTTTGCCCATTCAGGTTGGGCTGCTTGGGAAATAGTCAGTGCTTTATCTAAATCAATTGCATTGGCATTAGCCACCGTAGTTAAAACTTCGCCATTTGCCGGATCTATGACCGCAAAGGGTTCCTCGCTACCGTCACAAAAACCATCCCCAATTAGCAATCCGGTGGGAATTCTTTTTAGAAGCGCGTCAGTTTTTTCTTTATTGGGATTAGCAACTGCTAGTGGGAGGGCGACGGTCATTTAAAGTTCCTTGTTCGACTGTAACTAAAAGGGTACCGAATCATCCGAGTCTAAGTTGTCGCTTAGGGAGCTTAGTAACCCGAGAGATCGAGAAACCTGTTCTTCTTGGGTTAAATCTGTGGCCGCTTCAATAATCTCGCCGGTATTTAGGTCTACCTTAACCCCTTGGTAGTCAACCACTCTTTTTTCGGTATTTGCGAACTGACACCAATTAGCGACGGAGCACCAATGGCAAGGGGGATTTTCGCTGGGAACGAAGTCCTCATCCTTAATCCAACGGTCAGAAGCTTGAGCAAGTTTTTGCCATGCCAAATTGCAGATTTCTGGGTTTGAAATATCGAATTGGATTAAACGAGAAGTACCACTGCTTAAAATTTCTAATTCAACGATACGGTTTTTTGCTTGATTGAAAGTATTGCTTAAATTTGGTAGATTCTTTATTCGACTCATCAGCACGATTGCCACTGATAATTGAGGAAAAACATCTAAGAAGTTGAGATCCGAAATTTCATATGACTTATCAGTAGTCTTAGTTTCACGCCAATAGAGTGTATTTTTTTTGAAGTAGATAGCGTCTGCCCGAGTACCTAGAAGAACTTGGGCGTCAGAATCTAAAACCCACATTTCTACTTCGTGTAAAACTTCAGCCTTTTCATTTATTGGGCAAAGAGCAATATGTTGCTGTAAATATTCTTCACAACTAAGTGCTTGCTGAGCGGTCCAGGCTAAACCCTCGGCAATTTCCCCGAGCTTTTCTTTGCGAGGTAAATCTGATTTTTGGCATTTGATGTTTCGCTGATGAGCAGCTTCAATCCAAGCGTGGGCCCAAACTCCACGCTCTTGTTGTGGGGTTTTTAGATTCGGGATAGCGTGTAAAGAAAGCTCATGTTGCAATAAATAAGCATGGCTGCATCTTTGATAAGTACTTAACTTTGCTGGTGAAAAACTTCGCACCCGGTTAGCCGAATGCAAAACTCCCAAGAGGCCTGGGTGACTGGGTAGACTCGGGCAGACAGAACTTGCGCGACAATTCAAGCACTCGCTAGTTACCTTTTGTTCTCCGCCAGCGAGTCGTTTTTCAATCAATTTGAGAAATTCGCGATCACCGGAATCAATTTCTGAAGTTTTTTGTTGCAAAATGAGTTTTTGTGAACCATCTAAAACTCCAATCTCACGAATTCTTATCTCACCTGGTTCTGGCCAAATTCCAGCTAAAGGCTCAGTGGGAGACCTAAAGTCCATTCCACTGTTAGCCACACCTTCAGCGAGTACTTTGATAATTGCTTTTTTTCGGTTTGGCTCCAAATCATTTTTACCTGCAGAATGAATTTTGAGAAGCCTGAGCTCTCTGACAATGAAATCCTCGCTGGTTAAATAAAATCCCCAGGCAAACCACTCAACAGGTGTGTTTGCTTGACTGAAAGCCACGGGATCGATTAGTTGATTGAAATGCGCTTGCGAACACTCTTCGTTGGCTTGCTGCCATGCGGAGATAAATCCTTTGCTGGCGTCTAAAAGCCATTTTTTAGAACTTAGATGAACTTCACTTCGATTTAGCGCTATCGCCTGTTCTAAATAATTATCGGCAAATTCGTCTAAATCAAAATTTTCATAAGCAAGTCCTTGCTGGCTAAAGGCAGAGGTAAATGCATCTCTTAAAATTCCTAAGGGAAAACTTTGATACTTTTCGCTACTAGCTGAAAAGCTTTTTGTGACTTTAGTGGCAGGTCTCGCTTTTAAGGCAAAGTTATCCAGACACAAGCGACTCTCTTCGGTGCCAATTTGCGTTGCACTTAATCTAACGAAGTCGCCAGGCTTAAAGATGAAACTTGGATGCCATTGGGGGACTACAAAATCGAATTCACTCATCAAAAGGTAAGCCAGCTTCTGGACTTGGGTTGCTACGCTCGCGCTTTTCTAAACCTAAATCCTTGAGCGCCTGATTGGACTCAGCACTTCCAGGTTTTGGTGCAGCGCTATTGCGTGCCGGGCAAACGGCTTCAAAAGCACAATACCGACACAAGGGGCCAGTCTTAGCCGTCCAAACTTTCTTATCAAGACGGTCTTGCATGTTTACTCTTGCAGTAACCAAATCAAACATTGCTCGTTGAAGTGCTTCGGGATAGGTGGGTCTAATTACTTTGTCGGCAGAACCTAAATAAATTAATTCTACTTCGTGAACTTCTTCGCCTAACACTTTTAAACCTGCGGCATAGAGCATTACTTGACGTAGGGTCTCGGGGAGATATTTTGCATCAGGTTTTTTTGCTGTTTTGTAATCGGTTATTCGGGTTACTGGTTTTCGAGTTATTCGATCCAATCGGCCATAAAGCTTCACATCGCGAATTAGTGCGCTCACCGGACGCTCTAGGTCATCGGGAGAGATTTCAATATCAGCCGGATTTTCTAATTTAAAATAGTTAGTTAGTGAGTCAGCACTTCGTTGCTTTAAAACACCAATAGTTCCTGGGGTTAACCAGGACTGATGCACAGAAATCATGTTCTGACCAACTGTGCGCAAAAGATCCCAGGTTGTATCTTTTGTTCTTTCGACAGCGGGCAACTTAAGCAAATTTTCAAGAACATCGTGCACCAAACTACCGATTACTTGGGGTAATTGCGGCGGCTCACGCCATCCAGCAACTGAAGAAAACCAGTAACTTAATTCGCATTTTTCAAAAGAGCCCAGTTGGCTTGGGGATAAGTGCGCGGGTAACCCTGAATCAACATCTTCAACGGCTACCTGGACCTCAACCACAAAAAGTATTCTCCCTCCATGCTTGCATGAAATCTAATGAATTATTGATTGCTTGTTAAATAGTTTTAACAGCAGCAATAACTTTTGTTAGTGATTCTTTAGCATCTCCAAAAAGGAGAGTGGTTTTATCGCTAAAAAGCAGCTCGTTTTCGATCCCAGCAAAACCAGGACGCATAGATCGTTTCATGAATACAACCTGCTCGGCTTGATCTACATTCAAGATAGGCATGCCATAAATTGGGGACGAGGAATCAGTTCGAGCTGCCGGGTTTACTACGTCGTTAGCACCAACTACCACTGCTACATCGGTTGAGGCAAACTCAGAATTTATTTCATCCATTTCTTTTAATTGCTCATAAGGTACATCAGCTTCTGCTAACAAAACATTCATGTGTCCAGGCATTCTTCCGGCAACTGGGTGAATTGCATATTGAACTTCAATTCCTTTTCCGATCAAAATGTCTACAAGTTCTCTCAGTGATTGCTGTGCTTGCGCAACCGCTAAGCCGTAACCAGGCACGATAATTACTCTTGAGGCATAGGCCAACATGATTGCAATGTCATTCGGGGCAGCGGACTTAACTGCGCGATCTTCTTGACTACCCGCGAGCGTTTGCGCGGTAGCGGTGAACGCCCCAAATAGTGTGTTAGTTAGTGGTCTGCCCATTGCTTGCGCCATTAAGCGAGTCAATAAAGTGCCAGAGGCACCAACTAAAGTTCCACCAATTAGTAAAAGTACGTTTTCTAATACGTAACCCATTCCGGCAACTGAGAGGCCGGTGAATGCGTTTAGCAAGCTAATAACAATTGGTACATCTGCTCCACCAACTGGTAACACAAATAGAATTCCTAAAGTTAGGGCCAAGACCGACAAAGCCCACATCGCCCAGGTTTCTGGCGACACAATTAGATATCCAGCAAGCACTAGGTTTGCAAGTGCCACACCGATTGTGATGAATCGACCCAACGGAATAATTACCGGACGTGAAGTCATCAATTCTTGCAACTTAAGAAAAGTAACAATTGAACCAGTGAAGGCGACGCCACCGATGATTATGGTCAAAACTGTAGCCACAAGGGCGACTATTGAAGAGTAAATTGAGCCGGTTAGAAATTCAATTACCGCCACGGCCATTGCGGCACCGCCACCAGCACCATTAAACAATGCAACCATTTGCGGCATTTGCGTCATCTGTACTTTTTTAGCCGCGATAAACCCGATAAGTGAGCCGACGGCCATTGCGACAAAAATTACGGTTACGTTCTGAACATTATTTATCGCAAAAAAGATAACGATCGTTGCCACAATTGCACCGACAGCGCCAATGCGATTTCCCAAACGAGCAGTCTTGGGCCCAGATAAGGCCTTTAAGGCCAAAATAAAAGCTACCGCGGCAGCTAAGTTGATTAACTCAGTCCAAAGGGGAGGAGTCATGCCTGCTCCTCAATTTTTTTCTTGGGTTTAAATAGATCCAACATTCGATCGGTAACCACAAAACCACCCACCATGTTTATTGCTGAAAGCACTATGGCAATAGCGCCGATGGTTAATTCAACGGCACCTTCAGCATGAGAAGTAACAACGATTGCGCCGATCAAAATTACACCGTGAATTGCGTTTGCCCCGCTCATTAATGGGGTGTGGAGCACAGTAGAGACTTTTGAAACTACTTCATAGCCCACAAAGATACTCATTATAAAAATTGTTAAAAGTGCAAGCTGATCCATTATTTGGACCCTCCATCTATCTCGTTTTGTAAGAATTTATTTTTGATTTCACCGTTTATCAGTAAGGCGGAACCTTTGATGACTTCATCTTCAAGATCGAGGTTTAAGTTTTCTTCCTTTACGCAAAATCCCAAAAGCGAAACAATGTTTCCGCTATACAAAAATGAGGCATCAGGACTCATTTGGCTTGGGATGTTAGCTCCTCCCCAAATTTTTACTCCATTTAATTCAATAGTTTCGCCAGCCAAAGAACCTTCAACGTTTCCACCGCTTTCTGCGGCCATATCTGCAACCACGCTACCTGGGCGCATTGTTTCAACCATTTGTTTAGTGACTAATCGAGGAGCTGGGCGACCAGGGACCGCTGCAGTTGTTACTAAAACATCGCTAGCAGAAACGTAAGGTGTTAATAATTCTTGTTGCAGGCGAGCGCGTTCTTCGTTTAGTTCTCGTGCGTATCCTCCCTGACCTTCTAGCGGGGGTAAATCTAGTTCAATAAAACTTGCACCTACCGATTTAACTTCATCTTTTGAAGCAACACGTACGTCGTAGCCGGAAACGACTGCGCCCAATTTTTTAGCGACGCTCATAACTTGCAAACCAGCGACACCAGCACCTAAAACTAAAATCTTTGCTGGTCTAATGGTTCCAGAAGCGGTCATCACCAAAGGAAACATTCTTTGACTTAAAGAAGCTGCTTTTAGCATTGTGTGATAACCAGCAACAGTTGCTTGTGATGTGAGCGCATCTGCTGCTTGTGCTCTGGAAATTCTTGGAAGAAAATCAAAAGATAATAAGGATACTTTTTGTGCTTGACATGTTTTCAAGATTTCCAAATCTCTATTAACTTGAGCAAAGGAAATTAGAAGTGTGCCTGCTGAGAGTTTTTCTATTTGAGACTTTGAAAGCGGGTTGACGCTAACGATCACTTGAGCTTGGGCAAGTTCGGAATTTAGATCTTGGACGATTTTCGCCCCTTGATCGAGATAGGCTTGGTCACTTTCTAAGCTTTTTTCACCCGCACCAGTTTCAACAGCTATTTCAAAACCCAGCTTTGTTAACTTAGAGATTATTTGCGGAACTACTGCGACTCGTTTTTCTCCAGGCTTGGTCTCATTGACTACTAAAAGCTTCATAAAGAAAAAGACACCTTTCGAATTAAATCGAGTTGAACTCTAGAGCCAAGGCTATTAAAGAGCGCCAAGATTTGTCTTGCTTTGGTGGGTAGTTTTGCTCACTGTATATATAGTCATTTAAAAGTGACACGCCGAAAGGCTTACTTGCTAATGATGCTTTAAAACCTTAAGTTCTGTGGGCCAAATTAGGGGCAAAAGTTTAAGGCTCAACTAAAGGTTTAGGTACAGCAAAGGGGCGTCAAAGTGGTTGCACCGCAAAATTATTTAGCGGTTATAAAGGTAGTAGGAATTGGTGGCGGTGGAGTAAATGCAATAAACCGCATGATCGAAGTTGGCGTTAAGGGCGTCGAGTTTGTTGCAATTAATACCGATGCACAGGCGCTATTAATGAGTGATGCTGATGTCAAGTTGGATATCGGTCGCGAGTTGACCAGAGGTCTAGGAGCTGGCGCAGACCCGGCAGTTGGAAGACAAGCTGCAGAAGATCATGTTGAAGAGTTAAGCGATGTGCTTCGTGGGGCTGACATGGTTTTCGTTACGGCGGGCGAAGGTGGTGGAACCGGCACCGGAGGAGCGCCAGTCGTGGCACGTATCGCACGGGAATTAGGTGCCTTAACCATCGGCGTAGTAACTAAACCATTCAACTTCGAGGGTCAGCGAAGAATTAATCAAGCCGAAACCGGCGTTGAAGAACTTCGTAAAGAAGTTGACACTCTAATCGTGATACCGAACGATCGCCTTTTGAGTTTGTCGGACAAAAATATTTCAATGCTTGAAGCATTTAAGCAGGCCGATCACGTGCTTCTTCAAGGAGTTAGTGGCATCACTGATTTGATTACGACTCCAGGTTTAATTAATCTAGATTTTGCCGACGTTAGAAGTGTTATGCAAGATGCAGGAAGTGCCTTGATGGGAATCGGAATGGCACGAGGCGAAAGTCGTGCGGCCGAAGCGGCAAGAAATGCGATTGCCAGCCCATTACTGGAAGCAAGCATTGATGGTGCTCGAGGAGTTTTGCTCTCGATTGCTGGTGGGTCTGACTTAGGTTTATTTGAGATCAATGAGGCAGCCAGATTAGTCGCAGATGTAGCTCACGCTGAAGCCAACATAATTTTTGGAACGGTAATTGATGACACCCTAGGGGATGAAGTTAGAGTCACAGTGATCGCTGCAGGATTTGATTCTTATGAGCCGTCTAATCGTCCTTGGAGCCCGACTACTCAAGAGACGGAAACTGAAGACGATATGGAGATTCCAGACTTCGTAAATGCAGATGATGCCACTGGCCCGCAGCCGGTTGTTAGCTCAGAGTTTGAAGCTACTCAAGCTGCAACTCCGCGTAGGGTGGTTTTTGATGACACTGCAGATGACGAGCTGGATGTGCCTGACTTTCTTCGCTAGAAATGAATTCGCTGGGCGTTTTAGCAGCAGGTGAAATCGGGCCAGCTAAGTGGATGATTACCTCACGCTGGGGTGGGGTTAGCCAAGATCCTTATAGCGAAACTAATTTTGCAATACATGTAGGCGATGACCCAACTCTGGTTCAAGTAAATCGCAAAAGGCTTTCCTCAGAAATAAATAAATCAGTGATTTACCCCGTGGCTTGTCATAGCAATTTGTCCAGTTGGATCAAGGGCAATGAGGTTATTGATGTACCAAATGTCGATGGACTGATTACTAGTAATCGCGATTTGGGCTTGGCGACGCTAAGCGCTGATTGTGCAACGGTGCTGTTATATGCCGAAAAAATAAATTCAATTGCCTCATTGCATGCAGGCTGGAGGGGCATGAAAGACCATATATTGCCAAATGCGATTTACGAATTAAAAAAAGCTGGTGCTGACAAAATATCTGCAGTTTTAGGACCAGCAATTTGTGCTGATTGTTACCCAGTTGGAAAAGAGCGATTTTTGGAAGTTGAAAAATTTCAACCTGACGCAGCCGTTATTAACAAAAATCAAGATTTTGCGATAGATGTAAAAGCCGGATTGATGAGCCAGCTTCAAAAAGCTGAGGTTAATTTTGAATCAATAGATATTTGCTCATTTGAGTCAGCAGATTTGTATAGCTATCGTAGGGACAAAGTTACTGGACGAAATGCAAGTGTAATTTGGATTGAGAGTTGAGATGGATCGAAAGCAAGAATTAGCTAAAAGCTTCAATAGTTTATCTGAGCGAATTTCAGCAAGTTGCGCTTTAGCTAAGCGAGATAAAAGCGAGATTACTTTAATTGCAGTCACAAAAAATTTCCCGGCTAGTGACGTTGAAATACTGCACGAATTAGGAATTGAGCATGTCGGGGAGAACAAAGACCAAGAAGCTAGCGCTAAGCATATTCAAGTAAAAGCTGAATTAACTTGGCATTTCGTTGGGCAATTACAACGCAATAAAGTGAAATCAGTTGTGAAATATTGCCAATACATTCACTCGGTAGACCGCTTGTCGCTAGCAAAGGAAATAAGTAAACAGGCGGAATTAAACAGCAGGAATTTGAAAATTTTTATTCAAGTTGACCTAGACGAAAGCGATGTAAATCGCGGTGGGGTGGGCCGAGCAGACCTCGCAGCTTTAGCCAAGGAAATTTCACTTTTGCCAGCGATTCAAATCGAGGGACTAATGGCGGTGGCGCCCTTAGGGGTAGATCCCAGCCAAGCTTTTTCTAAGTTAAGAGAAATCCAGGCGGATTTTTTGAAGGATTTTCCAGAGGCGGTGAACTTGAGCATTGGAATGAGTGAAGATTTTGAAATCGCCATCGCCCATGGCGCGACACACCTTAGAATTGGCTCTTTATTACTGGGAGTAAGGCCTATTTTGAGGTAGCGTCTCATTAGTCACAGAGGTAACAAGGGTAACTCAAGGGGGGCATATGCCTAGCGCAGTGCGCAAAATGGCCGTTTATCTAGGTCTAGTTGAAGACAATAGAGACTGGGAAGATTTTGAGGATTCAAATTCTTTCGACGGGCCAGAAGCTGATTCCTCCAGCAACATATCAAGATTTTCACGTCAGCCAATTTCCTATGGAGCTACTGCTTTAGCACAAGATGTGAAAACTGTGCCAGCAGTTGCAGCTGAGCCTAATTTTGGAATTTCCAGAATCACCACTTTGCATCCCCGTTCTTACAACGAAGCCAGAAGAATTGGCGAAGAGTATCGAATGGGCGTTCCAGTGATCATGAATCTAACAGATTTGGATGATACAGATGCAAAGAGAATTGTCGATTTTGCTGCCGGTCTGGTTTTTGGCCTAAAGGGTTCAATTGAGAAAATCACGACAAAAGTTTTCTTGCTCTCTCCCGCGAATGTGGACCTAGGCGCTGCAGCCCGTGCTCAACTCGAAGGGGACGGCTTCTTTAACCAGTCTTGATTGGCTCGCCATACTTTTTAGATAAGGTAGCCTAAAGGCAATGGGAACAATTCTTTATACGATCCTTTATTTATATTTTTGGGTCATGATTGGACGATTGGTAATTGATTATGTTCAGATTTTTTCTCGTAGCTGGTCACCTACCGGGGGAATGTTAGTACTCGTTGAGTTAATTTATAGTTTGACCGATCCACCGCTTAAATTCTTTAGAAGGTTTATCCCACCACTAAGACTGGGAGCAGTTTCTTTAGATTTGAGTTTCATCGTTGTGATCATTCTCTTGCAAATTGCAATGGGAATTGCTCGAGGCATTTAAGTCTGGGAGATGCAATGGCACTAAGACCTCAAGATATTGAAAACGCCCAATTTGACGTGCGTCGTTTCAAACCCGGTTACGATATTGAACAAGTAGATGAATTTTTAGATTACCTGCAGGCTGAAATAGCTAATTTGCAATCCGAAGTTATTGCCAGTCAAAGTGCTGCAAGTGTTTCGATGTTGAGTCAAACCACAAATAATGATCCTGCTGAAATTCTTGGATTGGCCCAGCAAGCTTTAACAGCCGCCAACTCAGAAGCGGAACGTTTAGTTAGAGATGCACGCTCTCGTGCAGCGAGCATAACCTCGACTGTCGAATCTGAGAGAAAAAAAATAGAAACTGAAGTAAAAAAACTAGAGGCAATAGAATCTGAATATCGAAGAAGATTAAAAGAGTGGCTTAGTGGAATGCTTAGCGATCTAGATAGTCCAGATCAAATTGAAACAGAACAAAAAAATTCGTTAGAAGCTTAAGTAGCTTTCTTTAGCCAAATCTTTAGCGATAGTTCGTCATCGCTAGTAGTTGGGTCTGTCTTAACTTCTTCGTTAGTTATTTCCAGGGCCAGTACTTCAGTAGCGATCTCATCTGCATGAATCTTTATTGCAGCTGCTAATTCATCGCTCTCAGTTGTGAAATTAATATAAATTCGGTCAGAGACATCAAAGCCAGAGAGCTTTCTGTGTTCTTGGGTCAGTCTTATAACCTCACGAGCAAGGCCCATGGCCTTTAATTCATCTGTTAGTTCCAGATCTAATGCCACAGTTGCTGCATCGGCACTAGCCACTGCCCAGCCAGTTCGAGGAGTCTCAGTAATTATTAGATCGGCTAAAACCAAAACAATTTCCTCACCTTGAAAATCAACTTTTAATTCTCCTGCTTTTCTTAAGCGAGAGATCTCTTCTGGGGTGATATCGGTTTTAATAAATTGGGCGATTTGATTGGTCTTTGAGCCAAAGCGGGATCCTAAGTTTCTAAAGTTGGGTTTGATAGACACATCAACCAAATCTTGAGTTTGATCAATCGATTCTAAATTTAGGATATTTAACTCTTCAAGAAGGTGATTTTGTATTTCTGGAGAAATTTCACTCCACCCTTGGGCCACGATCAAGGCACGAGCCAAGGGTTGGCGATTTTTAATTTTTGATTCAGCTCGAGCGCTTCTACCTAGCTCCACAAGGTTTCTAACTAACTGCATTTGAGAAAGAAGGGTTTGATCAATTTCATCATCGGAAAATTCAGGCCAATTAGCTAAGTGCACAGATTCAGTGTTTTTGTCTGTGGTGGTTCTAAATAAATCTTGCCACAGCTTTTCCGTAATAAAAGGAATAAATGGCGCCATTATTAAAGTTAAAGTTCGGAGCGCTTGATGCAAGGTTGCCAGTGCATCTGGGTCCGAATCCCAGAATCTTCTTCTACTTCTTCTTACGTACCAATTGGAAAGATCATCCACTGCTTCAGCCAGCAATCGGCCTGCGCGTTGGGTGTCAAAATTATCAAGTGCCCCCGCTACTTGATTGGCAGTTTGATTAGTCAAAGAAATTATCCAGCGATCTAAACTCGGCCTTTGGCGAACGGGTTTTTGTTGTTTTAAAAAGTCGACATCACTAAGTCGTCCGTAAAGCGATAAGAATGAAGCGCTGTTTAGCAAGGTGAGCAAGACTTTTCTAGTTACTTCACTAATTGCCGAATGTCCAAGACGACGAGATTGCCAAGGGGAGCCTGCTGCCAACATGAACCAACGAACCGAGTCAGCGCCGTGTTGGTCCATTAATTCAATTGGCTCTAGTACGTTTCCGAGGTGCTTGGACATCTTTCGCCCTTTTTCATCCAAAATATGACCGAGGGCTACAACGTTTTTAAAAGAACTTTTTTCGAAAACTAAAGTTCCGATTGCCATTAGCGTATAAAACCAGCCACGGGTTTGATCAATTGCTTCACAAATAAAATCTGCCGGGTAATTATCTTGGAAGATATCTTGGTTTTGTTGCGGGTAAAAAATTTGAGCAAAAGGCATTGATCCTGAGTCGTACCAACAATCGATTACCTCGGGTACGCGAGTTGCCACCCCATCACAAGTTGGGCAATTAATAACAATTTCATCTACAAAGGGACGATGGGGATCAATTTGCGATACATCTTTTCCAGCTAATTGGCTTAGCTCGGCCAAAGAAGCAACTGCAGTTTGGTGTTGATCTTGACAGATCCAAATCGGCAAGGGGGTTCCCCAGTAGCGATTTCGCGAAAGCGCCCAATCTACGTTGTTATCAAGCCAGTCTCCGTAGCGTCCATTCTTAATTGTCTCTGGGAACCAATTGGTTTTTTGGTTTTCTGCAATTAACTTTTCTTTTATCGAAGTTGTTTTTATGTACCAAGCTGGTTGTGCGTAATACATCAATGGAGTTTTGCAGCGCCAGCAATGTGGGTAAGAGTGCTTATAAGGATTTTCTTTAAATAGCAAACCGGTGCTCGAGAGATTTTTAATAATTATACGATCTGCATCTTTGAAGAATTGACCTTTGATTAAGTCAAATGACTCGTCAAAAACACCATTCGGTAGTACTGGATTTATTACGGGAAGTGAATTTATTCGACAAGTTCTCATATCGTCAGCACCAAAGGCAGGTGCTAGGTGAACGATTCCCGAACCATCACTCGTTGTGACAAAATCTGCAGCAAGTACTGAATGCAGTTTCTCGCTCTTGTGCTCCTGGAATTGCTTTAATGAGAATGGCGGCTGGTAATTGTGGCCAATTAATTCAGCGCCGCTCAATTCTTTTAAAACGGTAAATTCTTCAAAAAGATTGGCCACTAGCTCTCTAGCTACAACGTATTTTTCGCCCAAAGAATCAATTATCTGGTAAACAATTTCATTACCAACCGCAACAGCGGTATTACTAATTAGCGTCCAAGGGGTGGTCGTCCATACTAAAAGGGAAACGTCACTGAATTCATCAAGTAATTTGCCAGAAGTAATTTTGAATTTAACGTAAATTGATCGATCAACAACATCTTGATAACCCTGGGCAACTTCGTGATCACTCAATCCGGTGCCACATCTTGGACAATAGGGTGAAACCCTAAAGTCTTGAACTAACAGGCCTTTCTTGTGAATTTCAGAAAGCGACCACCAGACAGATTCAATGTACTGAGGACTCATCGTCCAATAAGCTTCATCAAAGTCAACCCAGTAACCCATTCGGTCGGTCATGCGAGTAAATGCATCGACATGACGAAGCACCGACTGGCGACAAGCCTCATTAAATTCGGCAACACCATATTTTTCGATGTCTGTCTTGCCAGTAAAACCCAACTCTTTTTCTACTGCTAACTCCACAGGTAAACCATGGCAATCCCAACCGGCACGCCTTGGTACCTGCAGCCCGCGCATGGTTCGATATCGCGGGAACACATCTTTGAAGACTCTGGCTTCTACGTGATGCGCACCGGGCAACCCGTTGGCAGTAGGAGGACCTTCGTAAAAAATCCAAGTTGGCGAATCAGATCTGCTGGCGACCGATTTTTCGAATATCGACTCTGACTTCCAAAAATTTAGGACTTCATGTTCCATCTCAGTCAGGTCAATCCGAGTACCAATCTCTCGGTACATTCAGATCCTCCTGTCAAAAAACTAACCTGCATCAGCCTACGCGTAGTCTGTCTCACGTGAGTCAATCAACCTTTAACCCTCGAAAAAAAGTTTTATTCTTGGCATTAGCAATCGTGGCAATCGACCAAGTACTTAAATATTGGGTGGTAGCCAATCTGGAGGGTGAATCGAAAATCTCGTTAATCCCGCCAGGAGCTTTGATTAATGATTCTTGGGTTTGGTTGGAGGTCACCCGTAACACCGGTGCTGCTTTCGGTTTTGGATCGAATTTCACATATGTTTTTAGCGCTCTCGCAGTTTTAGTAATTGGCTTGATTTATGCCATGAGCAAGAATTTTACTAATTTTTATTGGCTCTTAACTCTTGGATTCATGATGGGGGGAGCGGCAGGAAATTTGCTGGATCGAATTTTGCGAAGTCCTGGTCCATTACGTGGGGCCGTTGTTGATTACCTTGCGGTAAAGAATTTTTCGATCTTTAACCTCGCCGACGCCTTTATAACTATTGCGGCAGTCTTTATCGTATTTCTTACTGTGTTAAAGATAGATGAGAAGCAACGCTAGTCATGCAGTATCAAGTTAGTGACGAATTAGCCGATACCCGTCTTGATCAGTATCTGGCAAGCGTGAGCGAAGTATCGCGAAGTAAGGCCGTTGAGCTAATTAACATCGGACAAGTTTTAGTAAATGGTAAGGCACTTGATAAGTCTTATCGGGTACAAAAAGATGACTTGATTGAGGCTGACTTGGATTTACCAAAATCAGAACTGCTCGATGTTGCACCAGATAAACCCATCGCCGTCCTTTATCAAGATGAAGACTTGGTTGTTATCGACAAACCTAAAGATGTGGCGGTTCATGCCAGCATTGGCTGGAGTGGTGCAACTGTGGTTGCCGGATTAAGAGCGCAAGGAATTTTCCCGGCTACCAGCGGGGCAAGTGAGCGCCAAGGAATCGTACAAAGGCTTGATGTCGGTACCACAGGATTGATGGTTATTGCCTTAAGTGAAGTGGCTTATGCGAACTTAAAAAACCAGTTTAGAAATCGAGAAGTTGTGAAAATTTATCACGCACTAGTTCAAGGACATCCTGATCCGGTGGAAGGAACAATTGAAGCTCCGATAGATCGCTTACCTGGGCAGAGTCATAAGTTTGGAGTCTTAGAATCTGGCAAACCCAGCACTACGCATTATCGAATCTTAGAAACTTGGGCACACGCGTCTTTGTTGGAAGTAAGGCTAGAAACTGGGCGAACTCATCAAATTCGCGTTCACATGCAAGCGATTCGCCACCCCTGCGTGGGTGATGCACTTTATGGTGCAGACCCAACTCTCACCAAGCGTTTAGGCCTAGATCGTCAGTGGCTACATGCAGTTGAATTGAGTTTTGTGCACCCTGTGACTGGAGTAACTATGAACTTTAAATCTAACTACAGTCCAGATTTGCAAAAAGCTTTGGAAATTCTGCAAAATGCTTACTAACCGCCAAGACACTCGAAAAATTTGCTTGAGATGAAATTTTCGCCATCCTTACTAGTCTTGGATCTGCTGAATCTGAAGATATCGTTCTTCGTATTTTTATCTAGGAGTTTTCGTGGCTAGTTCGGATTTTGTACACCTACATGTACATACCGAATACTCAATGCTTGATGGTGCGGCCCGAATTGGTGAGTTGCTAGATGAAGTAAAGCAACTAAACATGCCAGCTATCGCGATTACGGATCATGGTTACCTTTATGGCGTTTATGACTTTTTTAAAGCAGCAAAAACTCGCGGTATAAATCCGATTATTGGAGTAGAGGCCTATTTTGCACCGCAAGGGCGCACTACTCGATCTCCGATCGAATTTGGTCTTGGGGTCAATAATTCAGAGGACGAAGAGTTCGCCGGAAAAGGTAAAGCGGCCTATACCCATATGACACTGTGGGCAGAAAATAATCAAGGCCTAAGCAATCTCTTCAAGATCTCATCTCGGGCAAGTTTCGATGGTTTCTATCACAAACCACGCATTGACGAAGAGTTGCTTATAGAGAGTGGTAAGGGTCTTATCGGTACTACCGGGTGTCCTTCTGGCGAAGTAAATCGCTGGTTACAAGCCGGTGAAAATGAAAAAGCACTACAAGCTGCTGCCCGAATGCAAGAAATTCTAGGTAAAGAAAACTATTTTGCTGAACTAATGGATCATGGCTTAGACATTGAGCGCAAGACAATGCCTGGCCTTTTGGAGATCGCAAAAAAATTGAGTCTGCCTTTAGTCGCAACCAATGATCTGCATTATGTAAAAGCAGAGCATGCGCCTATTCATGAAGCACTGCTTTGTATTGGAACTCGCTCAACGCTAGATGATCCAAATCGTTTTAAATTTGATGCTCAGGATTTTTATTTAAAAACTGCCGAAGAGATGAAAGCTCTCTGGAAGGATTTTCCGGAGGCAATCAGTAACACCTTATTAATCGCTGAAAGGTGCAAGGTCGAATTGCAAGAAGGTGGGAATTTAATGCCATCTTTCGCGGTACCTGAAGGCGAGACGGAATCTAGATGGCTAGAAAAAGAAGTAATGCAGGGCTTGAAGCAGCGCTTTCCTGCAGGTATCCCTGAAGCTCACTTAAAACAAGCACAGTACGAGTTGAAAATCGTAGATCAAATGGGATTTCCTAGTTATTTTTTAGTGGTTGCCGACTTGATTCGACATGCGAAAGAAACTGGAATTCGAGTTGGCCCAGGTAGAGGATCTGTTGGTGGAGCAGTCATTGCTTATGCCCTTGGTATTACTGAACTTGATCCACTCGAACACGGTTTACTTTTTGAAAGATTTTTAAATCCAGAACGAATCTCAATGCCAGATATTGACATTGATTTCGATGAGCGTAGAAGATCCGAAATGATCAAATATGCAACAGAAAAGTACGGATCAGATCATGTCGCGCAAATTGTTACCTATGGAAACATTAAAGCGAAGGCCGCGATAAAAGATGCAGCTAGAGTCTTGGGCTACCCGTTTGCCACCAGCGACAAAGTTACAAAATCTTTACCCCCAGCAATTATGGGAAAGGACATTACGCTCGCAGGAGTTTTCGATAAAACTGATCCAAGGTACTCAGAAGCTGCTGCGCTTAGGGATTTATATAAAGCAGATCCAGATATAAAACGGATTGTAGACACTGCCAAGGGGTTTGAAGGTTTAAAGCGACAACCAGGAGTTCACGCTGCTGGGGTAATCCTTTGTCGAGAGCCTCTTCTTGAGGTAGTTCCAATGTGGAAGCGGGAACAAGACGATTCTGTGATCACTCAGTTTGATATGGGCGCCTGCGAATCCATGGGATTGTTGAAAATGGACTTTTTGGGTTTAAGAAACTTAACAGTTTTAGATGATTGCTTAGCGCTTATCGAAGAAAATCAGAACAAGAAAATAATTTTAGAAGCATTGCCTTTAGATGATGCACAAACTTTTGAATTGTTAGCAAAGGGTGAAACTTTGGGTGTGTTTCAACTTGATGGCGGGCCAATGCGATCGCTTTTGAAAGCTATGCAACCGGAGGAATTTGAACACATCAGCGCAGTTTTGGCACTTTATCGCCCAGGTCCAATGGGAGCAGGTGCTCATAATGACTACGCCGATCGCAAAAACGGAAGACAAGCAGTAGTTCCAATTCATGAGGAATTGCGCGAGGTTCTTGATGAGATCCTAAAAGACACTTACGGATTGATTGTTTACCAAGAGCAGGTCATGGAAATTGCTCAAAAAGTTGCCGGCTACAGCCTAGGAGCGGCTGATCTATTGCGTCGAGCTATGGGTAAAAAGAAAAAAGAAATTCTCGACAAGGAATTTATTCCATTTAGAGATGGAATGATTGCAAATGGTTATTCGCCAGACGCTATTAAAACGCTTTGGGAATTGCTGGTCCCTTTCTCTGATTATGCTTTTAATAAAGCCCACACGGCTGGCTACGGCTTAGTTTCCTATTGGACTGCTTATCTAAAAGCCAACTTTCCGGCGGAATACATGAGTGCGCTCTTAACTAGCGTTAAAGATGATCGCGACAAGCTAGCAATTTATTTAAACGAATGCCGCCGAATGGGAATTCAGGTGCTTCCTCCGGATGTAAATTTGTCCGCAGCTGAATTTGCGCCGAGTGAAGGCAATATTCGATTCGGCTTGTCGGCAATTAAAAATATAGGAATTTTAGTTGTCGAGTCAATCATTAAATCTCGAGAAGATAAAGGTTCCTTTGAAAACTTTGCTAACTTTTTAGAGAAAATTGAACAGCAAGTTTGCTCAAAACGGATTATTGAATCGTTAATTAAGGCAGGGGCATTTGACTCGATTTCACCTAGTCGAAAGGGTTTACTGAGTGTTCACCTTGAAGCAGTTGAGCAGGCCTTAGAAAGAAAAAGGGCAGAAGCAATTGGCCAATTTGATCTATTCAATGACGTGGTGGAGGCAGAAAGCGGCGAAAGTGTTTCGCTCAGAATTCCTGAAGAGGAATGGGATAAATCAACCTTATTAAATTTTGAGAGAGAAATGTTAGGTCTCTATGTGAGCGATCATCCACTTTTTGGAGTAGAGCATATTTTAGATCAATACAGCGATGTTCCAGTTTCCGAATTAACTAGCGATGAAAGATCTGATGGCCAAATATTAAACGTCGCCGGATTGGTAACCGGAGTTAATAGAAAAATCACAAAGCAAGGTGCCGCCTGGGCCATTGTTACCTTGGAGGACTTAGCTGGCGTTACTGAAGTTATGGTTTTTCCGCAAACTTATAGTCAAGTAGCCACTTTGTTACATGAAGATGCAATTTTAACTTTTAGAATCAGAATCGATCTTAGAGAAGAAGATAATCCGCGTCTTATCGCGTTAGAAGTCTCGCAACCAGATTTAAATCGCCAACGCACCGGACCAATTGTTGTAAAGCTTCCAGTAGTTAAGTGCACACCTGAGGTAGTTGATTCAATAAAAGATGTTTTACAAAATCACCCCGGAGCTAGCGAGGTCCATCTACATCTTAGAAATAATGGAAAAACCACTGTATTGAAAATTGACGAAAAGCTAAAAGTCAGCCCAACTTTGTCTTTGTATGCAGATTTAAAGGCACTACTTGGGCCAAGTGCGGTTTCCTAATTCAGACTTAAGGAAACACCGGTTAAATAGGGAGCTGGAATGCTCGGCACTGTCTGGAGCAAAATCGACTCTCGATTAAAAATCGTAACAAGTTTCTTAAGTTTTTCTTCTGCAGAATTCATTTCAAGAAGTCTTTGTTGTTCGAGAGTGTTTCCAGTAAGGGTTGCGATTAATAAATTTGCCAACGCGGGAGCTTCACTTGGAAGTTGTGCAGATACCGAAACAGTTGATTCACCAATTACTTTTAAGTAGTGGGCATATGCCTCACCTGCTGCGGCAATTAGATTAGCCCCCGCGGCACTCGCTACTGGGTCTAATAATTCAACCTTTGCTACCAAATAGGGCGCTAGTATTGATGAGACCTCTTTTATTTCAAAGCGATCCGCTCCTGCAGTAGAAATATCAAATTTGCCATCAGGCAGGTGCTTAATTCTGCGCACTTTTGCAATAGTTCCAACCTGGTGCAAGACCGGAAGGTTGTCACTACCGACTTCCCAGCCCGCCTTGATGGCGACAACGCCAAATTTGCGATCTGCTTCAGGGAGTTTTAGTAAATCACCAATTAGTTGCCGGTATCGCGCTTCAAAGATATGCAGGGGAAGATTCATGCCAGGTAACAAAACTGTAGTCAAGGGAAACAAAGGAAGCTGGAAAGATTCACCCATACGGTAAGAATAAGTCAATAACTACCTTTCGGCTAATCAAGTAGACTTATACCGTGATTAAAACATTGGATTTTCGAAATAAGGCAAGCGGTGAATCCCTAGCGCTCCCGAGAAGTGCGAGCAATGTTGATCAGGTTATAGGTGATGTAAAAAAAATAGTTTCAGATGTTCAAAGTGCCGGGGATGCGGCAGTTCTGAAGTGGAATAAGACTTTTTCTAATATCCAACAAAGTGGCCTACGGGTGCCAAAAGAAGTTATTGACCAAGCGCTTGTCGCTAGTGATCCTGATTTAATTGCTGCACTAAAAACAGCAATCGAGCGAGTCAGAAAGTTTCATGAGATTCAAGTTAGAACTGAGCAAAAAATTGAGGTCGCACCTGAAGGTTGGGTGAGTATTGATTGGATTCCCGTAGCCAGGGTTGGGCTTTATGTTCCAGGGGGAGGAGCGGTTTACCCGTCCAGCGTGATTATGAATGTTGTTCCGGCTCAAATTGCTGCAGTGGAGTCAATTGTTGTGGTTTCACCTGGTCAAGCAGATAATCAAGGCTGGCCTGATCCAACGATTTTAGTCGCCTGTGCGCTGTTGGGAATTGATGAAGTTTATGCAGCTGGCGGCGCACAAGCAATTGCCATGTTGGCCTACGGAACAGATTCTTGTCAAAAAGTTAATTTAATTACTGGCCCAGGCAATATTTATGTTACAGCGGCAAAGCGCTTAGTTAGAAGTGTTGTGGGAATTGATTCAGAAGCCGGACCAACTGAAATTGCAATTTTGGCTGACAGCACAGCCAACCCCAGCTGGATTGCTGCCGATTTAGTGAGCCAAGCTGAACATGATGTTGCCGCTGCAAGTGTTCTAGTTACTGATAGTCCTGAATTAGCAAAACAAGTTGAATCTGAGCTCGCCTTGCAAGTTGCTAACACCAAGCACAGCGAACGAATCACCAAGGCATTATCTGGGGAGCAGAGTTCTATTGTTTTAGTTAGGGATTTAGAGCAGGGCTTATTAGTTATAAATGAATATGCCGCTGAACACTTGGAGCTGCATGTCTCGAATCCTGAGAAGATGGCAAGACGAGTTAAGAATGCAGGAGCCGTATTTATTGGCCCATTCGCACCAGTTTCTTTGGGGGATTACTTAGCAGGAAGTAACCATGTATTGCCGACTGCAGGATGTGCCTGCCATTCATCGGGCCTTAGTGTGCAGACATTTTTAAGGGGAGTTCAATTTATTAATTATTCAAAGTCAGCTTTAGAAAAAGTTCGTAAAGAAATTGATGTATTAGCAAATGCAGAAGATCTACCAGCGCATGCAAAGGCAGTTGAAGTTAGATTTGAACGCGATTAATGGCAAATATCGAAAATATAAACGTAAATCCTGAATTACCCTTAAGTTCAAGACTTAAAAGATTTAAGGCCTACGGCGCTCCGGTGGTGGACGTCGAACTTAAAATGAATACTAATGAAAATCCTTATCAGCTGCCTGAAGAAGTAAAAACTGAAATCTTAGCAGCATTGGCCTTAGAGCTCCCTGACTTAAATCGCTATCCAGACAGATTACAAGGTGAATTACGAATTGAGATTGCTAAATATCTTTCAAAAATTACCCAAGTGCCAATTAATTCTAATCAGGCTTGGGCAGCAAATGGCTCAAATGAGATTCTAAATCAAATTTTACTCGCTTTTTATGATCCTGGAGTAAAAGCTATGGGTTTTACACCTAGTTACTCTATGCATCAAATTCTAAGCGAGCAAAATGGTTATCAATATGTAAACATTGAAAGAAGGTCAGATTTTTCAATCGACTTAGCATTAGCGCTGGATAAGATTCAGAGCGAAAAGCCACGGATTATCTTTATTGCCAGCCCAAACAATCCAACCGGCAACGTTACGAAACAGTACGAACTCGTAGAGATATTAAAAATCGCTAAAAATTCGATCGTAATCTTTGACGAAGCGTATGGTGAGTTCTCTAGTGAACCAAGCGCAGTCAACTTAATTGCCCAATACCCTCAACTAATTGTTACCCGCACCATGAGCAAGGCTTTTGCTTTTGCCGGCGCCAGAGTGGGGTATGCGATTGCCCAAGCAGAAACTCTGGCAGCGTTAGGTTTAGTAAGGCTTCCGTATCATCTCTCTACGCAAACACAAGTTTTAGCAAAAGTGGCTTTACGAAATTTTGAAGTTTTACAAATGCAAGTTCAACAAATAATTAAGGATCGTAAATTCATGCAGCAAGCTCTAGAAAATATGGGGCTATCGGTGATACCGAGCGATGCAAACTTTTTTCTTTTTGGGCGGTTCAAATCAAGTCAAAAAGCATTTGAAGCTTTACTGAATGTCTCAATTTTAGTTAGAGATGTGGGAATTGATGGATTTTTAAGGGCTACAGTTCCAACAACCGCTGGGGCGCACCTATTTATAAAAGAGTTAGGGGCTCTATTGGATAATAGAGAAATTGAACTCTCATAGGGAAATGGAATCATGAATCGGAACGCACGTGTGTCGAGGGATACCAAAGAAAGTTCGGTATTGATCGAACTAAATTTAGATGGCAGTGGTGAAAATGAAATTTCCACGGGGGTTCCTTTTTATGACCACATGCTTAGCCAGTTGTCTAAGCATGGGCTCTTTGATTTGAAAGTAGTAACAAAAGGCGATGTGGAAGTTGATGAACACCACACGATTGAAGATACCGCGCTGGCTTTGGGTCAAGCTTTTAGCGAAGCGCTTGGAGAGAAGACTTCGATTCGACGTTATGGTGATGCCACCGTTCCATTAGACGATGTACTAGTAAGAGCCGCGGTAGATCTTTCGGGTCGCCCCTACTTGGTGCACAAAGAACCTGAAATGGCGCCAATGATTGGCAGTTACGACACAACTTTAAACAAACACATTTGGGAGTCTTTTATAAACCAGGCCAAGATAACTTTGCACGTTGAAGTTCTAGATGGAAGAAATGCTCATCATATTGTTGAAGCACAGTTCAAAGCAGTCGCGCGTGCGCTACGGGTGGCCTGCGAGGTAGATCCACGAGCAACCGGGGTGCCTTCAACTAAAGGCACTCTATAAATAGTGGAACAAATAATCGTTTTAGATTATGGTTTCGGAAACGTTCGATCTGTCCTTAGGGCGTTAGAGAAGAATAAAGTTTCTGCCAAAGTTTCTAATAATTTTACCGAGGCACTGGAGGCAAGAGGTTTAATCGTTCCTGGAGTTGGTGCTTTTGCCGCATGCATGCAAGGTATTAATTCAGTTAGAGGAGCGGAAATAATAGATAAACGTCTAGTCGCTCACAGACCTGTTTTAGGTATATGTGTGGGAATGCAAGTTATGTTTGAACGCGGAATTGAATTCGGTGTGGAAACTGAAGGCTTAGGACAGTGGTCAGGCACTGTAGAGCAACTTAATGCTCCGGTTTTGCCTCACATGGGATTTAATAGCGTTAAGTCAGCGCAGGGCTCAAAGATGTTTGCAGAAATTGAGGATGAGCAATTCTATTTTTTACACAGCTACGCGTTACGACAAATGAAATTTTCAGATGATAATAAAATAAAAAAACCCTTGGTACACACAGCAAATTATCATGAAGATTTTGTTGCGGCTATTGAAGACGGCCCGCTCTGGGCAACTCAGTTTCACCCAGAAAAATCAGGCCTAGCCGGTTTAAAGTTAATAAACAATTGGTTGGAGTTTGTGCATGACTAAAAAATTAGAGCTTTTACCTGCGGTTGATGTTTCGCAAGGCAAAGCTGTGCGTTTGACACAGGGTGCTAAAGGAACAGAAGAAGAATTTGGTGACCCCTTGCAAGTAGCGCTTAATTGGCAAGAATTAGGTGCCGAGTGGCTGCACTTAGTCGATTTAGATAGAGCCTTTGGCACTGGAAGCAATTTTGAAATTCTAAAAAAGGCTGTCCAGACGCTAGATATAAAGGTAGAAATTTCTGGTGGAATTAGAGACGATGATTCATTGGCTAATGCTCTAGCCACTGGTGCAGCGCGGGTTAACTTAGGAACCGCTGCGCTTGAAGATCCTGACTGGACTAAAAAAGTCATTGGTGAGTATGGCGAAAAAATTGCGATCGGCTTAGATGTGCGAGGAAATCAACTAAGTGCCAGAGGCTGGACTAAAGAAGGTGGGGAGTTATTCGAAACTCTTGAGCGCTTAGAGGCAGATGGCGCAGCTCGCTATGTGGTCACTGATGTGACCAAAGATGGAACACTTCAGGGTGTGAATACTGATTTATTGCTAAAAATTGCTCAATTCACTAACAAGCCGTTAGTTGCTTCTGGGGGAATTGGCAGCTTGGAAGACATAGAGAGATTAGTTTCGCTAGTAAGTCACGGAATTGAAGGTGCGATTTTAGGTAAGGCACTTTATGCCAAAAAGTTTACTTTGCCGCAAGCCCTAAAAATAGCGAACCGCGAGAATTAAAAATGTTATCTAAAAGAGTTATTGCATGTCTGGATGTCAAAGATGGCAAAGTTGTTAAAGGTATTAATTTTGAAAACCTTACCCAAGTTGGCGACCCAGTTGAACTAGCAGATGAATACTTTCGTCAAGGGGTTGACGAATTAGTTTTTTTAGATGTTTCGGCAAGTGAAGAAAACAGAAGAACCATGATAGAAGTTGTTGAGAAAACCGCTGAAAAAGTATTTGTTCCGTTGTGTGTGGGCGGTGGAATTTCTAACACAGCTGATGTCATATCGCTCTTGCGCGCTGGATGCGACAAAGTATCAGTCAATACTTCAGCCGTTAATAATCCTAAATTAATAAGTGAAATTGCTGAAAAGTTTGGCTCGCAAGTGATAACTCTTTCAATTGATGCAAAACGTGGTGAATCTGAAAGCGGTTATGTAATCACAACTCATGGTGGCAAAAAAGTACTTCAAAGTGATGCCTTGGCATGGGTTAAAAAAGCAATCGAGTTGGGTGCGGGTGAGATTTTGCTTAACTCGATTGATGCTGACGGTACAAAATTAGGTTTTGATCTAGAGATGTTGAGCGCAGCGAGGGAAGTTTGTTCTGTGCCATTAATTGCATCCGGTGGTGCAGGTAGTCTCAAAGACTTTCCAAAAGCGATTAATGCTGGGGCTGATGCGGTATTGGCTGCCAGCGTCTTTCATACCGGTCAACTTACGATTGCTCAGGTTAAAAAAGAGTTGGCTGCTGATCAGATACCGGTTCGTCCTAACCCAACCAGCTAGCTATTTAGTATTCGTAGAACAATAGACGACTATGGAACAGAATGTTGCAGGTTTTATTAAAAAACTAAAGTTCAATCAAGATGGTTTGATAGTTGCGATTGCTCAAGATCTTGATTCTAAAGATGTTTTAATGCAAGCCTGGATGAATCAAGAAGCAATTTTGAAAACTATCGAAACTGGACAAGTTACCTATTTCTCACGATCACGAAATGCTCTTTGGACAAAGGGAGAAGCTAGCGGCAATGGTCAAACATTTGTAAAAATACAGTCTGATTGTGATGGCGATAGCCTGTTAATTACGGTTAAGCAGAAAGGTCCGGCCTGTCACACAGACGCAGCTACCTGTTTTTTGGCTGGCGAAGAGTTAAAGAGCAATGATGAATCAATATAAATTGGGCGAAATTTATCCAGACGCTGCAAGTTTTGCTGAATTAGCCAATAACTTAAAAGTAATACCCGTGGTAAAAAGAGTTTTGGCAGATACGTTTACGCCAGTTGCGCTGTATCAAGCACTTGCGCAAAATCGACCGGGAACTTTTCTTTTTGAATCAGCCGATGGGACACATAACTGGTCAAGATTCTCATTTATTGGAGTTAATTCCACGGCACTTTTGCGGGAGGAGAACCGGCAAGCTGTCTGGTCTGGTCGCGTACCAAAGGGTGTAACACTAAGCGGAGAAACTTTTGAAGTGCTTGCTGATGCTTTAAAACTTCTCTCAACTAAAGCAATGCCGCACTTGCCACCTTTAACAGGTGGATTAGTGGGGTATTTGGCTTACGATGCAATTAGACATTTTGAAGAAATTCCTGCCAATAACCCGGACCCATTGCAGGTGCCAAATCTGGTAATGCTTTTAACAACTGATTTTGCTGTTTTAGATCACTCAAATGGAAGTGTCTGGCTTATTGCAAATGCGATTAATTACAACGGAACTCAGGGTGGTGTAGCGGAAGCGTATCTAGAGGCTGTATCTCGAATAGAAAAAATGGAAGCTGATCTAAGTAAAGAATTTTACTTAACAACTAAATTCTCTGACGAATCAGAAAAATCTTTTGACAGAATTACCAGTAGTGAGGCGTATGAGCAGAAAGTAAATCGAGCTATCCAATACATAAAAGCAGGGGATGCTTTTCAAATAGTTCTTTCGCAAAGATTTACCAAACAAACTACTGCTAAATCGTTTGATATTTATCGCGCATTAAGGGCAACAAATCCGAGTCCCTATATGTTTTTTCTGAGAGTTCCAAATGATGATTTCTCGCAAGTCCATTTTGACATTGTGGGCTCGAGTCCAGAGAGTCTAGTAACCGTAAATGAGCGAGTAGCAAAAATGCACCCAATCGCCGGCACTCGACATAGATCTGAGGATCCGGAAGAAGACGACCGAATTGCAGAAGAGTTATTAAATGACGCTAAGGAAAGAGCGGAACATTTAATGCTTGTTGACTTAGGAAGAAATGACCTAGGAAGAGTATGTGAGGCAGGAACAGTAAAAGTTGCGCAATTCATGCAGGTCGAAAAATATAGCCACGTCATGCATTTGGTTTCAACTGTGACTGGAATTTTAAAAGAAAAGTTTGGCAGCTTGGACGCGCTACGTGCAACCTTTCCAGCAGGAACGCTTTCGGGCGCACCAAAGGTTCGCGCAATGGAGATAATCGACGAATTAGAGGATGTCCAACGTGGCGTTTATGGCGGCGCTGTTGGCTACTTTGATTTTGCTGGCAATATGGATTTCGCGATTGCGATTCGAAGCGCCTTAATTAAGAATTCCATCGCCTATGTACAGGCTGGTGCTGGAATAGTCGCAGACAGCAAACCGCTAAATGAAGACGTGGAGTGCGCAAATAAAGCAGCAGTCGTTATGGCAGCAGTGAATGCGGCTGAGGGCTTTAAGTAAAGTTAAGGCACTGAAAGGAATCTAATGAGCGATAACCATGGCCAAACTCCTGCAGCCTGGACGGGCACTATTTTGATTATTGCCGCGTCCATAGTTTCAACCTTGGGCGTAATCGCTGGCAACTGGAACGTATTTTGGGGTGGCATAGCTTTGGCTGCAGTCGCTACCGTGCTGTGGGTCGTTTGGGAAAAATCTAGTAAAGCAAAAAATTAGGTAAAGATATGTCCGTACTTGAGGAAATAGTTGCGGGCGTTAAGGATGATTTAGCGCAAAGACAAGCCAATACTTCAATTGAGCAGTTAAAAGAATTAGCAAAAAAACGTGAAAAAACTATTGACCCAATGCCTATTTTTCGGCAGGACGGTGTTTGCGTAATTGCTGAAGTGAAGCGCTCGAGTCCAAGTAAAGGTGACTTGGCTGCAATTAGCGATCCTGCAGAGTTAGCAAGCGCTTACGAAGCTGGGGGAGCACATTTCATCAGCGTTCTAACAGAAGAGAGACGCTTTAAGGGAAGTTTGGCTGATCTGAAGGCAGTACGCAATGCAGTTGAGCTACCGCTCTTAAGAAAAGATTTCATTGTTTCTTCATATCAATTATGGGAGGCAAGAGCTTATGGTGCAGATCTAGTGTTACTAATCGTGGCTGCACTTGAGCAAAGTGCCTTAGTGAGTTTAATTGAAAGAGCAGAAAGTATTGGCTTAACTCCTTTGGTAGAAGTACATGACGAAATTGAAGTGGAGAGAGCCCAGGACGCCGGTGCAAAAATTATCGGAATTAATTCACGAAATTTAAAAACTTTAGAGGTGCACCCCGAAACTTTTGCCAGACTAGCCCCGAAAGTAATCAATGGAGCGATGCTGATTGCTGAATCGGGTATTAGCGGTCCAAGGGATTTAATGAATTTTGCCAATCTGGGAGCAGATGCAGTGCTAGTGGGTGAAAGTCTTGTTCGTTCAAAAGACCCAAAACTAGCGGTACATGAATTGGTGACTGCCGGGATGCATCCCTCGCTAAAGCAGGGCAGAATTAATCCATGACTCTTACTCCAGAAAATTTGCAAATTGATTTAGCCACCGGTCATTTTGGACCGTTCGGTGGGAGATTTGTGCCCGAAGCCTTGATCAGCGCCCTAGATGAATTAGCTCGCGAATATGAAAAAGCTAAAAATGATCCGGCTTTTATTTTTGAGTTAGAACAATTGCAAAAAAATTATGTGGGCAGACCAAGTCCGCTGACAGAAGCAAAACGATTTAGCGAGTTAGCAAATGTTCGAGTTTTTCTAAAACGTGAAGATCTAAATCACACTGGCTCACACAAAATTAATAATGTACTTGGGCAAGCATTGCTAACAAAGCGAATGGGAAAGTCTCGCGTAATTGCTGAAACAGGCGCCGGTCAACATGGCGTGGCGACAGCAACTGCAGCCGCCTTGTTAGGTTTGGAATGCGTGGTTTATATGGGTGAAGAAGACACCCAACGACAAGCCTTAAATGTCGCCCGTATGAAATTGCTCGGGGCGGAAGTAGTTCCGGTTACAACTGGCAGCAGAACTTTAAAAGATGCAATCAATGAAGCAATGCGTGACTGGGTTACAAATGTTGCAAATACTCATTATTTATTAGGAACGGTTGCAGGACCACACCCATTTCCGATAATGGTTAGAGATTTTCATCAAGTTATTGGGATAGAAACTAAAGAACAAATCCTTGCCCAAACGGGCCGGCTTCCAGATGCAGTAGTGGCCTGCATCGGTGGAGGATCAAATGCAATGGGGATTTTTTATCCGTTTATTGAAGATAGCCAAGTTCAATTACACGGGTTTGAAGCTGCAGGAGATGGAATTGAAACAGGAAGGCACGCAGCTACTTTGACTGGCGGCGCAATTGGTATTTTGCATGGCACCCGCAGTTACGTCTTACAAGATAAAGATGGTCAAACTTTGGCAAGTCATTCAATTAGCGCTGGATTAGATTATCCGGGAGTTGGTCCAGAACATGCTTGGTTAAAGGATTCAAAGCGCGCAATTTATCACCCAATTACTGATGCTGAGGCCATGGAAGGCTTTGCTTTATTAAGTAAGTTAGAAGGAATTATTCCAGCGATTGAAACCGCACATGCGGTAGCTGGAGTGGTAAAAATCGCGAAAGATTTTGACAAAGAAGACATAATTGTGCTCAATTGTTCTGGTCGTGGAGACAAAGACGTTGAAACAGCGGCAAAGTGGTTTGGGTTTAAAGTCTGAATTAATGAATCAAATTCAAGAGGCCTTTGATAGAGCCCATGCTGAAAACCGAGCAGCCTTAATTGCTTACTTGCCTGCGGGGTTTCCCAACAAGACTAAATCAATTGAAATTTTAGAAATAATTCTTGAAAATGGGGCCGACTTGGTTGAGGTCGGCTTGCCCTACAGCGACCCGTTAATGGATGGACCAGTTATTCAACAAGCAGTGGAAATTTCTTTAGCGCAAAATACTACTATTGAGGATTGCTTTGATGTAGTTGAGCAAGTTGCGCAAGCAAATAAACCGGTATTAATTATGAGTTACTACAGCCCTATTGATAAGTATGGAGTAAAACAGTTTGTAAGCAAGTTTGCCAAGGCAAAAGGTGCTGGAGTAATCACCCCAGATTTGACGGTAGAAGAAGCCGCAGAATGGTTGAGCGAAACCGAACAACAAGGAGTAAATCGAGTATTTGTTGTTGCCCCTTCTAATAGCAAAGAGCGACTAGGGCGGGTAGTTAAAGAAGTTGACGGCTTTGTCTACGCAGCAAGCTTGATGGGGGTTACCGGCACCCGCGATACTCTCTCTAAAGATGCTCAAGAATTAGTTAACCAACTGCGAGAGATTACGTCGCTACCCATTGCAGTTGGCCTGGGAGTCAGCACTCCAGAAATGGCGAAAGAGGTAAGCAGATTTGCTGATGGGGTCATTGTTGGAAGCGCCTTCGTAAGAATTTTGTTAGAAAATCCTGACTTTGCCATAGCAAAAAAGTTGATAGCGGAATTAACTGTGCAACTTAGAGCAGGTGTTACTCGAAACTAAGCATTTAATTAGAATTAGGACCCCAAAGGAGAAACTATGGCCCGCGCCGATGA